>Ga0099800_1325_pt1 | contig 10097 bp, 4 predicted proteins | sample Uncmet6_SortRC_1_FD_89868 | JGI IMG/M metagenome (GOLD analysis project Ga0099800, IMG submission 89868) | Marine eukaryotic communities from CALCOFI LINE 67, Pacific Ocean - CN11_C50_N6_SortRC_1 | ecosystem: Environmental > Aquatic > Marine > Oceanic | place: Pacific Ocean: Monterey Bay | collected... | reverse complement strand
GATGATGGATGATGGCGATGCGAACGAAAATAGATTTTAGTTGAAACACCATATCTAGATAGATTAGAGAAATAGATCAGAACAGAACACGGCAATAGACATATATGTCCCTTGAATAGAAAGAATTCAGATGCAAAGAAAAAGAAGGTACAGAGAAAAAAGAAAGAAATATTAAAACTTAATTTTAAATTTAATAAGTAATATCCAGGTATTATCATCATATGTCATGAATAAATATTGAAATATTGGAACATGAAACACTAATCTTCTTCATTTTTCTCTGAAATTCTCAAGAGCATAATATTGTTGATACAATCCTCCTCACTTTCCAGAATCATACCCGGTCCTTTCCCCTTCCTAGGCCTTCTCTGATCAATTTCAACATCCTCATCTTTACCCGCTACTTCAATATTAATATTATTATCATGGGTATCAGTATTATTACTATTATTAATATTTCTATTACTACTCATTCGAGTTGGTGTAGAAGAGGTATGTCGTTTACCCTCAAACTTGTTATTATCATGAGTAACAGTATTAGTGGCTGCATCTACATCAGAATTGGAAATACTTCTTTTCTTAATGATTTTCTTCTTCTTTTTCTTTAATCCTGACGTGGTGCTAGTAATGGTGATAGGTAAGGATGATGGGGGTGCCATCATCATTATTGGTATTGACGGAGGTTGACTTAAGTCACTCTCAATATCACCATTTCTCCATTCAAATGATGCTAGAACATCAACTAACGACAGATTCTCTTCAAATGTTGCATATTTTATGATCGTTTCGATCACTGGTTGATTATTACCACTACTTATAACACTTTTCTTTTTCTTTAACCCTAACTTATGATCACCACTATCCTGGCTATTACCTCCATTAAGGTTTTTAACACCATTGGTTTTATTACTACTATTTCTACTACTACGGTTAAAATGAGGCGGATTTCTAGATTTAGCTACATCGGCTGTGTAGTCCAACACTTGTCCAATTTCAGCTTTATAGCCAGGATTATCATTTATTACAGTAGTATGCAATGTAGTGTTCGTTGATAGTGCGCTCGCTAAATGTTTTATACCTTTAGTTTCAATACAGTTAGAACTTAAATTTAAACCAATTATCCATTGATTATATCGTAAATGTTTGGCTATAGTGAAAATCCCAGGATCACTGATATGATTATTCTTCAGTGAAATAGCTTTCAGGCCTGGAATACGCGCTCTCATAGCTAATTTCATCCTCATTTCTTGGGTATCAACATCTGCATTAGTAGTAGTAGTAGTGCTAGTAGTAGTAGTAGTAGTATCTAAGCTGTTATTTACATGATTAATGTTATTCCATTTATTTCTACTACCAATACTAGTATTATTATTACTATTGCCAATATTACTATTATTACCATTATTCATTCTTAATGAATAATTCCAAAAATGACTGTCCATTACAGCTTCTTGAGATTTAACGATAGATGCAACATATTCCATGCATTTATTATTTATGTTACATCCCTCAAACTGCAATAATCTCACTTTCATTTTAGCTAAATAAGGTGTCAGTAATCTTAAGCCAATTTCACCAAGTTCCTCAATATTTTCAAAACTTAATTTTTGTATAGAGGTTTTACATTTGAATAAAGAATCTCCTAATTTTTTCCAATGCTCTTCCAATAATGTTAAACGTTCGAATATCAAACATTGTAAACTAGAAGATTTGGATATAAAATCACATATTGCTTGAAATAATTTGGAACCTTCTAATCTTAATGCAGAATGCATTGATTCCTTATTATCTTTGCTTTTAGCTTCAGCTTCCATTCTTTTTTTTAAACTACTTATTTTACCATTTGAAGATTCATGTAATGATGACCTTTTAATAACTATCATTCTTAAATAATTTCTGGCTTCTTGTGACGACAAGAATTTTATGAAAGTTGGTAAATCTGTATCTGTCAATTCATTATCACTAATACATAAAAATTGAAAATTTAATTCAGCTATTGATTTTTTATTTAATGCTGAACCACCATTAGCAACTTCATGAGATTTCTTAAATACCTGTTGTAATACATAACCATGACTATCTGACATTATTATTCATATACTAAGTGCACCAATGACAATCAAAAAGATTCAAAAGCGCTCCAAGCTACAATATATCCCTCTTTCTGATTCCCTTGTCCCAAAGTATCAATTTATAAAAAGGTTACCAAATTACTTAAATTAAATAATGAAAAACAAAAAACAAAAAACAGAAAACAGAAAAAAAAAGTGTAGTCACAGTCTGTCTGTAACATGTAGGAGACGACGTCAAGATGATACGCCAACTATATAGTTTTATAGTTTTAGTACCACTTCAGACTTCCGTAAAGATTTACTGTTTAAAGATCACATTGAAGATATGAACCCATCAAAGAGATTCGTTAATAATAATTTTTCGTTCCTATATCACGTTTTCTATTCATATTAATGGGTTACTTGTACAAAGATACATCATACATACATGATATTGCTATTTATTTTCTTTTCTCATTCTTACCAACAATGACGGTCCCTCCTTGATCATCATCATCATCATCATCTTCTTCTTCTTCTTCTTCTTCTTCTTCTTCATTGATATCAATATTAATACATTCATTTATTAATTTGTCACAGACCACTATCACAATTACTATTACCACTACTATCACTACTACCACTAATATATTTATTACATTAATCTTATTTCTTATTTCACATTCTTTTTCTTCATCTTCCTATCCTAGTGCCATGTCGCAACCAGAAACTATTAACTAATAAGACTATTAACTACTAACAGAATTATAACAATCTTCAGTTCTTGTCATCGTCGTCATTCTTAGTTTTGTCCTTGTCATTGGGTTATTTCTCCTTATTCTTCTTATTCTTAAAATTAGGTCTTGTTCTGATTGACTTAGAGGTAGAGGGGGGTACACCAATTCCAGCTCCTACTCCCGTTACAATACCACTACTTTTGATACTATTTTTAAAGCTACCGACGCCAGCACCATTTATAGAAGTATTAATGTTGCCAATATTACTACTTTCTAATGGACCAACATCCCAAACATACAAATTACTACTAGCAGCAGTTGTAGCTGTAGTAGAAACAGAAGTGACAGGGACGAGATGGGTAGCATTATGAATCAATGTATCATCTTGACTCCTACTACTATTACCATCGCTACTATTATTATTACTCCTACTACTATTACTATACATACTACTACCATGAGCTTTTTCAGCTTTATTCACATCAATTTCTTTTCTCTCTCTTTCCTTCTTATCTTTATCTCGTCCTTTTAAATGTTGTATAAGTTGTGCACCGGGACCTTGACCTTGTACGCTGGCTTTAACATCTTCCTCAGCTATTTGTCGCGACTTTCGAAAATCAATTAAAAACTCATTTTTGTCATTCTTAGTTATCCAATTTAATTTTTCGACCATTTGCATCGTCCGTTCTTCTCCTTCCACAGTCTCTTTGACTGGACGGATGCCAGTAAATTGGGCTGATACTGCTTCATTATTTGTTCTTATATGGCTATAATATACTTGTTCATCGAATAATATAGAATGAAATTCTTTTGAAGTGCATAGACCGCCCATGGAACCGGAAGAACCAACTTCAAATCCTTCAAATCTGTTCTTATCAATATTAATTATCATTCCATTGTTATTAATACCATTCATATTGCTAACATTGTTGTTCGCAGTACCAGCATTTGATTGCATGGAATTTAATGATGTAATACTACTATAAAGGGAGTTGAGGCTATTTCTAACACTGTTACTATTACTATTACTATTACTGCCACTATCTATGCTAATACTACCACTAATACCACTAATAATAGTAGCACCATCTTTTTCGCCACTTCTTCTTTCACTATTACGTTGTCTATTCCTATTGCTTATCTCGTATATTTCCTCAAAACTCTTCGGCACATAATAATCATTATTATCATTACTAATATTAGTAGCGGAAGTTTTTGATGCGTTAATTGTTTGCGGTTGCGAAGTTTGGCCCTCAACTAAACAAAGTTCATCATCTTCTACTACGTCTATATCTACTATTAGATCCACTTCACCACTACTATTACCCTTATAACTATCATTATTATCTTCAATAGTACCATTATTATTCACAGTATGAGTGTTCTTTCCACATCCTTCTCTCTCTATTCCTCTAATTGATATTGGCTCATCTGATGCCACAGGACCAAATAAAACTTTTTCAACGTTTGTCTCATCATTACTATAGTTTTTATCACTTCTATAATTATTCGCAGTAAAATCATCTGTCCCTATTTGTGTCTCCTTCGTTTCTCGCAATAACGGACTTGCAACGACCCAGCCAGCACGTTCATACATTTCTTCTGCAGGTAGTGCAGGGATGATAGGTAATGGAGAATTACCAATCGTATGCCTATAAGAAGGGGAATGACTATGGGTAGAAGAAAGAGTTGCTGGTGATGTTGATGTAATAGTAGTTGGCATATTATTATTAGTGTTATTACCACTACTAATGTAAGTTATTGGTGTTGGTGTTGGTGTTGGAATGGTAGCAGTGGCTGTAATATTTGGAGCGGTAGAATTAGACGTAGATAATCCACCTGTAGATATACTAGTATAAGCTGTGCTAATCCTAGTACTAGTGTTGCCACTACTATTAATATTATTATCAATATTATTGACAGTAAGAGTAGAATTGATTGAAACACCCTCCGCATCTAGCAAGCCCCTCGTCGGGGTCCTTAGCGCCCTCCCGAAGAGAGGTATGTCCAACACTTTCTCTGTTTGATAATCCCCTATCTCTCTTTGTACATCATCATCATCATCATTGATTTCATCATCATTGATTTCATCTAAAGATTTATTACTATCACTATAATTATCACTACTACTATTGGTACTTTCTCCGTCACTAAGTCTGATATTTAAAGGGATTTCATGGTCATAATTGTCTTCGATATTTCTACTGATACTATTCATAATGTTGAGTATTTTAGTACTTCTTTCAATCACCATTTTACTCAAAAATCCACATTCATTCAACAACATAGACTCATCACGCGGGATCTGCTTACCAATTCTTAACAATTCACCATTAGACATAACATAATCTGGTGATTCATTATATTCTCTGGCTAATTCATCTCTCCACTTAGACAATAAACGCATTACTTCATCTTCATCTTCACTGAGTGTGGTGGTAGCTGGAACACAAGAACGCGGACCATTTAATAATTTGCGATATCCTCGTTCCCAATAAGGTTTCTTCTCATAACGTCTTAAGCATTTTCTTCTAGAAGCATCTAATGAAGCGATTATACCTTCTTTACTGACTTTAACTGACAGAGAATATCTAACATTATCATAAAGATATAACAGATACATACAATTTTGTCTAGCAATTTGTATTGAGCCAGCAGGTAACGGTCTACATGTCCAATCAAATAAAGCATGTTGCTTATCTAATTCTACACCATTGTAATATTCCAAGAGATGGCTAACACTAGACATGGAATAATTCAATATTCGACAAGCTTGATAAATATCAAAACAGTTCACAATGTATAAACCAAAATCCCTTTGTAATGCAACCACATCATCGTCACAGCAATGTAATACTTTGACAACTAAGGGATTCGTAAAAACTCCAAGTAGTGATTGCATCTCCTTACGTAATACTAGAGTATCAATAACAAAATCTTTATCTCGAGTTGATAATGACAATAGACATGTCACACCTTGAAACGATCGATAAGAATGATAACACATGGATAAGGCTATCTCCAATACAATAGATGCTTCTTCAACTACTTGATCCAATCCTTCCACTGTATCGATATATTCAAATGATCGAAGATCACAAAACTCATCTATTGACAGTAATGCAGCTGGAGTCTTATTAATTATACTTATATCTATACTGTTATGGCTATTACCACTATCGATATTATTATTACTACTTGTTGTGGTATTTGTATTCAACTGAGCCGGGGTGTAAACCAGTGAACGTAGCTCCGACTCATATGGATGTGAATAATAAGTACTAGGTAGACTTACTCTACTACTAGTATTAACACTCATACTACTACCAACATTATGAGGAGTAATAGCAGAAGTAGTTATTGTTCTCATTCGTTGAATTAGATTGAGAGGTTCCTTAGCATTCGGTTTACATCTCAACAGAGGTCGGAACGGTGTCTTCGTATCATTATCTGCTTTAAATAATACGTTAGACAGAGTGGTTGTAGACGATGATAATGATAATGACAGTGAAGCTGAAAATGTATAACTGTCACTTGAAAGTATGCCATAATCTGTTAACTCTAACCCTGCTGCAGAAAAGGGCAAAGGCGAGGTAGTAATTGTTGTGGAATACAGTAACCTCACCCGATCCACGGCCATGGATAATTTGATACATTCAATGAATCGAAAAACATTTTCCAATAATTTCATCCATTTATTCTTTTCGTCGTTACTAATAGTGCTGATACTACCAACATTCGGATCAACATCTTTATTCCCACTATCAACACGAATATCCATCTTGGTGCATGATATAAATTCTATTAAATTTTCCATGAGGAACTCCAGTAGATGCTCTATCATATCCACAATGTAGTCATAGAAAGCTGTATCAAGAAATTCATCTGGCAAAGTATGTACATAGATACTATTACTATTATTGTTACTACTATTATTATCAATATTTTCATCTTCTCTAGTAGTAGTAGTATAAGTGGTAGTAGTAGTATAAGTGGTAGAAGAAGAAGGAGCTATTGGACTGGGATTTTTTTCCACTTCGTCTTTTCTATCACTCTTTTCTACCTCCGAATCAATATCTTTATTATCTTTATTACTATTATCTTGAGCAGTATTGATATTGATAATGTTAATTATATAAAGTAGTAATTTAATAACATCACCAGTATCACCTTTTATTAATCTATAATAAAATGAATACACCTCTTTGAATTCTGCATTTAACATTGATTTATTACTATTACCGTGGTCATCTTGTATTTTTTTTTTCTTATTATTTGTAGATTTATTATTATTTTGATTATTCTTTGAGGATAAAAATAAAGGTGTTGATGATGATTGAATAATTGCTAGCATTAGTAAACGTATGAAATCATCAGCATTTTCTTGCTTCCAATTTAAACTATTAGATAATTTTAAAACTAATTCTTCTTCCATCTGTTACTTGCAGATATTTTTGAATAGTGATTTCTAAAACTTCAATTTTGAAAACAAATAACTATATATTAATTTAGAATGATTTAAAGAAATTGTAATTTGTTCTTCCAATATCGAGAGTTTGTTGTTTTATCGTTTTATTCATTACAAGCGGTGGCATCGGGTAGCGGCAGTAGGTAGTGCAAAGAGTGCAAAGGTGCAAAGAACCAGCCAGACCCAGCCAGAAGAAGCGACGCCGACGCGCGAAACAAGAGAAAAATTAGCCACTCAGGCGCTCCCGCGGCTCCGCCGGCGCCGGCGGGCTCCCATGCTATGCTCCCATCTCCCATCCCGTCCCTACCTGCCTGTGTGGTGGCTACCACACGCATTGCTTGATTGCCAGGATTGCACGAGAGCCACAGCCAGCCAGCACCAGCACAGGCACCAGCGCAGGGGCGGGAGGCAGGAAAAGGAAAAAAAAAAGAAAATAGAGAAAAGAGAAAAACATACTACCCAGATACCATTAATATTGGAGTTGGTATTGGTAAGATAAGATAATTATTATATTCCTTTTCATTTTATTGCCACTATGATTGCAGCGAATAAACGTTTATTGAAAGATTCATTAACTGAAGGAGTACTCACACTTCAATCTCATTTAATTGAATTATATTCCAACAATCTTAATGTATTGGCGACACAATTTGCTATTATATCCTCCATTACATTAAGTGTTATTGTACAATCAGGTTATCCAGATCCAATTCCAGACAACTTCGAAGCTTTTGCGTATACTTATATTCTTTTTATGGGTTTGGCTTTTATTGGTTGTACAATTGTATTAGTACAATGTGCTTTAGTAACAATGATGGGCCCTGCAAAAGCATTAAAAGGTGATGATGCCGATATAGTAAAAGAAGCTGCGGATTTAATGAGAGTACAATTACAAGAAATTTGTATGATCGCTACAAGTGTTATATTTTCATTATGGGTATCAGCAGTGTGTTGGGGTTGGTGTATGTTTCCTATTCCATTAGCTACTGCCATGACATTTCTTTATTTCATTGGTTTATATGTCGTGATGAGATATGCTAAAAGAGGATTTAAAATGTTTTTATTAGAAGACTCTGATGTTACGGTATCATTGCAGGATGTTAATAGTAAAGGAAAATATGGTTTTACTAAACCAAAAAATAAAATTGTTAAAGATAAAAATTATAGTGAAGTGGCCTCTGTAACATTTGGTGGTACTGCAAACGAGGAAGCAAGAACAATAGTTGCCAACCAATATACAGATAATACAGTCATCAGAACTGCAACGTCGTTATCCCCTATGGATCCAATTGATGCCAGAAATTTAAAAATGAAAGGGTATATATGGAGAAGACGACCTATCGAAGAAGGAGGAGTATTCAAACGTACCTATATGGTACTAGATAAAGGTTTACTCGATCTTTATAAAAATGAAAATCATTATGTTTCACATAAAGCACCGCTAAATGAAAATCCTTTTAAGATATGGACTTATGTTCTAGAATTAGATTTGAGAAAATTTGAAAAGCATGTAACATCAATCAGAGCTGCTCTTCGTCGACAAGTATTAGGTAATGCTGAATTTGAAATTTTGGATAATTATTCCAGTAAACATTCTTTCGATAAAAATTATGCTTTAAAACATCACCGATTTGCTTTATTACCAAAAGTTGCAACAGAATTAACAACCCAAGAAACATTAGAATTATTAACTGAAACTGAAAATGAATATAATACTTGGACAACTACTTTTTATCAAGTATTAAAAGTATTTGATTTGGAAGGTAATCCTACTGTGGAAGCTACTTTGAGGACAGGCACAAAGGATTTGGAATCCGCCGTGAGAGCTGCAAATTATACTGCCTGACGCTAGGCTTAGCGTTCTGAAGTTTGGAGAGATAAGGTGAGTGAGCAAGGGACATTTATACAGTATAAATGTCCCTTGGAGTGAGTGAGTGAGTGATCATATGAGAATTAGAGATAGAAGGTAACTGCTAGATAGTGTAAATATAGTAGCATGTGTACGATGGTATTAGTGATGAGAATGGTGATAATGGAGTTAGAATAAAATTATAATAATTAGAAGTAGTTGTAAAAGAACATTAATCGTGAGTGTATCAAGCTTCACATTACTGGAGTGGATAGAGAAGTACCTAAATATATAGTGTAATTAAACCTTATATTTAACCAAATATTAATAGATGATAGAATTTGAGTAACTCAGATCCTATTCTATCCTTAAATGCTTGGAAACGAAAAGCATCTTGTTGCCAGTTTAAGCACTTCATCGTACATCGTACTCATCCTCCCATAATTTCCCTCTATTATTCTTTCCAAAATTTCTCTTTTCTTTTTTCCTTTTTCCCCCTTCTTTACGTTGACGTTCGTTCTCATTCTTTCTTTGCTTTTCTTTCTTAAGATCTTTTTTCTAAGAGGATCTCTTGCTTTTTTTTCTATAATCACCCTAAATCCATCCCGATAAAAAATCAAAATATTATAATCTAGATTATTTGACAATTGTTGCCCTATCGCACATAAAAGGTGGACAAAAAATGTCTTTAATGTTAAATAAAAGATTGAGATATGAATTAAAACATATTCAACAAAACCCTGATGAACATATACGTTTAGAATTAGCTCCAGGGGATGATTTAAGAAGATGGAAAGGTTCCTTAAAAGGACCAAGTGATACACCCTATGAAGGTTATGAATTTGATTTTGATATAAATATTGGTAAGGATTATCCATTAGCCCCACCATCAATAAGAATGAACACAAAAATATTTCATCCAAATATTCATTTTAAAACAGGTGAAATATGTTTAGATATATTAAAAAAGGAGTGGGTGCCTGCATGGAATT
>Ga0099800_1324_pt1 | contig 10117 bp, 10 predicted proteins | sample Uncmet6_SortRC_1_FD_89868 | JGI IMG/M metagenome (GOLD analysis project Ga0099800, IMG submission 89868) | Marine eukaryotic communities from CALCOFI LINE 67, Pacific Ocean - CN11_C50_N6_SortRC_1 | ecosystem: Environmental > Aquatic > Marine > Oceanic | place: Pacific Ocean: Monterey Bay... | reverse complement strand
GGAAGGCAAATACGAGGTGCGAGCACGACAATGGCCTCCCCCACCGATGATCATCGGTTTCCTTGACTATGATCGATGAAAAAAAAATAGAGGGCTCTGATTTTTTTGTGGTTTGATAATGACAATCAGTGCAAGAATTACGGCATCCTCTACATCGACGACGAGTTCATCGAGACGGTGAGTCGGCCGACCATCGAGATTTTCGAATCGAACGCGCACGCCTTCCTCTACACGATCGAGTATCCGAATCTGAATCCCGATCTGTCGTCGTACAGCACGGTCAGCGGCGGCGGCGACGGCGATGGGAGGGCGCTGGTCGTCGAAGCCAGTGGGCCGAACTACTCGGATGCGGCCATATGCGCCTGGGAGATTCCGGTGGAGGGCGCCGCGGTGGAGGGCGCCACGGCGTACTGCCACGACACGCACGACAAAACGATGTCGAAGCTCAGGTTCGTGGGCGACGGCTGCGCGACGTTCCTCATGAACGCGGGCGAGGCGGACGTGCCCGGTGAGAGCGAGGCGCCGTCGGACTATCCATTCTCCGCGACGTACGAGTGCCACAGGATCTGATCCGACGCCACGGAACTCGGCCGAATACGAATACGACCACCACCGCCAACGCCACCTCCACCACCACGCGAGGCGAGTGCGTCTTCATGATGCTGCATAAATGCAGCCTGCATTCACATCGTCCGGTGCCTGTAAAGAGAAAACAGTCTAGACGGCGACTTTCCACCTTTCTCATTGGAGGAAGCACTCTCCATAGGAGTGTTGTATCCCTTCGTATACACACGGAAGACACCTCACTGGACTCGTCGCGCACCGAAAAGGGACGGGACACATCGGCTGGGAGGGACACGTTCGCACCGTTCCGCGGAACGAGACACTTCCTGGTTTTGGTGGGCCAAAGGTACACCCATACCAATGCACCCTTGCTTGCGATTCCTATTCTTATTCCTACAGGTATCACACGTGAAGCGGATGAAAAAGATATTCTATTTCGTCGTCGTTTTCGTTTTCGTTTTCGTGTTTTTTTTTTTTTTTTTTTTTTGGATTGTGATATTCTCAGACGAAAAGAGACACGGAGCCGGCACCGCCGATTCGGTCACACCGCAGCGGCAACAGAAACACGACAGAGACGCCTCGTCATTGAACGGGCGTTCCATCCGAATCGATCAGACCCTCTTGGTCGTGCTTCCTCGGCTTTTGGTTTCGGAGAAGGACAGAAGAGGGAATGAATCCCCGTCGGTGTTGTTTTTCTGTTTCGGCGGCGTGCATCGTCTGCCTCGTCGCCGCCGCGGCGACGGCGGCGTCGCCGGACTTTTCGTTCATCGACACGTTCGATGTCGGGTGCGACGTCGAAGGGGAATACGAGGTGCGGCACACGACCATTGCGCGCCGGACCCCATCGCCACCCCCATCACACCCCACGCACTCGTGTCGCTACACAAAAAGGAGGAGAGAGAGAGAGAGAGAGAGAGAGAGAGACCCTCACACGCAGACGCGATTCGCAATCCCCCCATCCACCCACCCACACAAACACACACACAAAAAAAACCCGGACCGAATACGTGTACAGTGCATGATGTACGGCCTCATCGCCATCGACGGCGAGATCATCCGCGCGCAGAACCAGCCCACGGTTACAATTACCGAATCCGACGCGCACTCCTTCCTCTACACGATCGAGTACCCGAACGCGGGACGTGAAAAGTCCTCGTTTAGCACGCTCGACGGGGAGGACGCGAGGCCGCTGGTCATCGAAGCCTACGGTCCGGTCAACGTGGAGCCGGCCATCTGCGCGTGGGCGTTGCCGGCGAGGCAGGCCCGTTTCAGCGAGGGGAGTGCGCAGGTGCGCACGGCGTACTGCTACGACACGGCGGACGAGAGCGGCTCGATGCTCAACTTTCTTGGCGAGGACTGCGCGACGATCGTGATGAACGCGGGCGAGCCGAACGTGCCAGACTCGGGCGAGGACTATGACCATCCGTTCTCCGTGACATACGAGTGCCACAGGCCGCCGGCCCCGGAACCCGAGACGGAGGGATGATGGACCGCCGTGTGCGTCCGTCTGCCACATACGGTATCTCTCTCTCTCTCTGTCTCTGTAGATCGATGATCATGTGCGGGATGCTGATGATGACATTGGGCGCTCCGCCCTTTCAAACAGGAGCGGAATGCCGAGAGACAGAGAGAGAGAGAGACAGAGAGAGCCACACCCCTCCTGTGCGTTCTGTTCTCGAGTGGACAAGCCATCGATCGCTCCCATATTGTTGTTTTTGAATATTATTTTGAAATCACCCCGGCCCGATTCCCATCGGGATAATCTCGTTCGTCCGGTGCCACACAAACCACGACAACTACATGGCAGCATGACACACAGGCTCACAGGAGGAGAGAAGAGAGAGAGAGAGAGAGAGAGAGAGAACGTTCGGATGTTTTTTTTTCTCGGAATCCAGACCCTTGGGGTTGAGGTGAAGTAGGGATGGAACGAAACAATTGCTCATCATCCGCGTGGCGATTCCAGCGATGGGTGTCCCGAACGCGAGCCTAGCCGCCTCAGTCGCCTCCGCCGCCTCCGCTGTCGCCGCCCTGGTACCACGGGCATGTGCAGGTCGCCGGCCGGCCGGGATGCGCGTCGAGCAACAGTCATCAGTCGACGGAACCAGTGTCGGTCAGTCGTCCGTACACCAATCTTGAGCAAAAGAGAGAGAGAGAGAGAGAGAGAGAGAGAGAGAGAGAGAGAAAAAATGCGAGAATGCGAGAATACGGGAAGGAAGGGTCGTTCGACGATCGAACGGCGGCGATACGATGCGAAAAAAAAAAAGGAAGAAAATCAAAAACGATCCCGCCGAATCGACCTACCTCGGGCACGAAGTACAGGTACTCCACCTGCGTGAGCGCGCCGAGGAGGAGCTGCTTCTCCTCCAGGGACGCCCCGGGCGGGAAGGAGACGACGTAGTTCGAAAAGTCGTGGAGCGCGCGGCAGACGCCGCCGAGGCAGCCCTCCTCCTCGCGCGCGAATATCTTCTCGATCGTCGCAACCTTCTTGCCGTCCTTGTCGAGCACGTCGAAGATCATGCTCTCCTTGAAGCAGGTGGCGCCGCAGCAGTTGTTGTGCGCGCCGCAGCAGGCTTTGCCGACGACAATCTGGTACACCGGCTCCTCGCTGCCCTTGGCGAAAACGTCGTGATAGTGCGTGCATTGGCACACGCACGCGAAGCACTGTGGTGCCGTCCGCCCCGTCGGACGACGTTGTTGGCACACGCAAGGACCGAAGAAGAAGAAGGGGAAAAAAAAAAACACCGCGTCCGTCAGGCGGAAGGTTGTCCCAATGCGTCCGACGGCGCCGACACCGTTTCAATACAATGCCCCCAAAAACCCACAATGGAGGGTGACCCGATGACGCACCTTTTCCGAGTACGGCGAGAAATTCTCCCGAACGACCCCTGTCCGATGTGTCGAAGGTGTGTCAACGCAGTCGATCACCCGTCAACAGGATCCGGATCCGATGGATCCACCGGCGAAACGCCCACACGAAGAAAAGAAAAGAAAAGAAAAGAAAAGAAAAAAGAGAGGGCAGAGGAGAAACGCACCGAGCTCGTCCCCGCCGCCGGAGGATACGAAAATGCGAAAGGGCACCCCGCAGCAGCCGCCCGGGAGGCACGGGCGATCGAGCCGCATCCCCTGCTCGCCCAGAACGTCCGCGTTCTTGTTCATGTTCTGCCAGCCCGTCGCGTTGAGCTTCTCGACCTCCTCCGCGGGAATGAAGTTCATGGACATCGCCCTGAGGTTCGCCCCGCCGCAGATGGTGAGCAGGCATCGCTCCCACAGCGCGCTCATCTGACAACCCCGGCGGCGGCGGCGGCGGCGGCGGCGGCGCAACAGAAGACAATAACAAACAGAAAAAGTACATCAAAAAAAGATTTATTCAACTCGAGCCTGCGGCTCGTGGTGGCGAGGTCGCATCAAATAAGGCCGTGTGTCGGAGCGTGGTGTGTGTGTGTGTGTGTGTGTGTGTGTGTTGGCCCGTCCCGAGCGGTGGAATGGGTCGCACCTCGTAGCCGAACAGGAAGGCGCCGAGGCTCCGCAAATCCGTTCCCGTCGGGCTCCATCCGCGCTCGCTGTGCCCGGTCCTCGCCCGCACGCCCTCGGGCGCGGCGCTGACGACGTACTTGTTCTGCTGCGTGATGGGCAAAAATGCCTCGGCGTACTGCGTGAGCTGCCGGAAGACAACCGTGTCGCTCGCCTGGAGCCGCTCCATCGCCGGGATGAGCGGCGCTTTGGTTTCCATCCTTCTTATTCCTCTTTCCGTGAGTCGGTCGAGGTGCACAACAACAACGATGCGAACAACAACAACAACAACGAAGAAGAAGAAGAAGAAGAAGAAGAAGAAGAACGAGGAGAAGAAGAACGAGGAGAAGAACAACGCGTCGGATGGGTGTTCGTGCACCGCCGGCGACGTTCCCCCTCCCCCCCCCCTTCCCCCCACAAAAAAAATCAAAATCTTTGCTTTTCGGATTTTTATTCACACAATTTTCAGTTTGAAAATGCCAGGTCATCACGACGGTGACGACGATGATTATGATGTCATCACACCGCTTGCGACTGCACTCGTCATGCGGCACATCTTCCTCTTCCTCTTCCTCTTCTTCTTCTTCTTCTTCGTTGTCGCCGATGGATCGTCAAGCACAGTGCAGAAATCACTATCGGCGGCACCCGAAACATCTCACACAGGTGGTGGTGGTGGTGGTGGTGGTGGTGGTGGTGTGTGTGTGTTATCGTGTGGTGCGTTCGGGAAGAGAGGGAGAGGGAGAGGGAGAGGGAGAGATTGAGCGATTGAGAGGGAAAGTATTGTGCCCTGCACCGCAGCCGCTGTCTGTGGACATCGCGAACCCTCACTGGCCCTCACGACGCCGCGCCATCTCGACTGGGGAAAGGGCGCGTCTGACTCAGTGGCGGCGCGAGAGCATGGAACAAAATACTGGTTTCGCCCAGAATGTTGTTGTTGTTGTTGTTGTTGTCGTTGTTCTTTCCCCCCTGTCGAATGACTTCAGTGTTCCTTTGTAAGGAGCTTACAAGATTCGGATGATGGAAGACTTACAAACGCATGCGCCCCCACCCCCCACCCCTGTGTGACGCCGCCCCTTTTGACGTCGACGCAAAAGGCGAGAATGGACAGGCAACTGACTCGGGCATCGAATCGTGCATTCATGTGAGCACAATCGGCACTCCGGGGAGGCACGACGAACAACGAGCCGCGGAGGACTGTCCAACTGAGGAGGAGTAACGAAGACCATTCCTGAAACAGGACGTACGCGAAGGTCGGCGCCCCGATGCACGTGCTCGTGATCGAGTGGAAGAAACGAAATGTGCATCGGACTCGACGTGTAGAGCCCCCGTCTCCTTTCCCGTTCATTGTGATTTCACATTCATCAAAACCCTTCCTTTGCTTAAACGCCAATCACGTACATCAACTTGAGAAATTGGCACTCTTCCTCCCACAGTGCCAACCTCTCAAACTGCAGTACGTGACTCGCGAATAAAATAAAGGAAAAATCTTCGCCAAATTAAAATGTGATCGAACATTGAATCGGGAAAAGCATATTGGGCCTCTACGTCGAGTTCGGATACTCCTGCGTCAAGAAAAAACCGTGCTCGTCACACCACAATGGACCGGCCAGCGCGTCGGCTCGTGCAACGATCTCCAGAAAGGAGTTCCGCACTAACCTGAACGCACGAGACTATGCACACGAGGGAAGGCGTCTGACGATTTCTCTCTCTGTCTGTCTCTCTCTCTCTCTCTCTCCCCGAATGAAAAAGGGGTTTGTTTTGTGCTAAAAATGTCTTTATTTTGTGCTAAATCGTTTTTCACGCTCGCTGTCGGGATCCTGCGGTACCGCTGACCGGTTCTCGATCCACGTGCGGACGCTCGAGAGTGTCCGCACGTGGATCGAGAACCGGTCAGCGGTACCGCAGGATCCCGACAGCGCCTTCGTGTTCTTCAGCGAGTTGCCAAGCGTGAAAGAGATACGCGTGTTTCTCACGACAACTCGCCTGATGGCAGTGCTGGATGGCCGAGTGCGCAGGAACCTGGACACCACCCACAACTTGAACACGCACGCGTTTCCAACCATAGTGTACGGCACGGATGACGCAGATCGGCACAACCACCTCGCAGCCGCTGGAATCCTCACACATGAGTCCCGAGATTTTTTCTCTTCAGTAGTCGAGGCTGTTGAGGAGGTTCGCATGCGGCTCAAGCTGCAGCGTCTGGAAGGCACCCTAGTTCATATGGCTGACGGGTCCATCGCGCAGCGCAACGGCGTTGAAGCCGCGGCACGGAAACTGGGTGTGCCGTGGAAGATGAAACGCTCCCTGTCCCTCACCCGAAACCCCAAAGACCCCTCTCCCCCCGTCTCCGCCGTTAATTTTTTTTCCCTCCTTTTCCATTTTTTTGGCTTGTGCGTGTTAAACGAACGGTAAGGTTCGTAAGGCCTTGCAACGCCCGTCTAAACCCCTTAAACCCTACAAATTAGCTCAAAATAAAGAGCTTTTTTAGCACAAAACAAACCCCCTAACCCTCTCTCCCCCCCCCCCCCTCATTTTCTGTTGTCGGTGACATCGCACGCGAGCGGCGGAAATCTCCATAAGTATCAAATTATTTATATTTAATATATAATTTTATATATAATATATATTTTATTGAATTTGTTCTGTAATTTACCCTGACACAGATACCGCATGAGAACAAAAAATAAAAAGTGAAAATAAATAAAACGATATTCACGTTTTTATGTATTCATATATAATTATAAAATACAGCATTTATCACATAATTTCAACTGCCAGAAACTTAAAAAATATGTGAATAATGTACATTACGCATTCAAATAGATTGATAAAAAACAGAATATGATGAGAATTTTCATTCGACCTTTTCACGTTTCAGGAACGAGTGACGTCGAAAGAGAGAGGGGAAAAAAACAGAGAGGGAGAGAGGGAGGGAGGGAGGGAGGGAGGGAGGGAGGGAGGGACGCCGCCCGCGTGCGTCTCGCGCCTCATTCCCACGTCTTTTCTCTTTCTGCTTCTGTTTATCTCTTTCTCTCTCTCTTTGTTTTTTGAGGACGGTTCGAGGGAAAAGTACCGGCGGCCCTTATTTTTTTTTTTTTTTTTTTTTTTTAAATCTTTCTTTCCCACCCCGTTTTGGTGTTTTTTTTTGTTTGTCTAGAGGTTTGTCGTTCATTCTTTCTTCATCGCAGTCATGGCGTCCATCATCGCCAGGGCCGGGCAGCCCCGCGCGGCGCACCAAAACCATCACCAGTACCCGCACCCGCAGCGGTCCCGGGGCGCGTCGGTCGTGCGGAACGTGGCGATGCCCTCGACGAGCCGGCCGCCGACGTCGCACCGCGCGCGGCGGAGCAAGGTGGAGATTATCAAGCAGGAGAGCGACTTCCTGCGCCACCCGCTGATGGAGGAGCTGGTGACGCCGGCGACGAACATCAACGAGGCGTCGATGCAGCTGATGAAGTTCCACGGCAGCTACCAGCAGGACAACAGGGACATGCGCAAATTCGGCGCGGTGCGTGCCCGCCGCCTCGCACTGGGAGCACCGCAGTTGCCCAGAGTCCCCCGAGACTCCCGCCGTCCCGAGATTCCCTCTCCACCTCGAACGCCGCCGGCGGCACCTTCTCACGCGAGTCGTCCTCGTCTCTCCGTCTCTCCGTCTCTCCGTCTCTGTGGGTGTCCCGAACAACACGCACGCACACACACACACAAAAAACACACACACACACACAAACACACACAAAAAAAAACAGGGCAAGAACTACAGCTTCATGATGCGCACCAAGCAGCCGGCGGGCAAGGTGTCGAACCGCCTGTACCTGACGATGGACAGCCTCGCGGACGACTTTGGCAACGGCTCGCTGCGCCTGACGACGCGGCAGGCGTACCAGCTGCACGGCGTGCTCAAGACGGACCTCAAGCACGTCTTCAGCTCGGTCATCAGGAACATGGGCTCCACGCTCGGCGCCTGCGGCGACGTCAACAGGAACATCATGGGCCCCTCGGTGCCCTTCGCGGCCAAGCCCGAGTACCGGCACGCCGACCGGCTCGTCGACGAGATTGCGGACCTGCTGAGCCCGCAGGCGGGCGCGTACTACGACGTCTGGCTGGACGGCGAGAAGTTCATGAGCCACACGATGGAGGACCCGAGGGTGACCGCGTGCCGGAACGACAACAGCCACGGCACGAACTTCGTCGGGTCGCCCGAGCCCATCTACGGCGCGCAGTTCCTGCCGCGGAAGTTCAAGGTGGCCGTGACGGTGCCCGGGGACAACTCGGTCGACCTGCTCACGAACGACCTCGGCGTGGTCGTCATCACCAACCCCGAGACGGGCGAGCTGGAGGGCGCGAACATCTTCGTCGGCGGCGGGATGGGCCGCACGCACAGGAACGAGAGCACCTTCCCGTCCATCGCGCAGCCGCTGGGCTTCGTGCCCGCGGACGACATCCTGTACGCCGTCAAGGCCGTCGTGTGCACGCAGCGCGACTACGGGCGGCGCGACGACAGGAAGATGTCCCGGCTCAAGTACCTCGTGCACGAGTGGGGCCTCGACAAGTTCCGCACCGTGACGGAGCAGTACATGGGCCGGCGCTTCGGGCCGTCGCGGCCGCTGCCGGCGTGGGAGAACCCAGACTACATGGGCTGGGGCGAGCAGGGCGACGGCAGGCTGTACTACGGCGTGTTCGTGATGAACGGGCGGCTGCGCGGCGGCATCAAGCGGGCGCTGCGCACGGTCATCGAGAAGTACAACCTCACGGTGCGCCTCACGCCGCACCAGAACCTGGTGCTCTGCGACATCGACCCGGCGGCCAAGGAGGAGATCGGCGCCTTCCTCACCGGGAACGGCGTCGTGGACGTGGCGGCGGTGGACGCGCTCGCGAGGAGCTCCATGGCGTGCCCGGCGATGCCGCTCTGCGGCCTCGCGATCGGCGAGGCGGAGCGCGGGATGCCCGAGATGCTAGAGCGGCTCCGCGGCGTCATGCGGCAGGAGGGCCTCTCCGACGCGGAGAGCTTCGTGGTGCGCATGACCGGGTGCCCGAACGGGTGCTCGCGCCCGTACATGGCCGAGCTGGGCTTCGTCGCCGACGGGGCGAACAGCTACCAGCTGTGGCTCGGCGGCTCCCCGGGCCAGACGAGGCTCGCGCGCGAGTTTGCGAGCTTCAAGATCCAGAACCTCGAGGAGACCTTCTCCCCGATCTTCAGGATGTTTGCGGGCCAGCGCGGGCAGGGGGAGTCCTTCGGCGACTGGGCCGACCGCGTCGGCTTCGACGCCATCAAGGCGCACATGGCGGACGCCGGCGCGCCGGGCGCGAAGCCCGCGGCGGCCAAGGCGGCCAAGGCGCCCGCGGCGGCCAAGGCGGAGGCGCCCGCGGCGGCCAAGGCGGCCAAGGCGGAGGCGCCCGCGGCGGCCAAGGCGGTCAAGGCGGAGGCGCCCGCGGCGGCCAAGGCCGAGACGCCCGAGGGTGCGGCCGGGGGTGCGGCGAGGCCCGCGATGCCCCTCCCGCGCGTGATGGTGAGGGAGGACGCCTTCGACGCGCTCCGGGCGGAGGCCGAGCGGCGGGGCCTGACGCTTTCTGAGCTCGCGAGCGAGCTCATCCTCGGCACCCTGCGCGAGGATGAGTAGACTTTTCACACGTCGCCTTCTCTCTGTGCGGAAGGCGCTCCTCCGCTCGTACTGGCCGCATGTACTCGGGCCACGGGTGTGATAGCGATGATTCTTTTGTTCGTGTCTTGTAAATTACAATCACGAGACCTTCTTTCTCTCTTCTTCTACTTTCACGACAACGAGGGCGCCGCCGCCGCCGGGCGGCGTGATCCTCACAATCACGCTCATCGTGGTCATCATCAGTCGGCCTGGGGGCCTGGTGGGCACGCACGTGGGGGAGGGGGAGTCGCGCCCGCTCGCGCGACGGGAGCGGTGGTGTCACCCCCGTTGTTGGGTGTTTCCTCGAGCCTTGCTCTGGTACGCAAGAGAAGTGTGCGAACGGGGGTCTTTCGAATCTCGGCTCTCTGCGCCATTAGCCTAGAAAGGATAGATTAGCCTTCCCT
>Ga0099800_1322_pt1 | contig 10173 bp, 8 predicted proteins | sample Uncmet6_SortRC_1_FD_89868 | JGI IMG/M metagenome (GOLD analysis project Ga0099800, IMG submission 89868) | Marine eukaryotic communities from CALCOFI LINE 67, Pacific Ocean - CN11_C50_N6_SortRC_1 | ecosystem: Environmental > Aquatic > Marine > Oceanic | place: Pacific Ocean: Monterey Bay | collected... | reverse complement strand
CCACTATTGCCAAGAACACGGCATCAAGATCCTTGCAGCCAGTTGGTTTGGGGCAAAAATTCGCGAACATGGTATTTTAAGAAAGAAACGTAAGAAAAATAATAAGCAGTTTTATGTCTACTTAGTTAGTGAAAAGTATGAGCAGCCCGTTCACGGCCAATGTGATGGATACCTTCAAATTGATAGTAAGAAATCAAAAGTTCATCGGTTCTAGAATGCGCAACTCAGCGCAAATCGAACAGACTGAAGTATTAAAATAGTAAACCACAATACACAAACATCGGCCGCTTTGCGCTGCTCTTTGCGCTGACAGCATCCGCTTGTTTAGCATTCCAAAACCAGAAGCCTAACACCGCCCTTACCATATTGATTGAGGGGCGTTGCCCACCCTAATACTGTCTTGCCCCCGGAGAGGGGGCCCTTAGGTAAAACCCACAGCAATGACATAATAGCCAATCAAAACATGCATCGTATGACTAGGATGTTTTTTTATCGTTGGAAGCTTGCAATGGATAACCTGAAACGCCTGCGACAGACAAGCTGAACACGAATACAACAAAGCCGACGAACAGCACCCGGCAAGAAAACTGAAAACGAAACAAAGAGAGCGCACACCACAGCGCATTCAGTATCTTAAGCAGTGGCACAAGATGCGTGACAAACACATACAATCTGCCACCCCTCCTTGGGCAAACAAACAGGCCATTGAAGACATATATAAGAAAGCAGATCAACTTACTTTAGAGACAGGTGTTGTGCATGAGGTGCACCATATTTACCCCCTGTTTCAATTTAGACACCTTTTCATGGGTTTGCATGTTGAGAGCAACCTGACCATTTTGACTCAGCATGAGCACACAGAAGAGCACAAGAAATTGCGTAAAAAACACACAGGCAATTAATAAGCCAAAACCACACACAACGAACCGCACCCAAAAATGTACATCATTTCAGTTTATTTATTACCGTGTAAAAAAATAAATATGGTTATATCATTTATTTTAAGACCCCGATATTAATCATTAAATCCTAAATGACACGCCTGATAAGCGTGAGGTCGGAGGTTCGAGTCCTCCCAGCCCCACCATTTTTACTTTTAAATGCAGATAAAAGTGGAAGTATCGACAAAAACCCGGAAGAACAGCAACGCCTGTCTCCGGGTTTTTTTAATGGAGACAATTCACAACCCAAAAAACTCAGAATCATTTATGATCATAATTCCTAGAGTACAAATAGCAGGAGCAACTTCTCTCAAAGAAGCTAAAGACATTATCGAAACCATGCAAAGCAACTGGAGTCACGATAATAAGCACGAGCTCGCTCTAGGCCTCGTCTATGGACCACACGAGCAACTCAACGAACCTCCATTAACAAAAGACGAAATCCGTCAGTTAAGCGATGAATCGATTCAGATCATACTCATCACATATTGCTCAAGCGCAGATGAAATACTTCAGGTCATTGCTGAAACAGGAATTCAAAACATACAGCTCCATGGACCAATAGAGCCCCGAGAAATCATCAAAGCCAGAAAAAGTATTCCTGACAATGAAACATTACTGCTACTAAAATCCATCCCCATTTCAATCGATGAGAGCTATGAAACATGCTTTAGATCTTGCCTCACGAAAGTAAAAAGCTATGAGGATCATATCGATGGTTTTATTCTGGATACTAAAGCAGTTATTGGGGGTGAGACACGCTTAGGAGCTACCGGCCTCACTCACAATTGGAATATCAGCAAATCTCTCATCAGCAACTGTCAAAAGCCATTTCTACTGGCTGGCGGTCTGCATGATAAAAATGTAGCAGTAGCCATCGAAAAAACCGGAGCATGGGGAGCAGATGCACATTCCGGGGTCGAGGACCATAGCCAACAAAATCCGGCTTTGCGCCTTAAAGATCTGCAAAAAGTAGCTAGCTTTGTAAAAGCAATTCGCAAAAGCATCGTTAAGCAATAAGAAACTTACCCTGTTCACCCTAGCTATCATGCCTATTTGCGAATAAGGCCACGTTACCTAGACAATAGCCCCAAAAAAGAAATGCCTACGCTGTTTACAAAAGACTAACGCCAGAGTCTATGTTATTACTCTATACAAAGGTCCAAATATAGATAAGGAAAGTTCCAAATGGAGATCAATCCTACTCTTCTGCTTCGTCTGTGCATGCGTGTCAACTCACACAACGCCATTAAGGCAATGGCATATATGGCAGCTCAGAATGAGCCATTCGAAGGTTTTACCATCAATCAAGCCACCATGGCTTCCAAATTACAGACAACCCGACCGGAAGTATCAAAAGCAATTAAGATACTAAAAAAAGAAGGTGTCATCGCCCAAACGGGAAAAAAAGGAAAGCTAAATATCTACAAGCTCAGTAGCAAAGTCTTTCGCGAAACAGAAACCAACGATTTTTTTAGTGAAAGCGATATTTTTTCTGACCAGGTCATGACTTTCTAAGTGCGCCACTTCGCACAAAGATGTACATACCAGAAAATCACCCGAAACCAAAAGGGCTTATAGATAGTCTATCAAGCAACAGGCAATCCTTTCAGCAGTAGCACATTAGAACAAAAAATTTTATAGTCACAAACATCAGCTAGGAGGGTGACATTGTGGCTAACCAAAATGAATTCACAAACAATGAAATAATGCGTTATAGCCGTCATCTGCTGTTAGACAAAGTAGGAGTGTCTGGCCAAAGTAAGCTAAACAAAGCAAGGGTATTAATCATAGGCATCGGTGGCCTAGGGAACCCAGCAGCACAATATCTTGCTGCGGCTGGTGTTGGCCATATAGGTCTACTCGACCCAGACGTCGTTTCTCTAAGCAACCTTCAAAGGCAGATCTTGTTCTCTGAATCGGATATCGGCAAGCCCAAGGTTGAAATCGCAAAAAGACAATTATTACGCATTAACCCCAATGTTCATATCTCGGCAAACTTTGATGCCTTTAGCACAGACAAGTCAGAAGAGCTGATTAAAACATTCGATATCGTGCTGGACTGCACTGACAACTTTCCCTGTCGCTATGGCATCAACGAAGTCTGCACTAAACTAAAAAAAATAAATGTTCACGGTGCTATCTACAAGTTTGACGGCCAAATATCAGTATTCGACGGCGCAAATGGCCCCTGCTATCGATGCCTCTATCCAACTCCGCCATCGGCAGCTGCCATACCAAATTGCGCCGCTACCGGTGTTCTGGGAGTGCTCCCGGGGTTAATCGGCGTGATGCAAGCCACAGAGGCTATTAAGCTGATTCTCGGTATAGGCAAGACTCTTCGGGGTCGCCTTCTTCATTTTGACGCTCTCAACATGGATAAAAAAGAGTTTGCTCTGGAAAAAGATCCCAATTGCCCCTGTTGTGTTTTCAATCAGCAACTATCTTTCGATGATGTGGAAAGTTGTGAGAACAGACCTGCCGAATCTAACGGCATAAGCCCGATAGAAGTCAAGCAAGACCCAAAAGCGATCCTATTAGACATAAGAAGTGCCGGAGAAAGAGCAATAAGTAAGATAGAAGGCAGCATACACTGTACTCCAGAGCAGCTGCGAGAAAAAATATCTACCATTCCCCACAACAAGACTATCGTGCTTTATTGCAAGTCAGGCATTCGAAGCGCTAAGTCAGTTGAGATGCTATCTGACATGGATAGAACAATCTCATCTCTCAATGGCGGCATTATCAACTGGATCAATTGCGTAGATAAAGAGCTACCTCTTTACTAAGACCCATTTATCGATACAGCTCATATGAGCTACTTTCCTATAACTCAAAACACCCGTAATAAAATAACACACTGTTTTTATTATATATTTTTTTTAGTTTGGAGCAGGTCGTTTTGCCAGCCAACTTCATGGGGCCTACAAGACGCTGTTTTAATTCATCTTTATTTATATTCGGAATAGTATTGGAAGAATACCAGCCCTCACCTTACAGTAAATTTTGCCAGGGTTAATATTTGGATTTGAGTCCTACCAGAAAAATTGGATTTCGAAGTCCTAATATAATTCCAACTCAATTCGTACCTTCAACCGGTATACAGAAAAAACTAAATCCCTCTTTTTCTGATACCAAACTTGCCTTTAGGTACAAATGCCTATTCCCAGCGGGGAGCCTTTACTCCCTCAGCCAACCAAATTGCTCGTTTGGTCTTGCCCGTCCGGTGGACGGGTACCTTCTTTTTCTGTGAATATGCGCATTGTAATGAAGATCTCAATTAAAAACCAGAAAAAAGTGAAACGTTTTTTAAAAACTGCTGCTATCTATCCTCAGCCTTTTAGACAGATTCTTTTGTTGCGAATCCGCCATTTTTAAAACTCTCTTAAATAAAGTACTAATCCGCTGCCCATAAGGGCTGAAACGGAACTGAAAGTATCAATATGACCTAAATTAAATTTGTGCTAGATTTGTCTATTCTTAAATCAGAATTATCAACTCTGTCGGAGGTTGACTCGAGAATGAACATACATGAATACCAAGCTAAAGCTCTCTTCCGAGAGAACGGTGTGCCTGTACCAGATGGCTATTTAGCAAATACAGGAACTGAAGCGGAATTTGCTATGAGAAGGCTGAAAACCGAAGTAGCCGTGGTCAAAGCCCAGGTTCATGCTGGCGGACGTGGCAAAGCAGGTGGGGTAAAACTGGTAAAGAGCCCCGAAGAAGCCAAAAAAGTCACCGATGAGATGATTGGTATGACTTTGGTAACACATCAAACGGGCTCCGAAGGCAAATTAGTCCGCAAAGTTTACGTCGAAGCAGGTAGCAAGATAGAAAAAGAATATTATCTGGCCCTAACTCTGGATCGTGAAACGGCATCAATAGGCATCATGTTCTCCACCGAAGGGGGCATGGATATAGAGGAGGTTGCTGAAAAAACCCCTGAAAAGATAAAGGTTGTGAATGTTGATCCGACCGTTGGGTTACAAGGCTTCCATATCAGAAATACTATGATGGGACTTGGCCTGCCAAAAGCAGAGCAAAAGGAACTGGCTAGCGTGCTTAAAGGCGTCTACCGCATGTTCATGAAATACGACTACTCTATGTTGGAAATTAACCCTCTTATTGTAGACGACAACTCAAAGATGTTCGCCGTCGATGGAAAAATGAACTTCGACGATAATGCAATCTACAGACACCCTGAGATTGAAGTACTCCGTGACTTTGAGGAAGAAGATAGTCGTGAAATCGAAGCTTCAAAGTATGGTCTCAGCTATATCGGCCTCGACGGCAATATCGCATGTCTTGTCAACGGCGCAGGCCTAGCCATGGCTACCATGGATATTATTAAGCACTTTGGAGGAGAGCCCGCAAACTTCTTGGATGTGGGTGGGGGAGCCAGCCAGGAAACAGTAACCAATGCTTTTAAAATCCTACTCGCTGACAGTCACGTAAAGGGTATATTCGTTAATATATTCGGCGGCATCATGAAATGCGATGTCATTGCCAATGGCGTCGTAGCGGCCGCAAATGAGTTAGGGCTCAGCCTTCCACTTGTCGTAAGACTAGCAGGTACTAATGTCGAAGAAGGCAAGAAAATTATGAGTGAGTCAGGCCTCAACCTCGTTGCCGTCGATGATATGGCTGAGGGCGCAAAGAAAATCGTAGAACTAGTAAAATAAGTAGACGAGGAGTCCAACGTGTCTATTCTGGTAAATAAAAATACAAAGGTGATCACTCAAGGTATCACTGGAAAATCTGGTGAGTTTCACACCAGACTGTCGCATGAGTACTCTGGTAATTTCGTCGGTGGCGTCACTCCAGGAAAAGGGGGCAAGACAGCAATTTGCGATTTGCCCATCTTTGATACTGTTATTGATGCCAAAGAAAAAACTGGGGCTAATGCTTCTATGGTTTTTGTCCCTCCTCCATTTGCTGCTGATGCAATTCTGGAGGCCCTTGATGCCGAAATCGAACTCATTATCTGCATTACTGAAGGCATTCCTGTACTGGACATGATCCCTGTAAAAAAAGCTCTAGACCGCTCAAAATCAAGACTTATTGGGCCGAACTGCCCCGGGATCATAACACCAGGTGAATGCAAAATCGGTATTATGCCAGGACATATTCATATGCCAGGTAAAGCAGGTATCGTTTCAAAATCGGGAACCTTGACTTATGTTGCAGTTAGTCAAACAACAGAAGCTGGTATAGGTCAAACCACCTGCGTAGGTATTGGGGGTGATCCTATTATTGGCACCAACTTTATTGATATGCTGGCTGAATTTGAAGAAGATGATGCTACTGAAAGTATCGTTTTAATCGGAGAGATCGGTGGAGACGCAGAAATAAAGGCTGCCCAATTCATTAAGGAAAATGTCAGTAAACCTGTTGCTGCATTTATCGCCGGCCAGACGGCACCAAAAGGTAAGCGTATGGGCCATGCAGGTGCCATTATTTCAGGATCAGCAGGAACGGCTGCTGAAAAAATCGATGCTCTGAAATCAGCCGGAGCTTTTATAGCTGCAACTTCTGCTGATATCGGCCAAACACTCATCGAAGCCATGAAAGAAAAAGGAAAGTAATGCTTGGGATTCGCCGGTTCAAAGACATCGCCATCGATCTTTATCAAGGCGATATCACCCAATTTACCTGTGATGCTATGGGCAATGCTGCTAATGAGCAGCTTGCCGGCGGCGGCGGGGTGGATGGGGCGATTCACAGAGCCGGCGGCTCCAGCATCATGAAAGCCTGCAAAGAAATAGGAAGCTGCGCTACTGGGGAAGCTGTTGTTACCACAGCAGGTAACTTGCCAGCGTCGTATGTGATTCACGGAGTCGGGCCCAAATGGGGCAAGCACAATGGTAAAGAATCCGATTTATTAGAGTCTGTATGGACAAAAATAATGTCGAAGGCAGCCGAAATAGGCGTCAGACATGTTGCGATACCTTCGATTAGCACCGGGGTATACGGCTACCCCCTAGAAAAGGCAGCCCCTATTGCCATGAATGCAATTCGCAACTTTATAGAGGCAAATAATACTATCTCTCCAAAAAGAATAACCATTGTGTTATTCAATGATGAACACCATGAAGCATATCAATCAAATCTATATGCAACATTCCCCGAGTAGGGCTCCCATCATGCTTAAAGATATCGCTTGGTATGGCACTGGCGGAAAAGCTTCAAAAATTTTTGCACCCACTTCAATTCAAGAATTAGCAAAAATAATCGCAGAACTGCACCAAAAAAAAATTCGCTGGTTTCCTCTCGGGGCCGGAACCAATAGCTTAGTCTCAGATGAATTCTGGAATGGTGCTGTCATTCACTTCAATAAAATGAAAAAAATATCTCGACAAAATAATCACCTAACTGTTGAAGCTGGGGTCGACAACTCAGACCTTTCGTCTCTTGCTTATAGAGAGCAATTAGCGGGCATCTCATGGATGTTTCGCTTACCAGGGCAGCTGGGGGCGACAGTCCGTATGAACGCCAAGTGTTATGGTGGTGAAATAGACCAAGTTGTTATCTCCGTAACAGCAATTAGTCCATCAGGTCAAATCCAAGTATTTAAACGATCTGAAAAAATCTTCCGCGGGTACAAGGACACTATTTTTATGGATAACGGCTATACAATTGCAGAAGCAACACTTCAGCTTCGAGCTGGAAATCCAAAAAGCATAAAAGAACACATGGATTTTTGTGAAGCTGATAGAATTTCAAAAAACCAATTTAAGTATCCCTCATGCGGTTGCGTTTTCAAAAACGACAGAACTGTAGGAGTGCCAAGCGGTATGCTCCTTGAAAACTCTGATATTAAACACCTGAATACTCCGGCAATAGAAATCAATCCTAAACATTGTAACTTCGTCTTCAACAAAGGAACTAGCAGTAGAAATATTCTCGAAACGACGTTAGCGATGCGACAAGCTGTGTGGGATAAATTTGGTGTATGGATGGAATATGAAATGGAAGTACTCGGCAATATTCCAAAAGATATCCTGATTCAACTTCAAGAACATCGAGAGCACAATCTTAAAAATCATGCTTTAGAACCATTAAAAATAAAGTTTCAACAGTCCTTAAATAAATAATTAGAGCCTAAGCAAATTTGCTATATAACTGGAAGTGTTAGAAGGTTCTCAAAGCAATACTCACAATTTTCCTTACTATAAAAAATGTGATAAAGGATTATATTGCCCCAAGAGAGCTAGGCATACATTCAGTTAACCTCATCCAACATATGCGTATTAACAAATATATCGACTACAATTATACTATCCTAATGAATTATATAAATGCACAGGAAGTATTAGATCCAGTTCTTAAGAAGAAATAATCTCAGATATCATATTCTGCAAACCTGCAGTTCAGTGATTCGAAGAAATTCAGTTAATCTCAAAAGAAATATTCTATCACTAAGATTAATTCGACTATGAAAAACAAAGTTATCCTTACTGCATATAATTAAGTGATTTTTTAAAAAAGACCTCCAAGCTAAGAAGTAATTGAGTTTGCACTAGATTGAGGATCAATCGAACTTTGACGACCCCCTCCCCTAGAACAGCCCACTAAATATTCCCTCATGGCACTACTATCCCCAAAGTTAGCTGATACAAACGATTTGATTGCTGACTGGACTTCCGAACTTGTCCACCACCCACTTGGATCATCTTTAATTTTTTCGATAAATTTCGCCGCTTGATTTGGACATACCTGACAAACTCCAACCTCAACAAGCTTCTGATAAAAATCCTGATATCTGGTATCAAGCGGATAGACCTCTTCATCCCAAAAGAATACTGTTGGTTTATTCATCAAAATGGATTCTAGATGTGCTGTACTCTGATAGTCAATAATCACTAATTCAGAGCTGGCAATTGCTAACCTACCTGATATGCCTTCCGCAACAAACTGTTCATCATCAATAAGATCTGAAACAATCCTCTTGATATCCCACGTCATACACTTCTTTTCATATTTTTCAGGATACTTCTTATAAGATAACTCTGAACGAGTTTCATCATCAAGAGCCTTAAGAAAACGAACTCCAAAATCACGAAATAGAATTGAAGTCTCACCATGTTGACCTTCCTCACCGGAGTAAGACCAACGGTTAGCATAAATCGGAGCGGTCACATATAAAATTTTAAATTGACAATCGATGCCTTCATAATCTGTAAAAGGAAATAAAGATGCTTTAGATATAACATTTGAAACATTGCCTTTAGGTTTCCAACCAAGAGTAATGTAGGTATCCGTGATCGAACTGACCATTGAAAACCTAGACCCCTGATAAATATGACATATATAATTATGCTCATTATATAAATGACTGATGCCTCGCATATGCTTTAAGTATGCTAGAGTCATGCATGCGGCTGAGGAACCCATGAAAGATTCATTTATGATATGAGTTAACTTAGGATAATGCGACATCGAAGAATCAATAGATTTTATAGAAGATGAAAAATCTTCAAATAAGATCCTCGGCAACGAATACTGGCTGGAATACTTCACAAAAGCATCAAACCTATCTTCCATCGGAAATTTTTTCAAAGCATCAAGCCTTCCTGCAACATCAGTATTCGGACTAGCTGATTTTCCTAACGAAGGGCAGGAAATAACCTGGATGCGCCCTCGACTCTGCACCAAAAGCTTATATATATTATCAGCTGAAAACCATGATTCCATAATGCCAATTGATGGTTTTCTTTGTTTTAGGATTTTGGTAAAAACTTTCGAAAACAGGTCTTTAATAGGTATTCGCCATATTCGATCCACAAGTGAACTATGACCGGGAAGTTCGGGTTCACTATCTCTAGCTACTCTTTTAACCTTAGGCCTAATCTCTATTGAATCCATCGAGGGATAGAAACATCGTTGATACATACTAAATATCTGCTCCTGACCATGAGAGGAATGCGCATAGTATGCAAGAAGATTTTCAAAATCATTAGGTATTTTATAAAGGTCTTGGGCCAGAAGGCGTGTATTGACCTTATCCGGATCCACGATCTTTTCATAAATCTGGAATTGATGGTATAAAATACTGATATAACGATAGAGGCCTAATCCAAATACTTTTTTCCAAAAATCTAACGGGTAATCAGATCTATGGTAATCATTCAAGATAACTGAAAAATATTTCTCATATTTCGCCCTCTTGCTCAAAATATATTTATGACAATGCTCTCGATCTTTAACATCTGAAACTGAAGGACTAGCAACA
>Ga0099800_1321_pt1 | contig 10239 bp, 8 predicted proteins | sample Uncmet6_SortRC_1_FD_89868 | JGI IMG/M metagenome (GOLD analysis project Ga0099800, IMG submission 89868) | Marine eukaryotic communities from CALCOFI LINE 67, Pacific Ocean - CN11_C50_N6_SortRC_1 | ecosystem: Environmental > Aquatic > Marine > Oceanic | place: Pacific Ocean: Monterey Bay | collected... | reverse complement strand
GACATGCTAGATGATGGAGGGGTGGCGCAATTCATGACCGCCGGAGTGCAGAATTGATGGGACGCCGATGAGAGTGCTTTTATAGAGGATCGTCAGGCGGTGAATTCGATGACATGTGAATGTAATCATGCTTCCCGTTTGCGATCCTCCCATCAATTTGCAGAACGTGATTTTTTGCAATTGGTACGGTGATGAATGTCGACTGTCCCTCAACAATTTTTCCCGCTCGTATGTATTGATCAACGCGTGAGTGTCTCCAGCTCTTCCTTGTATCTCTCGGGAAATCTCCTGTACAGCTCGACGTGTCCGCAGTCCTGCCAACTCTCCCTCCGTACCCTTGGCCACCCCCAATCACGCCGCAGTTTCTCAGCGAATTCCGCGACATCCTCCGGTGGAATAAGCTCGTCGTCCTCGGAATGCAGAAGCAGGATCTCAACACCCTGTCTCCTCGTCAACTCATCGCTCCTGCGTGACGTGATGAAGCAGCGGTACCAGCGTTAAACGGTGTGATTGCGTGTGTGTCGGGGGATTTCAGCAATTCAAACTCAATTCCCCGCATTGCTCCGCGCTGCGCACAATGGTAAAGAACGTATGCACTTTTTCACACGCGCCGTACCACGCCTCCTGTTGCACCTCCCTGAGCCGCCTTGTCATCGTCGCACTTTTGAGCGCGAACGAGAGTGCCGAGGTCATCAGCGAGTACAAGAGCGGGTACCTTCCCTCAATACCGACACTCGACTGGGACATCGCCGCGCTCATTATTCCGCGAGCTGCGATGTCTTCGTCGATCCTGCTGGGCGCGCTATCGATGACAAGGGCGATGTTCCCCACCTTGTCCATCTCGTCGCCGAGGGCGAGGAAGCAGCACGATCCCTCCCCTCCCGCCGGAGCGTGCGGCACCGTCGACATCGCCGTCGACGAACTCCCTATCTCTCTCATCCTCGTCCTTCTCGCCGAGTTGATTTCGTGGAGAACGTTCGCCAGGAAGAAAAAACCGTTGTTGCTCATCGCGTGTATAAACAATGTCTTGCAATCAGGTGCTGATGAGCACAGTGTCTCCCTGAGAGATTCCGCAAAATCACGCAATTCCTCCTTCCGCCGGGCTATGTCCACGATCGACCGCATCGATGGCTGGAATATTGAAACGGAATCGGCCAGCGGGCGCGGCCCCGCGGACCAGACCCCGGACACTCGCTCCACATGCTTCTGTTTCGCGCCCATCCACCCGATCACCATTGCCACCGCGCCCGCAGGCGCCGCCGAAGGCGTGCCCACGGACGATGCACGTGCATGTGCGGCGCAGCCGTCCGTCCACCCCAAGCCGCCGATACGCGCTGGCCGCCCGAGGGCACCGACCGCGAGCGCGCGCGTGCCCGAATCACCGGCGTACCATCCTCGTCGATGTAAGGATACCTCGGCAAGGCGATGTCCTGCAATCATCTGCTGAGACCTCGGCGTGCGCGTCGCGGCGAACGTCGACATGAGAGAGCGCGACGACGCCATCGTCTCCCTCTCCCGCGCGCCCCCGCGCACGTCGCCATTATTGAACATTATTAAACATAAACGATATTTTATATACACGTTTAAAAGTAAAAACACCTCATACTATTATTTTTTCTTGTGTCATTATATGTGAATAGTGGATTTTATGTATAAAGATAAGTATACAGGAAAACGAGTATCGATATTTATGTCGACGAAAATCAACATCAAAGTCAGTCACGTGAGGTGTCGACATCGAGCGCGCAGTCGACGAGATGCCTGATGTCGCTGATGCCGTTGCCCGACTGAGATGCATCGATATCAAAATCGGAAGCGCCAGCGGGATCGAGGATCGAATCCGCATTGGATCCGTTGGCGGCCGCCACACGCGCTGCGAGCAGCTGACCGAAAAGGGCGTGGTACACGACGCCGCGGAAACCGAGACCGAGGAGGCACCACAGCCGCGGCGTGTCTCCTTCGGCATCGCCGGGCGTCGCGAGTCGGATCCGACCCACGACTGGCACCGTTGTATTATGTACTGGATGTCTCGGGGGACACAGTCTCACGCCGCTTTTCACATTGTCCGCGTGGAAATACGCGTCTCCTCCGTCTCCGGCGGAGACCTGGGAGGCCCGCGCCCCGGCGTCCAGAAACTGCTTCGACCTGCTCCACATCGAAGCAACCTGAGCCTTCTCATCCTGGAGCACGCGATTGTCCTCCATGAAATCCTCGTACGACCGCCACCGCGAGCCGGTCTGCCGCGACGGCTGGCCGCGCACGAATTGCTTCCAGATCTTCGTCGCGCCCGCGGTCACCTCCCGCCCGCCCTCATGCGTCGCCAGGTACTCGCCTCGGACAGTATACACTGAAGGGCCCCTCCATCGGGGGGCATTGCTCGCTCCCGCATCGCCGCTGAGACAGCCGCGGTCGTCTTGTGCCCGTGCGCTTACGACGTGACCAACACACGTGCTCATTGCGCTGGCGATTCGCTGAAAGACGCCACCCGTCTCGATCTCGGACTCGCGAGTGACGCAGAGGGAACCGATGCCAGCACCGCAGCAGCATATGACATCGTCGAAAGCGACATCCGTTCCTTCCGGGCCGCCGAGACGCGCTATGCAATGTACACTCTGCTGTCTGAGCTCTGCAGTGCACGCGAGAGCCGCATCGGCGAAGCCCATCTCCCTGTTAATTGTCGATACGGTGTCCAAGACATCGAGCCAGAGACCCTCGAGATATCTCACCGTGTCCACCGTTACTCCGACTCCACTGCTCATGAAGGTCGCCGATCCAATCCGCGTTGATTCCCCTGATACGGTCGACGGATGCTTTCCCTCCTCGCTCGCGTCGACAAGCCTCCGTGCGACGGGCGGCACGCAGCCCTCGCTCGCGGAGACGTCATCGCTGCCCTCCTCCATATGGAGTGAGCGGACTTCCACACGCGCTCCATCGTCATCGCAGGCGCTTCCCTCCATCTTCAAAATTCCGGACATATAATCCGCTACCGACTCAGCCTCTGCGACCATGCCACGCCTCCTGTACGCGCTCTCCGCCCTCTTGAGGTTCCGTCGCGCCGCCTCCACGCACTCTCGGCCACGAAATAGCATCCTCGGGATGCCTGCCGAAACGGCTCTCCTCTTCCGCCTCTTGCTTGGAGCGAACGGATGCAGGAGCCCCGCGGCGGCACCGCTCGCACCAGCAGCCACTCGTCCGCTCTCGTCGAATACCACGAGCTGGATGCGCCGATGCATCTTCCCGGCTGTGCACGCCTCCTCCTCCAATTGCCGGACGAGCGCATGCGCCACGCCAACCCCTGCGAGTCCAGCTCCAATAATTGCCACCCTGTGCACTCCCGAGTCCACTCCATTTCCATTCTCATTCTGGCAAGAATCGGGAGAGTGCAAGCAGCAGTGCGCACCGCGCGAAAGCCGCCCGCCCCCGCGCCGCTTCCTCCGACGCCCGGCACCCCTCGCCTTGTCGGGGACGCGCATCCCCAAGCCCGCCACCGCATGGAATGACATCATGGAACTAATACGTTACGCCCGTATTATCGACGATGACGAATACACATCGATGCGAGTTCGTCGAGCGCAGCGCTGCGGCCGTGCAGCTGCCCTGTCGCTGTCGCCGACGCCATCGCCGCGGCCCGCCACGGCGTATTCATTTAAGATACCTGTCAACACCCCACCCTGCATGTATACATTTAAGACCATCGTCTGCATTTAAGACTGTATCCTCATTTTATTAATGTCCATAATGTTACAAAAATGTATTTTATTAATGTAAAAATATGTAGTAAATGAACAATTTATTGAATAAGCGTTTTTATATTACGGTGTTTCCACCCTCAAGAAGAATCTCAATCTATGAAACCTAAAAAGACCCTAAAAAAATCTGTTCAACGACAGACCGCAAATTTCCAGAAAAATCCAAGATCTCATAAAAATTATTTTTGTATATATAAATAATATTTACAAAAGTGAATTAAATTAAAATGTTGGAAATAAATTTCGTGCACGACACGAATAAGAGAGACACCAAATTTCCAGAAAAATCAAACTTCACATAAAAATTATTTTATAACATACTAATAAGAGGTATAAAAGTAAATTAAATTACACTTTTGGAAATAAATTTCTTTCACGAAACGAATGGCGGAGGGCGCAGCGCGCGCGGCGGGAGGACGGCGTCGGCGTCGTGCGCGTGTGTGCGCCCTCCGCGCGTTCGTGTCAACGCCAAGGCGTGAGCCGCGAAGCATCCATCTCTCTCTCTCTCTCTCTCTCTCTCTCTCTCTTTGTTTGTGTCATTGAGTTCATTGTGTGCCACGGAAGGTACACAAATGTTGGTGGTTGCTGGTATTGTTGCGGCGCTGGTGGTTGCCGTGGCGCTGCTGGTGCGTTCGATCGTGGCATCGCCGCAGGGTGGGAAGGGTGGTCACGTGGCGGCGGCGGCGGCGGCGGCGCCCGCGGGTGCTTCGGAATCGGGATCAGGGGAGGATGGTGTTATTCACATCCCTGTGCTGTACGGTACGCAGACGAACACGGCCGAGGGCTTTGCCAGGAAGCTCACGGCGGAGTTGAATCGGAAATTTCACGGCAGTCTCGTCGCCGAGGCGGTGGACCTCGAGGACTACGAGGAGGCCACGCGACTCGCCGGCGAGACGGCCGTGCTCTTCTGTATGGCCACGTATGGCGATGGAGAGCCGACCACGAACGCAGAGCGATTCGTGGAGTGGCTGCGCTCCACGAAAGTTGACATGGGCGGTGTGTCGTACGCCGTTTTCGGCCTCGGGAATACGCAGTACGAACACTTCAACAGCTGCGGAAAGGAGGTGGACACGAGGATGGCCGAACTCGGCGCGCGGCGGATCGCTGCTATCGGTCTGGGTGATGATGACGGTGACATCGAGGCCGATTTTGACAGCTGGCGGCCGCAGCTGTACGAGGCGCTCGCCCAGCGTGGCGACCTTGTGAAGGGCCCCGTGTTGGATTTGGGAGAGGTGCAGGCGCCAACGCCGGTCTTCACGGTGGACGTCCTGAAACGGGGGCGAGCGGTGGCGCCGCGATCCGGCCGGGGTACCGAGCAAGCCAGCCCGCTCCATGCGCTCATCTCCGAGGTGAGGGAGCTCCATTCGCCCGCATCGGACCGCTCATGCCTGCACGTCGAGCTCGACCTCGAGCGGTCGGGGCTGACGTATGAAACTGGAGATCACGTGGGCTTGTTCGCGGAGAACGGCTCGGATATCGTCGACGCAACCTGCCGCGCCCTTGGCATGGATCGAGATACGCTGATCGTGATGAAGCGGAGGCCGGGGGGCAAGGAGCCGTATGCGACCGCTCCGATTGCGCTCGGCGACGCCGTGGCCCGCTTCGCCGACGTCACGGGCCAGCCGAAGCGCGACGCCTTGCTCATGCTCGCGGAATCCTCCACCGATGCCGCCGAGGCGGCAAGGCTCCGGCATCTTTCTTCGACGGCGGGGAGAGCAGATTTCGAGGCGTACATCATTTCTGCACAGCGCAGCCTGCTGGAGGTGATGGAAGACTTCCCGTCGTGCTCGCCTATTCCAATGGAGAACTTCTTCGGGGTGATTGCACCGTTGCTGCAACCCCGGTTCTACTCGATATCCTCGTCGCCGCTCGTGCATCCGGACAAAATCCATGTGACGGCTGCGGTAGTGAGGGATAGAATGCCCACAGGGAGAGTCCACAACGGAGTGTGCACATCTTGGCTGGCGCGCGCGAGGGCGGGCGAAACGCGCGTGCCCATTTTCGTGCGCCGCTCGACGTTCAAGCTGCAAAAACCGCAGCCGCTGAGCGTGTCCCAGACGAATGGGAGCACGAGCGCGCCGCCGCCTATAATCATGATCGGACCCGGTACGGGTCTGGCGCCCTTCAGGGGGTTCATGCAGGAACGGCAGGCGCAGATTCGGGAGAAGGGCTCCCCGGCGTCTCGCATAGGAGAGGGCGTGCTCTTTTTCGGGTGCAGGAACAGGAACACGGATTTCATTTACGAGGAAGAGCTGCAGGAATTCCTCGCGGACGGTGCGATCGATGAGCTGCATATTGCATTTTCAAGGGATCAGAGCGAGAAGGAGTATGTGCAACACAAAATGGTGAGCCTGCCACGCACCGAACATAAACTTTTTTATTTTTTGTTGTTCCTGTCGTCGCGCGTCAGAATGACGTGGACGATAATTTGAGTCGCCTAGGGAGTGCGGTGGAGTATACGCTTGTGATTTTTGCTCACTCCGGATCTCTGTCGCACTGCATCCCATTCTGCGCCTCCTCCCTCCTCCCTCCTCCCTCCTCCACCTAAACGGACCAGATGGCAAACATGCGGGAGACGTGGTCGAAAATCAAAAGAGGGGGTATCGTATACGTGTGCGGCGACGCGAAGCACATGGCGAAAGACGTGCACAGAACGATGCACAAGATTGCGATGGAATGCGAGGGCTGGACCGGAAACAAGGCCGAGGCGTTCATGGAGAAGATGTACGCGGAGGGAAGGTACCACCAGGACGTTTGGTGAAACCGTTCATTTGATTTGTATATATGTAGACCGAAACAAAACAAAACAAACCAGCAGAAACAGCAGAAAAGAGAAGAAAACATCAATGGTTACTCTACAGATTTACAGTAGGCTTATAATGCAACTGCGTCACGTACTTCGACTTGTACCTGTGCGTCGTACCCAGAACGAGCACGCCTCGTACGCTCGACGCCTTGTCAATATACACGTGGTTGAGAATTACATGCGCCGGCCGAGGAAGCACGCCCGTCGCATCTTCGCCACAGCCCGCCAGCGCGCCGCCATGAGCGGACGCCTTCGCCGCCGAGGCCTCCCCCGCGCTCGTCGCGGACGACGTCTTCCAGTCAGCCCTGGACGAACTCCCAGCGCCGCCGGGATGCATCTCGCTGAGGGGGACGTTGAGGAGCGTGAGTTGCAGGTGCGGCGGCAAGGCGACCGGTTCCTTCGCGATATCCTCAGCTTCTGCCGTTGGTTTTTGAAAGTTGACAATGAGATGTCCGTGGACCGAATGGCGAAACACGGAAACGCGTCAATGAGTGTTCCAGGAGCTGCGGCGTTCCCATTTGTCGGGGACAGCTCGTCTGCCTGTGTGTGTGTGTGTGTGTGTGTGTGTGTGTGTGTGTGTGTATTCGCGTGCTACCCTCGAATGGGCCTCAACGCTTCCGGAAAAGATCGTGGTGGTTGGCTACGTGTGTTCGTCTGGCTCACCTATGCCCTGGCAGACGTAGCTGGATATTGGACTCGGTGGCGCCTCGAACTCGACCACGCTCTGTGTGTTTTCGGGAACGTAATCCTGCACCTCGATGATGTTGTTTATGTTTCCCATCTCATCGTACGACATTGCGAGGTCCGGCGCGTACCGCCAGCTTCCATCCACGATAAATTTATACTGGTACACGCCAGGCGGGAGGAGTTTGATCACAGCGAACCCCTTCCCGTGCTTGTGCATTGGCGTCCGCGTAGACCAGTTATCAAAGCTGCCCTCGATGTACACTTGCTCCCCGCCATGCAACCACGTAATCACCGTGGGGATGGCCGAGGTGTTCCCCCAGCCGTGCCCGCCACGGGGCAGCGTCACTCCGGTGCCATGCCAGTCCTTATTGATTTGCCCTGGCAGAATGGGCATCGTGGGCACCTGAGGTGCGTACGGCAGAGGAGAACGACCGGTCACCGGAGACGGGCTCGCCATTTCAGGCCGGGTGTCGGAGGAGCTCCCCATGCCTCGCGGACGCATGCCGGACTCGCCCATCACCTGCGTCGCCTCGCCCGCGCCATCTTTGTTCGGACTGCCGAGGGCGTTCCCCATCCGTCCGTATCTACACCGACGGCGGAGGCGGACGACCGGGGAGGAGTTGAATCGCTCAGCCCGAAATTCCTCAGTTGGAACCGCGCGCGCAGAGCGCAGTCGCCGGACGACACCGCGCTCTTGCGCTTCCGCGCGACCAAGAGAGTATGTAATGCAGGGAAGAAGGAAGGAGCGTGCGCCGAGGGGCGGGAGATACACAGACACAAACCGACTGCCTCTCTCTGTCTCTGTCTCTCTCTCTCTCTCTCCCTCTCTCTCTCTCTCTCTCTCTCTCTCTCTCTCTCTCTCTCTCTCTCTCTGATAAACGCACGAACAAAAAAATGTTCATGATACATATATCTCTTTAAATGCATCACCGTCGTCTCAAATTTGTCTTTAAAATATGATAAAAAATACAAAACCACAGTGTACATTTTTTATGAGAACCATGTAATCATTTGGTCAACATGTAGCGAGAGAAAACCAGGGCGCTAGATTGCGATTTTTTACAATAATGTTAATGCATCTCTTAATTGTACACACTCTGGTGTATTTTTAAATATAGATTGTGTATGTTAATTATGTAGTCAGAGTGGTGTTTAAGAAGAGATTGATGATTATCCATAGGAATCGAGCGCAAACAACCCTTTCGACACACGGAGAGGAAGGAGGGGATCGACACACACGAGCACGTCTGCGAGGGAGGGAGACGACGTACTCGTGCACGAGCCGGGGCGAAATAGAGCGCGGGAAGAGGGGGAGACGGCGGACAAACAGCTGAAAGCGACAAAGTCTTCCCAGGCTTGGTTATCGAGATCTGAGGCGATTGGTAGTATGAATAAGAATCACAAGCGGCAATCAACATCACATCACATCACATCGAGAGAGTGAGAATCCTCTCCAGCTCAGCTTGGGTAAGTTGGATCGGATTGCCCTTCATGCTGGAGCTCCTGCCGGACTTTTCAATCGCCTCTGCGAAACGATCCTCCGTGAGTCCGAGCTGCCTGAGGCCCTGGATGCCCATTTTGTCGCAAAGCGAGCGGAGGAAGCGGCAGCCGTCTGCGGCATCGGCATTAACATCGCCCGTGAGAATTACGGCAACCTTCTCGAAACGAGGCAGGTAGAACGCCTTCTCCTCCGGTGTACCGCGCTCTCGCAGGGCGGTGACGTTCACCTCCATGGCGGCTGGCAGCATCGCAGCGCACAGCGCGCCGTGCGGGGCGTGGATCATCCCGCCAAGCGGACCGGCAAAGCCGTGGACGGCGCCGAGCTTCGCATTCGCCAGCTTGACGAGGATAATTGGAGGTGCACACGAGAATTCATGTGAGCGGCCGTATTCTATGAAAACGAGAGAGTATGCTGCCACATGTCGATGTGGGTGTGTGATTCCGCGACACACTCCACGGGTTTGGAGGAAGGGACGACATCCCGATAGCGCCGGAAACTGCTCTTGCATCGACCCACACCTGAAAGCGAACGCGATCTCAGAAAGAAATCATTCACGTCGCTAACAGGTGTGGTGCGCCGCAAGAGTCCAGCAGTGCCGATTGGTGTCGTTCATCTCTCAAGATCCGCTTGTCACGGGGAGCAATGAGAACTAGGAAACGGGAGAAGTGTGTGAGTGCATGTGTCGCTTCTTCTCGTACCGCGATCCCCCCGAAAAGGCTAGCGACGCACATGTCCTCCCTCGCGTCCACGTCGTTGCCAGTCTCATAGCACCTCAGGAGACTCCTCGCGCACCTCTGGATCGCCTCGAGGGTGATGGCGTCGGTTATTGGCGTCGTTGTGTTTGACACGAACGGCTCGATGTTCTGCGTGAGAGCATCCAGCCCTGTCGCCGCCGTCACGCTCTTCGGAACTGATACCGTCAGCAAGGGATCAATGATTGCCAAGGTCGGGAGCATTGAGTTGTCCCGCAGCGATGCCTTGACATTCATTGTGGGATCATCGAACACGCTATTCTTCGTCGCCTCGCTGCCAGTGCCCGCCGTGGTGGGTACTGCGATGAAAGGCAGCGGACTTTCCTCCAGAGGCAAGCTCCGGCCAACGACCTCCATGTAATCTAGCAATGAGCCGGGCTGAGGCACCAGGGCAGCAACGGCTTTGCCAGTGTCGATAGCGCTGCCTCCGCCTATTCCAACGACTAATTCAGCACCAAATTCAACAGCGGCATCCACGGCATCGCCGGCCATCGACACCGTCGGTTCCTCCGCCCCAGTCCCGCCGGCACCCTCGAAGAGCCTGAACACTCTGTATTGAATGTCGTCCGGCACCGCATCCAGAGACGATTTTGCCTGCATAAGCGACGGTCGATCCAAGCCCGCACGACCCGTGACAACGAGAACCTTCACTGGTCCCTCAACCTCGTCATCTCCGCCTCCAGCACCGCGAGCACCGCCACCGCCCCTCCTCCTCCCGGACGACGACCTCGCGGTCCTCCCTAA
>Ga0099800_1230_pt3 | contig 10244 bp, 6 predicted proteins | sample Uncmet6_SortRC_1_FD_89868 | JGI IMG/M metagenome (GOLD analysis project Ga0099800, IMG submission 89868) | Marine eukaryotic communities from CALCOFI LINE 67, Pacific Ocean - CN11_C50_N6_SortRC_1 | ecosystem: Environmental > Aquatic > Marine > Oceanic | place: Pacific Ocean: Monterey Bay | collected... | reverse complement strand
AAAACGTTTTCGAACTACTCCCCCGTCGGCACCTCCAAGTCGCGGTCCATCACGTCGCAGATGAACATGCGACCCGGCGCGTGCGTGATGACGGTGCACGGAAGCTTCGCCTCCATGATGGCGGTCTGGGGCGTGACGCCGCAGGCCCAGAACATGGGCACTTCGTCCGCTTCCTCCTCAGCGTCTCGCCCGCCTTTCTCCGCCCTCGCTCTTCGCAGCTGCACGGCGTCGCCCCAGTCGGGCGCCGCGAGGTCGCCGATGCCGAGCGCCGCGGGGTCTCCCCAGTGCACGGGGCCGCCGTGGGCGCCGGGGAAGGCCGCCGTGATGGCCGCCACCGCCTCCAGGTCCGACGGCGCGTAGGGCCGCATGGACACCACGAGCTGACCGCCGAAGACGCCGGACCGCTGGTTCGGCACCGAGGTGCGGTACATGGGCACCGTCTTCGCACCCGCCGCGCCACCGCCATTGCTGTCGCTGTTGCCGTTCCTGCCGTCACTGCCACCGCCACCGCCGCCGCCGCCGCCGCCACCACCACCACCACCACCACCACCACCGCCACCTTCTCCTCCTCCTGCCTCCATATGCCGCGGGGTCAGGCCGTGGTCCGAAAGGAGACTCTCCCAGGAGAAGCTGCAGCCGAGGAGGAAGCCCACGAAGTCGTCCCCCCAGGCGTCGCGGGCGTCGCCCACCTCGCCCACGAGCTCCCCGTCCCTCCAGAGGCGGTACAGCGGCAGGTCCGTGCGGAGGTCCGCGCCCGGCGCCACGGCCCCGGGGCAGGGGTCCCCCGGGTCGGTCACGGCGAGGAGCGGGCACGCCCGGGGGTTCTGCATCGCGAACGTGAGGAAGTCGAAGGCGTGCTCCTTTGGCAGCGCCACGAGGTTCGCCTGCACGAAGCCGGGCGCGAGGCCGCTCGTCTGCCCCGCGAAGGCACCCGACCGGCACGCGAGCCGCACGTCCTGGGCAGCGGACGACGAGCAGAGAGACGAGGACGAGGACGAGGACGAGGACGAAGACGAGGACTCGCCGCAGGGCCTGTGCTCGTAGAGGTGCGTGTAGCCCGTCCGCAGCTGCGCGCCCGTCGAGTGCGAGGCGAGGAACTTGCCCAGCGGCGAGGGCGGGAGGTGCGATAGAGATAATGTTGACAAGGGGGCCGTGGAAGGCTCCCTCGTGAGGGAGGACGCCATCCGGTTTACCACCCGCATGGAGGAGGCTTACGCTACTCTCCCACAGCGGTTATGGAGAACTGATGAAGGTCTCTCCTCGATCCGAAGCTCTATTTATTTATTTGGATGCGAAAACGTTTCACATATTCACCCGCCATATATCGACATTGGGGACAATGGAGAAAAGTGAGGGCGCGATCGAACGGTCGGGGAGCATCTGGTTGGTGCACAGCCAAGTATCAGTAGCACACGCCTTGGTGAAGTGAAGTTATGGCCCTTTGAAGTTTTGGTGGTCGAAATCTCGAAAATTATTTGATCCCGATCCCGTGTGGGGGGTGGGAGTCGGAGCCAGGCATCGATTAATCCCCCCTCCCTCGCCACCCTACAGGCGGCTGTCCCGTCCGTCTATACGACCCAACGACGCAACCCAGGAACGATTTGAAACCGGGCTGACGGACGTCCCCAAGTCGTCGAGCGTAGCGAGCTGAAACCGGGAACCGGCCCGGAGGATTATTTCAGCTCTGCTTCTAGGAAATACGAAGTTATTAGAAATTAGATTAGGAATTCCTACTAGTTCCTATTCCTAGCTAGTACTGATGAGTTAGAGGTTAGAGGTCGAGTTTGAGTTAGAGAGTGGTAGGATTCACACCACTACTTGTCCGTCGGTTTATTAGTTTCAGGAAGCGACAATAGATTCCAACCCGCAGTGCAGTCGCGTCGCGTCGCCCAGTCGCCCACCACCCATTTCTCAGCGCGCTGCCCAAGCGGGAGGGAACCTAGGGGAGGGAAATTCTCTTCGTTCTACGAGAAGTGCGTCTGGATTCTACATGTATTCGAATGTCTTTTTAGCTAACTAGCTGGACTTCAACTACAGTAGGACCTATGCACTGCATAACTTCCTTCCTTCCGCTTCTTCTCTTCTTCTTCAGCTGTTCTTCTTCCTCGCTCGCTTGCTTGCTTGTTGGTGTGTGGCGCGTGCGTGCCGCGCGACTCACGACCTCAACTCGTGATTGCATGCTTGCCTCCAAACGCGTGTGCGGCAGGCAATAATGAGGGCCACCATTGGACTCGCGATCAGCTTTCTCCTCTACGTGATGGCAGGAGCATTTTATCCGGCTGCTGCTGGTGTCGACACTGGGCCATCCCGTGGAGGTCCGTTTTCGGCGGACGGAAACTGGGACGTGAAAGAGCTGCTTCACCGAGTGGCCGAGTTGGAGGCGCAGGTGGCTGAGTACGGGGAGATAAGGAACGAAGTGGTTGCGCAGTTGAAGACAGAAGAAGAAGACCGTGCGAGTCAGACAAAAGAAGAAGAAGAAGAAGAAGAAGAATTGAAGGCAGAAAATTCAAAGCTCAAGGCGGAGAATGAACAGCTGAAACGGAGCAGCGGCGGTAGTAGAGAAGGCTACGCAAAGCTCGAGGCTGAGAATGCCGATTTGAACGAGGTCATTGTAAAGCTCGAAGCGGAGAATGACAGGCTGCTGAAGCAGCAGCAGGGCAGCTCAGCAGGCAGCAGCAGCGGGAAGCCGCCTCAAAATCAAGAAGTGCTGTCGTCGGAACCGCCCCGCCGCCGGAGCAGCAGCAGCAGCAGCAGCAGCAGCAGCAGCAGCAAGACGAGCGTGGGCAGGCACAAGGCGCTGTTGTTGTCGCGGCACCACCGCGCCCGTCTGCGGGCGTCCCGGCCGGGGGCGTTGGCGAGGCGCACCGCAGCGGAGGAGAGCAACAAGCAGCAGGTCGTCGTCGCGCGCGAACTTGCCGAGGCTTTGGCGCAGCGCCGGCGGCGGCTGACGACGACGGTGAGCACCGAATCGGAGTTCAGGGCCGCCATCGCCTCGGACACGACCATCGTGCTCCAGAACGACATTACGCTGAGCGCGGCGGGGTCCACGTCGAGCGCGTTTACGATCTCCGGGGTGACGGGGCTCGTGATCGACGGGGCGGGCTACACGCTCGGGTTCGCCTCGTCGGACAGCGGCAACGGGCGGATCTTTAAAATTGAGTCGTCGTCGTCGGTGGAGATGAAGTATCTGACGTTGGAGAATGGGTATGTGCTTGAAGGCGGGCAGGCAGAAGGTGGCGCAATTCACATATCTGGGAGTTCGACGCTGGAGATGACTTCGTGTACTCTGTCCAATAACAAGGCCCACGCTGTACGTTAAGTGTTTGTGTTGTGCAATCACTTGACGCACTTCATCCGAATGTGACTACTCATTGCTTCTTGATTTTGCAACACAACAAAACCGATGTTGTGGCATGCATGTATAATTACTAAATTTATTCTCACGTTCTCGCATCGGCGGTGGGGCGTGGAATCTTGACCTTCACCCTTCACCCTCACCGTCATCGTCGCTCGTCGCTTGGGATCTCGCGCATGGCCATTATGGTGCTGACTGACGACATCGACGATGGCAATGATGGCGGTGATGGCGATGGCGACGATTCCGATGCTTGCGATGGGCCGTGCAGACTGTACGTCGACTCGCGCCAGCAGTGATTGTGCTAGCGATTCTTGTCTTGCTCACCGCTGACTGTGAAGCAACCACTGCCTGCGTGCCTGCGTGCCTGCGTGCCTGCCTGCCTGCCTGCCTGCCTGCCTGCCTGCCTGCCTGCCTGCCTGTCTCACTCACTAACGCACGCACTCACTCACTCACTCACACGCCCTTGCATTGCCAACTTATGAATTTCATTTCGTTACCGATTTTTGCATTGGCTCGTGGGATTGGACCTTGCGCATTGATTACTCCTCGTTCATTGTGGCCGTGGTCTTTGTGCCTTGGTCTTGGTCATCGTCGTCTTCGCTTGCGATCTGGCGCATCGCCATCGCCATCATGGTGCTGACTGACGACATCGACGATGGCAATGATGGCGGTGATGGCGATGGCGACGATTCCGATGATTGCGATGGGCCGTGCAGTGGGTACGTCGACTCGCGCCAGCAGTGATTGTGCTTGCGATTCGTGCCTTCCTCACCGAGGACTGCGAAGCCATCAATGCCTGCCTGCCTGCCTGCCTGCCTGCCTGCCTGCCTGCCTGCCTGTCTGCCTACCTACCTGACTGACTGACTGACTCATGCGCCCTTGCTTTGCCATCTTTTCACTTTGTTTCATTCTCGGTTTCGGCGGCGGCGCGTGGACTTGATTGGACCTTGCGCATTGCCCCTCGTTCATCATGGCCGTGGTTCTGGTCTTGGCCTTCGTCCTCTCTGTCACTACCGCTTGTGATCTGGCGCATGGTCATCATGGTACTGACTGACGACGTCGACGATGGCAATGATGGCGGTGATGGCGACGATTCCGATGATTGCGATGGGCCGTGCAGGGTGTACGTCGACTCGCGCCAGCAGTGATTGTGCTTGCGGTTCTTGCCTTGCTCACCGCTGACTGTGAAGCGATCAATGCCTGCCTGCCTGCCTGCCTGCCTGCCTGCCTGCCTGCCTGCCTGCCTGCCTCACTCACGTCCTGGGTGATCTGCGCCACGAGCGCCGGGAAGCTCGGAAACTTGAGCTCGGACCGCAGGGAGCCCACCAGCACCAGCGACATGGTGCTCCCGTAGAAGTCGCCGTCGAAGCACGCCGCGCCGCCTTTCTCCGTCGCCGCCCCCTCTCCCTCCTCCTTGTTGGCCGCCGCCGCCGGAGCGATGAGGTACGCCTCCACGATCTTCTCGCGGTTCTCCTCGCCTTCGAAAGTCGGAGAGTCTTTGAGGCGTTAAGTTGTTGTGGTTGTGGTTGTTTGTTTTAAGAATCAGTCGTGAGAGTAACAGTTCCACAGAGAGGGGGCAGATGTGAAAGGTAGGAGCGACGAAGGTGCGTCCACACCACGATCAGAGGCGCGCGGTGCGTATTCGGATTGGTTCATTCATTGCACCAGAACCAAAAGCAAAAGTAGCGCGATCGGTCGACGCAGACACGGCACGGGCAACCACAACAGACGAAAAACTGCAAGGTTGCTGTGCGCCGAAGAACTTACACCCGACGTTCACGACGGCCTTGTGGCACTGGCCGAAGCCAGTGGACGCCACTCGCCGCTCCTCGCCCCCCTCGCCTGCAGACCCGGCGCTCGCAGCGTCGGCGGCATCGACCTGATATTTTGCAGTGAGAGAGAGAAAGAGAGAGAGAGAGCGCGCGCGCAAAAACGCCGAGAGTGTCCGGGAGAGAGTGCACATGAGAGAAAGAGAAAGAGAGAGAGCAGCACACACCATGATCCATCATGTCAGGCAGGCGGGCAGGCAGGCAGGCAGGCAGATAGGCAGGTGGGACGAAGCAGATCAAAACACCCCCAAAAGAGCGCAAATTGCTGGGTCATGGCGGAATTTTGGGGGTAGATTGGTTTGGTATTTGAGGCGTGGGTCTGCGGCGAGCGAGCGAGCGAGCGAGCGAAACGCACCCGCGCGAAGCCGAAGTAGACGCCCGCCGGCCAATCCGCGAGCGCCTCGCCGAAGAGGGACGACGGCAGGTTCGCCGTGGGAAAGCCCAGCTTGCGGCTCCCCCGCCCGTACCCCGCCGCCACCTCGCCGCGCAGCCGGAGCACCGACTCGAGCGCCACGCCCGCCGACGACGTCGCCTCCACCGGCGCCGGAGCCTCTTCTTCTTCTGCTGACGACGACGACGACGACGCCCTCCTCACCACGACGAGCTTATGGCAGGCATTACCGCGACTTCCGGTGAGCCTGTTCGCCAAGATCCTCGTCGGGGCGAAAAGGCGCAGGGCATTGCCCTCGAGGAGGGGAAGTAGGAGGAGGAGTAGGAGTCGTGATCGGCAGAGGGGATCGATCGGCCGATCGATCACCATTTTCAAGGTCAAGCACACAAATAAAAACGGCAATTAATTAAAATCAGAGAGAAGAATTTTCCAAGCCTCATTTTTCATTTTTCTTGCTTTGGTTATTATAAGACACAATGACTGAGCCACTCGGCAGCGAAGGTGAGGCCCCAGAGTGGTCAGTGGACAACAGTCACACCTTAGGAGGTGTGAATCGAAAGTTCACCTTGAAACGATGCGATGGGTCGCGTTGGATGGTAAGATAACCCAACTAACTAACCAACCATCGATACAGACAGTCGCCCTCTAACTAATGCCGCTCGCTTGCTCGTCTTGTCTTGTAGTACAAGGACTACTCCGACAAGACTGATTCTTATCCGGCGGCGCTTGACTTACTCGCGTCGACGCTGGCTAGGGTTGCCAAGATTGAGTACCCGGAGACCTACTCCTTGTGCGTCAGCTCGGAATCTATCAAAGGTCTTCGGAGCTGTTGGCCCACTGCACCACCTCTAATACGCGGATCGATCTCGAGGTTGTACAGTAACGTGGTGTCGCATAGCCTGAGAGATGTACCGCTTGAGATGTTGGAACGAGAGGCGATTGTCGACCTACAAACGGACTTCGCTTTGAATTGGATGCTGAGTAACGGAGATGGGCACCATGACAATTACCTCATCCTGGACAATGGACGCATTGCATGCATAGATAAGACTCAGAGCTACAAATACTTTGGCAATGATTCGTTGGATTTAGACTATCGAACGCCTGACATGCAGTTCCACAACGCTGAGCCTTACATGCACGAGCAGTTCAAACGCTATGCCAGAGGAGAAATGCCGGAGGATTTTAAACTCGACCCTGTGTGGGCGGCAGACGGCGGCGAGGCGAGATGGAACGGTGATAATTTCCAGGTGGAGGGCAGCGGCCTTACGCTATTCGGCGAACGTGTACAGGAGATGCAGGACTACCTCAACAACGATTTTGCCGCGGCTGTGCAGCCTTACGCAAACGTTATGCACGCAAAGCAGCGCGGCGTGTTTGCCGCTTCGCCTGAAGACGGAATTCGCTTGATGCTCGCTCGCAAGGCAATTCTGGTCAGCGAAATGGACCGTTTCTTCAAGCAGTTAGAGCTTCAAAAGAATATAGAGAGGACAAGGACAGGGGGGGGGAGATCAACACCAAGAACAGCAGCGGGCAGTTGTCTTGTTTGGTGGTTTGCCGACGACGAACCCAACGACCAACGAAAAAGCGCCAGTGCACATATGAAATGTTAAATGGGGGGTACCCTGGGGCGCGGTGTACGCATGGCGCTAGCTATGAGCTCATGGCTGGCAGTGCTAGTTGCCTCGTATTATTCGTCGCTTTTATCCCCGGCCAGATTATGCTTATCGGGGGTTGGAGTGCTCGTGCTCGTGCTCGTCGTTATAGGGGTTAGGGGGTATATATAGCAGCACCGCCGCCCAGGCCGGGTGGTCGTGTGGTGGCGCCAGGAAGAAACAAAGAAACAAAAAAGGACTTCAAGACAAGACGCAGCAACTGGCCGGCTGGTGGGAACGGAGGAGCGCCGCCACCCCGCCGTGGCCCTTCGCTTCGGCCCGGGATAGCGAAGTGCCGAACTTACTCGCAATCGAAGGGTCCGCGCCCTTCTCGAGCAGCACCTTCACCACCGCGAAGTGGCCCTTGTCTGCCGCAACGATCAGGGGAGTCACATTTCCCGTCTTCACTTGGTTCACGTCCGTCGCGGGGTGCGCCAGGAGCCTCTCCACCACCACCAAGTGGTTCTTCTCGCAGGCGATGATCAACGGGGTGCCCCCATCGGTCGTCGTCGCTTGGTTCACGTCCGTCGCGGGGTGCGCCAGGAGCCTCTCCACCACCGCCAAGTGGCCCTCCTCGCAGGCGATGAAAAAAGGCGTGGCACCATCGTTCGTCGTCGCTTGGTTCACGTCCGTCGCGGGGTGCGCCAGGAGCCTCTCCACCACCGCCAAGTGGTTCGTAGCGCAAGCCGCGAGCAACGGGGTGGTCCCAGTGTCCGTCGTCGCTTGGTTCACGTCTGTCGCGGGGTGCGCCAGGAGCCTCTCCACCACCGCCAAGTGGTTATACTGGCAGGCTATGTACAACGGGGTGGACCCAGTGTCCGCCTTCGCTTGGTTCACGTCCACACCCTCCACCCCCAGCAGCAGCTCCACGACGCCCACCCGGCCATTACCCGCAGCGGTGTACAGCGGTGCATAATGCTCCACGACCACGCGCCGCGCCTCTGCCGCCCACTTTTGCCCCTCCTCACTGTCGAAGAGCGCTTGCACTACCTCCACCAGCCCGGCGGCGCACGCGGCCTTCACCGCGCCCTCGACCTTGTCCACGGGTAGCATCCGCAGCGCCGCTTCTTCGCCGCACATGAAGTTGTCCACCTCGGCGATGCCCTCCTCCACGGCTACCCTGCCGGCCCCGATGCTTCCCTGAACTCTCTTGTTGACGAACCCCAAGCCCCCCTGTTCGGGAGGGATGGCCGCCTCCATCTTCCCCATCTCCCGCACTCGGTCCTCAGGGACGGCGCATTCGGCAGTCTTCACGTTGACCAGGAGCTTGATGTTATCCAGCATGTCAACCATCTTCTCCTTCTCCTCCCCATCCTCTCCACCCGCCAGGTGCACCACCCGCTGCTCCCGGTCCACCGACTCGAACTTCGCGCCGCGGAAGACGAGGTGTTTCCCGGACTCCAGGGTGGCGAACATCTCCACGATGCACCACAGCCGGCAGAATGCCAGCACCTTGGCGGCGTCCTGGTACTCGCGACTCGCCAGAAAGGCCTCGCGCTCCCTCGAATCCGCCATGAATCCCTCCGTCAACTTCCCCTCCACCGGCGCCACGGCCACGAGCGTCGCGGTCACGCGCGCAATCACGCCGCGAAAGTCCAGGTCCGCGACGTTGCCCGGCCATTGCCGCACCGCGAAGATGTCGATCCACACCACGCGCCGCGTGTCGGCGCCCGCGCACACCGCCGCCACGAGGTCGCCCCACCGCCCGCCCCAGCAGTGCGACGCGAACACCGTCGCGGGCCCCGTGAAGGGCTTCACGTACGGCAGGTCGGCGAAGCGGCACCGGCCGTGCCGCTCCGTGGCGGGCTTGATGAGGAACTGCACCACCTCCCAGGTCTGCCACTCCCAGAGGTTGAACGCGAACGTCAAGTACAGCAGGAAGGCGATGCAAATGCCATCCCCGTGCAGCTTTTTCGCATGCGCCTCGGTCGTCGGGGCGGCGGACGCGTCCTCGTCCTCGGCCGCTGCCTTGCGCCCCTCCTCCCGGGCGATGACGTCCGGGTCGGTGATGGGGCCGTCGTCGGTGCCATTGCGCCAGGGCTGGGGGGCGCCGCCCCAGTACTTGACGTCCTCCTTGGCCGGTGTCTTGGTGGTGGTGCCCTCGCCCGCGATGGGGTCGAGGTCGGCGTGCAGGTCGGTCAATGAGGAGGTGGAGGAAGGATTGAGGGTTCCCTGGAGATCCTCCTTCGTGGGAATGGAGAGGGTGCTGATGTCGTGGAATTTGGCAGCGGGAGATTCCCTGGAGGAGGCGGAGGGAAAGGCGTCTGTGCGGCAGCCATCGTGGAACCGAAGAAGGCGCAGCCTCCCCGGAACCGACAGTTAGAGAGCCGGAGGGGGGCAGCTGGAGGGGGGGTGCCGCGATGGGGCGCCGCCGCCGTCGAGTTCTCTTCGAGCTTCGACTCTAGAGTTCGAGCTTCGAGAGTCGACTAGACTTTCCCAAACAAAGTTCCCATTCAGAAGGAAACACCAAACAAGTAATCCAATTAGAAATGCCAATAGTTTCCTCCCACATAATTCCCAATAAGATAATGACCATTCACCCGATCGACCAACACCGGAGCGACGGCGGACCACCGTTGAAAACCAGCGCAGAAGAATGCCTACCGATGAGCGCCACAACGACGGACTGGACGCTTCTACTTATTCGACCCGGCCAGGCAGCTGGGTTTGTATGATGTGCAAACATCCAGCGAATAAACCGCACATTCCCAAATGCGAGATCTGTGGCTATAAGGCTCCACGCACCAAGCTTGGGATGAAGGTGAATGGTCGCTTCGTGCTCATGAAGGTAAAGCCTTCACGGCCGCCTGAGAATCTTCAGACATTACGACTTTACGACCTGACGAACGACAGCTGGCACGACGACGTGCCCATTCTGGACCCCACCGAGGATGACCTGGAGGTGCGCATACGAAATACCGTCGTCTTAACTCTGGGCCACACCATGCACCGACCGTGGAGCGTAGTTGCGCCACCCTCGACGCAGTGGCCGAACTTTCTTGACCACGACG
>Ga0099800_1320_pt1 | contig 10253 bp, 10 predicted proteins | sample Uncmet6_SortRC_1_FD_89868 | JGI IMG/M metagenome (GOLD analysis project Ga0099800, IMG submission 89868) | Marine eukaryotic communities from CALCOFI LINE 67, Pacific Ocean - CN11_C50_N6_SortRC_1 | ecosystem: Environmental > Aquatic > Marine > Oceanic | place: Pacific Ocean: Monterey Bay... | reverse complement strand
ATCATGGGGATATTTAGTGTGAAGCAACGATAAGTTCCGGGGGGCGAACATGATTGACGAAAAATCGAGCTGCTTGTTTCTACAGACAACATTTACCTCACTTCTGAGCCCTTTCAATCCCACTCCTCAATCCCCATCAACTTCCTCCCAACCGCATCAAAGGGCTGCACACCCTCCTGGCCCTTCTCGACCCTCTGTTTCTCCCTAATAAATCCGCTCGCCCTCAACTCCTTGTCCTCCTCCGACTCGTCTTCCCCCCCCCCCACTTCCTTCCCATTTATCCAGTTTTGCCCCCCTCCGACCCAGATCAAACCGCGCTCCCATAACCCCCGCTCCCACTCCTTGTAAAGAGAGTTACAAGGTCCGTGAGGGAGAAAACCGAGGTAAATAGCCACCCGACCCTCAGAACCAAGGTGAGCGAGAGCGGTGGCGTGGGGGATTTTCTCGTCCCAGAAAAATAACGACCCCGCGGAGACGGGAATGTGGCGAATATCCTTGGTCACGGAGCGATTTCTAACAGCAGTGAAGGGGCCGAAGCATGACTGCTCCCCATCACCGCAGCGACTGGAAGTCCAGTCGTCAACATCGAAGAACGTTTTATGGTAACCGGGAGCGAGCTCAATCCCGCCCGTGGAGGGGAGGAGGTTAGAGGACAGTAGAAGGAAGCACTGGACGGGACGCCACATCCTGCATGGCTTGGCCGAGGGTAGGTTGGAGGAGGAGGGGGGAGGGGGAGGGGGAAAGGGGGGTAATAGGCCAGAGTGGATTGACTCGGGGCAGCAGTCGAGGTGAGGCGTGAGACACTTGGTGGCACGCTTCTTTCGACCAGAGTAGTTGGAGATAGAGTCGGGGCATCTGAGGCAAATGCGGTCAATTGTGCAGTAACCACGGGTAAAGTCGTATGAGGAGAAAACATTAGGAGGGAGCTCAAAGCCCGGCGCAGAGCAGCCGTAAGATTGGGACCAAATATGTTTAACTATGGAGAAGATCCTCGGGTCGGTTCGTATTCGGTCAAGAGCTAAGTCATAGTGAATGTCCATGACACCACCTGCCCCACCAGTGGAGGAAAGCTTCGATGAGATGGAACGGTGAAGATTATGTAAGTACTCTAGGGTGTAGGGAGGGTGGTAGACCGGGAAGTGTTGGGTGCGGTGCTCAACAATCTTGAGGATGGTGGTGCGGAGCTCCTCGATTTCTGTGGGGCTCAGGAAGGGAACAGAAACGTATCCATGTTCTAAGAAATGTCCAACGTCAATCTCTGGGGTATCAACAGGACTTTGAACAGGTGCGTTCATTTCATAGGTATCAGGAATTACAGTAAAACTTTATCACTGGGCTCTGATGGGGTCAAGACTATCAAAGATAGCTGAGAATATAAGGAGGAAATGCGCGCTTGACGCGATGAATTTGAATTATCAGCACAAAATCCGAGAAGAATTTTTTGGAGATGATTGTGTTGTCATAAAGTTATATTAAGTAAATCAAAGATTATTTAGTGATTAAATATATACGTAAGAATTCATAGATACACAGAAACTTTAATGAAAAATTTGATACATTTTTAAATTCTATATATTATTTTATTCATCTTGGTTTTCTTTTCATATTTTATTTATAGTCATTTAACTAATTCAATGAAATCAAATAATTCAAAAACCATTTCTAAAAATTATTTTTCTTTGATTCGACCTTTCAATGTTATAAAGAATTATTGCAGAATTTCAAAAGCGAAAAAGATCAAATTTTAATTCAATCCATTATTTTTGACACGAGCTTTTGTCGCAGCTGATTTCTATTAAATCGGCACACCTGTTAATTCACTATGCATACGCTTTGTATTTTCGTCCTCGTGTGTCTGATTTGTCCATCGCAGAGCCTCTGCGTACCATCAAATGAAAAGTTTTCAGCTCCAGCTATCGAGTCTCGCCTTTCAAGTGCCTCATTTGAAAGCTTGTCTCCGTTCCAGAGATTTTGGCTTCAACGCAGAAACCAACAAAAATCCTATCGTCCTCCATCAGATGTGTTGCCCCCAGAATTGCTCTCTCAAGTTCTTAACATCAAAGCTTTCACAAGTTCTCAGGGCGAGCTGGCTAGACTGGCAAAGGTGAAAAAACCCTCGATCACCCCCCCCTCGTCGACTTCCACCCTTTTAACCCCCCCCCCCCCTCCGTCGACCTCCACCCTTTTAACCCCCCGCCCTCCACCCCTTGCCCATGGACCTCCCCCCTCTCCCTAGATGCGAAGTTTAGTATTGGAAGGCTTGAGTCAACCTCAGTCGCTTATTTCCCCTGCGCAATTCCTCTCGCTTCAGGAAAGTCGGCCCGATGCCTACTCCAACCTGCGTCTCCTTCGCGTCCTCAGGAAGTCGAAGCTTCAGGATGCCGAGGCTTGTGCGGAGAGGTTCCTCCAATACTTGCAGTGGCGGGAGGTGAATAGGGTTAATGATTTAATGGTGGACCGCAACGTTGCAAAGTTCTGTAAACGGGCCTTTGGTGTATCTGTGGTGGGTGGAGTGGAATGGATCAAGGATGAAAATGCACCGTCAGCCCCTCCACCGCAACAGTCTTCCGTCACGGTGTATTTGAATGTGGGGGATTGGAAAACGAAGGATTTGATGGAAGAACTGAAGCGGGGCAGCAACGGCATATCAGTAGATTCATTCCTTCAGTATTGGATTTCGATTTATGAGGATATCCACTTGCGACTGCATGACCTTACAGTGGCAAACGGTCGTAACCTTGCGTTCGCAAACATTGACGCAGACATGGGCTCCATCTCCCTCTCACAGTTCTCACCCAAATTCATGCGGCGAGTGGGTGGTCCGTGGATGACGACGACACAATCTCACTATCCCGAGACGACAAATAAGATATTTTTCCGAAATGCCCCCACGGTTATCAACGTGGTCTGGAAGGTCGTCGGTGTATTCGTCAGCGAGGGGACCAAGGTGGGACCCACCTGTCCTGCACCAACATGACTTCAACTCACAGGACGCTAACCCTCCCTTTCTTTCGCTCCTCTCTTCGCTTCTTACCTCACAGCAAAAAGTTAGCATATATACAACAAAAACATGACATTGCACCATTTATCCGCAATCTATTCCTTTTATTAAATCTATCCACTCTTCTACTTCTTCTTGCTCTTCTTCTTTTTCTTCTTCGCATCCTTGGCCTCCTTCTCCTTCCTGACCCTCTCCCTCTCCTCTTCTAACTTTCTCTCCTCTGCCCTCTCCTCCTCTTCCTTCTTAACGACCCAGTCGTAGTAGACCATGCCCTCCTTGAAGCACTCATGGACATGAACATCCTCACCTATTTGTCCCTCGAAGATCTTCAAGATGAGCCTCACAATATTACAACTCAAGGAGTGTAGCTCTTCGGGTTCTGCAAAGAAATTCGCGACGCCCCTCTTGCTCGGGCTCACCATCACCGGTGGTGCCTCAGCCTGTTGCTCTAGGCTGCTCAAGCTCAAGTCGTCTCCAACGCTCTCTCCCTCCTCTCCTACTCCTTCGCCACCTCCCACCCCGTCGACTCCCTCGAACGTCACCCCCGCGTTTTCGTTCTTGTTCTCTTTCGCCCTCTCCTCCTCCTCGACTTCCCCGTCCCTTTTGGCTCTCCCGAGCCCCATGTTCTTGCTCTCTACGAGCTCTAATACGCAGCTCCCGGAAGCCCCGGCGACCTTGGTTTCGGCCCCTAGCCCCACAATGTCCTCAACCTTACAAACTCCCAAGACGGCCTCAAGCATCGCGACGGCCTCGCTGCCGCTCCAGTCAAGCGCGAGCATTAACGCGCTCATCCCGTCCCCGTCGACCTCGTAAACAGAAGCTCCCTTGGCCAGCAGCATCTTGACGCTCTCGACATCGTTCTTCCCGATTGCGCACATCAACGCTGTCTTCCCCTCTGCGTTCTTCTCGTCTATAACAACATTCGGGGCATCCAAAATTGAACCCAGCGCAACAACGTTTCCTCCATCCACCGCGACGTGCAAGCAGTTCCTCCCATCAGTTCCTTTGATGTTGACAAACTGAGGGTCGACCTCGCTGGCCTTTAGCATCAGCAAACCCAAAACCTCCTGCTCGGCCCCACACTCGACAGCCCAGTTCAAAATGGGAGGGTTGGCCTCCGCCACGATCGGGGCGGCACCGTTCTCGAGCATGTACTCGCAAATCTCCTTTTTCTTTGCCTGAAGTGCGTAGTGTAGAGCCGTGAAGTGGCGACCACTCTCGTCGCCAATGTCCTCCAAACCGTTCACGTCGATCTTGTATTCAATGAGTACCTTGACAAGCTCGAGATCACCGAGCATCTGAAATTGGGAGAGGCGGTTGGGTTGTTGTGTTAGTTCATTTCGTATGGAGCCTCACCTCAAATTTAATCACCCTGGTGTCGTCGCTTCCTCTCTTCGCTCCTCCCAACTTACCTTTATCGAACAGTGCAACGCCGTCGCTCCAGCCCCGGGAGGGTGGACATCGCACACGTTGATGTCGACCGCATCATCCAACAACAACCTCTTCAACAGACTAACCCTGCTAGCCGTATCTAAATCCCCATCCGAATCTCCAGCTGCACCAGCCGCGTAGTGCAGCGCTGTGTAACCATCTTTGGTAATCAGCTGCAAGATCTCCTTCTTGTCAACCAGCCTCTGCGTTATCGACGCGGGGCACAGGGCCTCTGACTGGAAACTCTCAATGATCCCCTCGAGGGTAAGCAGCTTTTTCTCCTTCCCACTCTTGCCCTTTCTGGGGTCGCTGTGCGTAGCCTTCATGATGCCCCTTCCATTTCCACTAGCCAGCAATACTGTCACGACCTCGTCAAAGCCTGGCGAGGCGCTCATACACGCGTGGTGAATGGGAAGCAAACCGTCAGCATCCATGGCGTTCGGGTGGGCTCCAGCATCCAACAGCCTCAGGGCCGCGCTAGTGTCACCACTGTTCAAGGCGGTGTGTAGCAACGTTTCACCCTTCTTGTTGCACACGTCCATATCTGCCCCATTCTGTGATAGCATGTCCAGCAGGGCCTCGTCCTTCACGGGACCCTTCAGCACGCAGCTGACTCCCCTGTAAATGAAGTCTACAGTTGCGCCCCTCAGTGCCCAGTGTAAGGGGAAGTTCCCGTCATCGTCACTAATGTTAACGTCGGCGCCCTTGTCAATGAGGAACTGGACGAGATCGGGAAGGCCGTCAATTTGGGCAATATTCTTCAGCTCCGTGAAGGCATCGATGCCATTGTCCTCCTTGATCAACTCGACTCTCTTCTTGGCCTCTCGAGTGCGGAAAATGCCCTGAATCTTCATTGCAGCCCCCGCCAATTCCTCCTCCTCCTCTCCCGGGATCCCCTCCCAAAAGGTAACGTTTACGAGGGTCTGGTAGATGTCCTCAGAGATATCCGCAGGAGCGCGGTTCCCGTCAATATTGAAGATGCGAGAGTTGTCACCCTCAGGGGCCGTAGGCGCTTCCCCCTCCTCTCCTCCATCAACAGCGAAATCTTCGGTAGCAGGAGCAGCAATGTCCTCCTCCTCCTCTTCCTCCTCTTCCTCCTCAGCCGCCTTCCCAACCTCTTCAGTCTCAGTCTCAGGCACAGCTTCCACCTCCGCCTCCATCACGACCCCCTCCTCGTCCTTCTTCTCCTCCCCTCCAATCTCCAAATTGCCAAGCTCCACTACGGTAGTTCCGAGCTCAACGTCACTGCCCCCCACGTCCATGGTGCTGTCATATCCCGTCGTGTAACCTTCGTCAGTAGTGTACCCCAACTCAGGAGGCGGCACATAAGTTCCCTGGTACACACTCAAGACAGCCTCCTTATTGGCGTGGTAGTTCTCAAGCCTAACCTTGACGGTCTCCTCGTTGTCATCTGCCCTCTGCTCGAGTCTGTTAGCGATCTCCTCACTCTCCGGGGGGTTCGTCACAAGGTGGTAAATCTTCCCGGTCTCGGGGTCTCTCCTCCTCCCGACAACCCTGTCAACGAGCTGAGAATCCTCAACGTCAAGCATGATGACAATGTCAGCCTTGCCATTCTCCATCTTCTCTAGAGCGGCGGCCTGCTCAGCGGTCCTCGGGAATCCGTCGAGCAGCCAGCCCTTCTCGAGGCAGTCTTCCTCCTTGATCCTCTCTTCGACCATGGCAATAAGAACCGAATCGGGGACCATTTCACCCTTCTCCATGAAGCTCTTCGCCTCCAAGCCGATGTCGCTCATTTTCTCGAGCTCCGCCCTCAGCATGTCTCCAGTGGACAAGTGAACCACCCCGTACGTCTTTGTGATTGACTCACACTGGGTTCCCTTTCCAGAGGCTGGGGCCCCCATGATGACGATCTTGGGTTTCTTGTTCTGCTCCGGCGGCGGAGGAGGAAGCGGAGGCTGCGACGGGCGAGGTGGGCGGGATGATAGGACGATGGGTGAGTATAAAGGGTAAATGAACAAGCAAAGTCTTCCATTCCAGTCCAATCTCGTGCTGTCATCATCGCTTCGCTCTCCCTTCGCTCTCCCTTCGCTCTTCCCACGCTCACCTTGAGGATGTCTGTAATGGAAGACAAGAGGCTATTGTTCGAAGGCACGCAGAAGGAGAACTTCAAAGCGTTGGCGCCCTCAGGTCCGATGGCATCCAAGTTGGCATCCGCATCAATAAGCATCGTGGCGACGTCCTTGTCATTTTGCGCGACTGCAAGCATGAGGGGCGTGAGCGCTGTCGTTGTGGTGCAGTTGGGCGTAGCACCAGAATCAAGGAGCGCCCTGGTGAGTTCCGTGTTCGAGGTGACAATAGAGGTGTGAAGGGCAGAGGCGTCCTCAATGTCGTTGATGGCGTCGAGAACGGAAACGTTGAGAAGGGACATCCAAGATTCCTTTGTAGGACCCTCGTTGGGGTCCGGGATTCCAAACTGCGGCTCGGGCTCGGGCTCAGGTTCCACCGGCTCAGGTTCAGGTTCAGGTTCTTTGCCCTTCTTGCCCTTCTTGCCCCCCTTGGCCGCCTTGGCGTTCTTGGGTGGCTCAGGCTCAGGCTCCCTCTCGACGACAATGGGCTTATTGGCCCAGAAAGTTTCCCTGTCAACGCCGCGGGAGGAAAGGTATTTCGCGAGGGTGGATGCAAAGGTCTGGACTTCCTCCGGGAACGCCCGATTCTCATACTTAAAGGCGTTGCAGTCTATGAGAGAGGCGAGGGCTACGAGGGATCCCATGGAAGTGGCGACTCCTGCCAGGACATCGGTGATGACCTGGTGATCCCCCTGGCTAGTACCGGGCTCAGAGATTAGACCACTCAGAGTTTTGATCGCCTCAACAACAACGAACGACTTTTGCTTCCTGTTGAACATGAGAGGGGCAACTACGGACGAGAGCAAGTAGACGTAAGGCCATGCGGCAGCCTTTTCTTCGAGAAGCTGCTGGTCCTCAGGGGCAGTTGTCAGGTCCCCGAACTGTACGAAGGCAGTTGGGGCATCAAAGGTGGGAACCTTGGCCTCCTCCTCTCCCTTCAAGAACCTTGTGTTAGAGGCCGGAGAGAGCGGGGGCTCGGCTGGGTCTGGAATAGGAGAAGACGGGGAAAAAATCATCGCCGGGCTCAAGAACAGCCTGCAACAGAGGGACAACGAGATCAAGATCCTCGTCAACATGGTCAAGCAGGGCAAGCGCATACCTGGGACCCCTTCGCTCCCTCAAGGTGGGGAGGCAAAGGATGGTGAGAACAAGCAGGAGAGGAGGAATCCGCCACAGCCGATCAATAGGGAAGACAATAGGGAGAGGATTATACAGCAGCTGAGCGAAAAACTTGTCAACGGGGTCAAACTCTGCAAGGAGAAGGACGTCCTCGAAGACCCGCAAAGGGCCTTTCTCTGGTTTAAGGAGAGGTGAGATTCAACGAAGTAAAGCAAGGTGCTCGTTCGGAGCCCTAAAATATCTTTTAACCCTCACGTAACGACTTTCCCTCGCTCGTCCGCCCTCGCAGATACCCTGGAACTAAAGCCATCGATGAGAATAAGGTCATTCTGAAGAAGAAGTACACGTCGGCCAAGAGCACGGGCGAACTCGTCAACAAGGCGAGGGGTAGCATCAACTACCTCAAGACGACCATTGAAGGCCTCAGGAGGGAGAGGGCCATGGAGAGGATGGTCGAGGGAGGGGACGGAGAAGAGGGCGGGGAGGGGAAGGTCGACGAGGAGGAGGAGGGGATGAGGGCGGAAATCGAGAGGGAGAAGAGGGTCTACAAGGAGCAGTTTGGAATCCTCCGAGGACTCAAGGGGGAAATCGAGCACATTCAGAGAATGCTGGAGAAGGGCAGGACCAAAATGCAGCAGGATTTCGATTTGTGGTACAAGAACAGCGAAGAGTTCTACTCGAGGTACGGCAACCGTGTTGTCCATGCGCCCAGCGGCAGGGGACAGGAGAACCTCGCCCCTGCGCCCGCGGAACCAAAGGCGCAAGCCTGGGTGGGAGGGGCCGAAAGCGGAAGTCGAAGCGGCAGGGGGGGAGAAGATGAGAAGTACACAGGAAACAAGGAGACTGACGACGACATTAGAGCGTTCTTCAAAGCCAAGGAGGAGCTCATCAAGCGGAGGCAGCAGCAGGCAAAGTAACGAGAAAGAGCAAGATTTTTGCTGAAAAATATCCCGGACTGTTAAGCATGGAAGCGCTGGAAGTCAGGCACGCTCTCTTTCGTCTTCGGTCTTGCGATTGGCCTTGCAGAGCCCGACCCCTGCCCCCCATCACTGTCACTCTCTGTACTTGACTCGTCCCACGCCCTCCTCTTGGAGAATATACAGCATCTCTTGGATGATTTGCGGCCGAGGCCTTCATTATTAACAACCCCCTCTTCCCACGTAACCCTCGGCCCTGACTCGAGTCTCAGGATGATGCTTTCCTTTTCTTCTCCTGCGGCCCCCCCCTCTCCAGGAGTATTTGCCTCATTATTTTGTGTTATTGTCATTGTTGTTGTAGCTGACGATGTTCTGCTCCTGTCAGATCCCCGTTGTCCTCCTCCTGTCACTCCATTTGCGTTAAGTGTGTAGTTTTGTCTCACAAAAGGCCTTCCTTCTCCACTACCACGCCGCAGCAAAAGTGTTTCTAGGGGTCCTAAGGGGTTTGAAGATACTTCAACCCCCTCATTCGAAGAAAGAGCCTGAGGGGGAGGCTCAGAAGACGATAAAGGCGCGGGAATAGCGAAGGAGGACATCTTCAAATATTCTCACAGAGTTTGAGTGAAATGGCGCGGCGTCCGCGGAATTTGATAGGATGAATGGGGGGCGCAAATGCAACATCTAAGTTGTGCTCAAAAAAAGATTTATTCATTCCGCGCAGCGCAGTCACACTCAAATGAGAGATTGACTTCACACTCACTCCCAAAGTCCCAAAAGCTGTTGGGTGTGGTTTGAGCTCAGCCGCGAATATGTCAAATGACGCTCCGCCCGAAGAACCTCCGCCTCTGACGGAAGAGGAGCTTGAGGCTCAGGAGGCTGCACGCCGTCAGAGGGAGGCTGCATGGAAAACAACGGCCAAGCAGGTAAGTTAACCGGTTCGGTTTGGTGGAGATGGTATTATCTACACTTCGCTTTGACTGTCCTTATCTACCGCAACACTCCTGCCTCCTTCCTCCCCTTCTCCCCCGCCCCAACCCAACCTAACCCCCTTTCCCCCACCCTCATCCCCCTTCCACCCCCAACCCCCGCAGCTCAAGGGCAAGGACATGAACTCTCTCCTTGCTTCAATCAAGACGTGCGAGTCTCACGACTTCTTGCTGTCGGGTGGTTGTTTGGTACCCCTGATTGACCTCCTGAAGAAGCCGAAGGCCAAGTGGGCCAAGAAGAATTATCAAAATGTCATAAGCTCGGCTCTCGAGACTTTGCTTTCGTTTCTCCTTGTTCAGCCTGAGCCCGAGCCGGAGCCGGAGCCGGAGCCTGTTCCTGAGCCGACTTTCGATGAGGCTGGGAACGAGGTTCCTGCCCCTGCTCCTGTGCCCCCCCCCTCCCAAGCCCCCTCCCCGTCACCCCAACACTGCCTTCATCCTCACTGAAATTGCCAAGAAGAAGAAGCAGTGTAAGATCAAGGGTTTCGATAAGATTGCGCTGGGGCTGACGCACAAGGACGTTGACATTCGGCTGAACTCCCTCCGTTGTATTGAGACTATAATTGATGCCGCTCTTGCTATTGACGACAAGACGAAGATACCAAAGGGGAAGAAGTCAGTGCTTCTTGACCTCCCCCTTGCCAAGGAGAAGAAGGGCATCATCAAGAAGCTCTCATCGGGGACAGTGAAGAACCTCTCGAAGCTCCTTCTT
>Ga0099800_1319_pt1 | contig 10254 bp, 14 predicted proteins | sample Uncmet6_SortRC_1_FD_89868 | JGI IMG/M metagenome (GOLD analysis project Ga0099800, IMG submission 89868) | Marine eukaryotic communities from CALCOFI LINE 67, Pacific Ocean - CN11_C50_N6_SortRC_1 | ecosystem: Environmental > Aquatic > Marine > Oceanic | place: Pacific Ocean: Monterey Bay... | reverse complement strand
GCTCGGGTCTTTACCCGTGATTTATAGGTGATTTGGCGCCATGATTTGGGGCCTAGACTTTTCCCGAGATGACAATGTGGTCTCTGAAGCCATGACCCCTCGTGCTTCCTGGGCCTTCGCTCTTGAAGCTTGTCGAATTTCTGTCGTGACACTTGCATCTGAAAAGGTGAATAGCGTGGTTGGGATAGCATCATGGGATGTGGGATGACAAGTGTATGAGCCCTCCTCCCGCAATTCAGTTAGCCCTTAGTTTCTCTTATCAATTTCTGTTGCCATGCCCTTGCCTTTGCATAATCATTTTTGAGCCAGAGAGCCTTGTTAAAGTTTTCCATCGCAACCTCCAGCTGCCCAAGCGAGTAATAGCACAGTCCCATATTATGGAAGGTGACATGGTGTTCGCCACTAGATGCAACGGATATGCAGTAGAATCGGACTGCGTCTTCGTACATGCGAAGGCCATAGTACAGTCGCCCCACCTGTTTGTGAAAGTCGACGAAAGAAAATCAACGCCACTTGAGACTTCCACTTACCTCGAATGCCACATCTTTATCCTTGTCAAGTATGAAGTGATTGGCCCATATGTAAGGGAGGTTTCGACATAAATCGCTACGCAACTTGATTGTACAAGTGGGCACCTGTTGAAGTATGACATCACGAAATTTATAAAATACATCCGGATCCCAATTGCTCAGCCTATGGGGTATCAAACAGTAACGAAAGCATGCACGATAAGATTGGATGTTGGATAACACGCTTTAGGAGCGCAACAATTGCCTTGAGAGCTGGCCGCTGAGTGTCTTCTTTCATGCTCTTCTGCATGACAAAAAAGTCATTGGGACCGAATGAGATTATCGAGTCACGAAAGGTCCGGCAGAGATAGGGAAACGCAATCGAGCGAGCCTGGGAATATGCATTTGGAGATTTGAAGGATTTCTCCCTAGGACTCCAACAATTGTACAGCAGAAAGGCGCTCTACTTCGTTTCCTGTCCAAGCTTGTGTTTCGCACAGGTCGAAGCTCGAGGATGATGCTCGAGTTTCTACGCATTTTGCGTAGGTCCGATCTGCGGAGTCACTTAATGGTGAACATGTAGAAGACTCTCCCGTGAAAACTAATGCTGATACCTTGAGTGAGGCTTCTTCTTGTGGATCATGCAGGACAAAGCCCGAGCGACTGGTGCAGTAAAGACCAATAGCATGATAGTTGACCATCACGGAGAAAGAGCCATGAACTGCAACGTGGGGGTCCATTAAACCTCGAAACCTGTACAAAGACCTGAGTTACCAAACAAAATAAATTGAAGTAGAACACTGCCACGACTGTTCATGATTATTGTTTCCTTTGTCTCCCGAGAGGACTAGAGCACGGCCACCTGAATATGGGAATATCTTAAAGATGTGACGACGAACAAGTAAACTTGCCCGCAAATGAAGTGAGGCGTCGAAGAGCACGCAAAGCACCAATGGGGAGGAGGATTGAAGCACCACTCTGCGAATTTCCAAAAAAGTCCCGGTACCACCTACGTAGTGACATTGTCAAGAGGAGGAGAAGTCTGTCTCCTGACCGAAGAATACGTTTGAAATGCCTAGCATCTTCGACTTCTAGTTTAGTGTAGTAGTCTTCGTCGACAACGCGATACTGGAATTGATTGTCAAATCGTTTTATTATTTCTGGATCTAAAGGGTCATCCTCCAGATCTTTTCGGGATCCGACTGAGATTAGCCCCTCCTTCAACTCGCCGTTCTCGACCTGAGATTATTCGAGGATTCAATGCTGGTTTAGAAATCTACACAAACTTGGAATATGTCATGACATAATGTGTCAAAAAGATAGTTTGCAATGACGCAAATTGGGTTTCTCATTGTGGATGGACAAATCAATAAATCAGAATGATAAAGTCTATGGTGCCAGGACTCGAATAGAATAATTATGCGTAGGCGTACTTGATTGACTCGTCATTTACAGCGTCAAAAATCGCGACGTCCAGCTGTCCGTTATCGATATACAAACGTAGGCTTTCATGTTCATTCCAAAATTTCAGGTTATTCCATGTAAAATCAGTCATAACATACACAAGCTTGGTACAGGGGAAGTTCAGCAATCCTGAAAGCTCGTTTATTGCCTGGAAGGACTCCACATTCGAGATCATGATAGATCATGATAGTGGCGTTCACGAACCTTAAGCATAAAGAAGGAAAATTTCCCCGAGCCTGCTCCAAGCTCAACAATGTACAGAGGCTCCGAGGAATCGAGTGGCAGCTTAGCGTTTGGCTGCTTGCAATCACGAAGAAATCCAAGAAGCACTTTTGCGTAGGCACCTACGCGATCCGTTGTCGCTAGTTCGTGCAATGCGTATACTGATGTACGTCCGATAAACGCATTGCAAGTTATGAAGTGAGGCACTATACCCTGACTCCACGATTCCACTCCCTTCCGGTCGTAAAAGGACATCATTAATTTCCAGAGAAGACTATCGCTACAACGCGTGAAATCCTCTAATACACATCGAGGTACGAGCACATCTCTGTCGCCGTTCATATCGCGCTCTCGACCAATGCTGAATTTCTTTTCTTCGGTCCGCTTGTTTCCGTCCACTTGGCCTTCGTATCTCCCGCTCGCCTGAAGCTAAAGGAAGCAAGGTAAACTCCTCCCTCGAAGGGGGGCTGGGCTCAATTCAGTTAAAGGTGCCAGAATGAAGGCCGACGGACCGCGCTTGGATGGCGCAGCCACCTCAGCAGGGACGGAGGAGGGTAGGGCAGGGCGGGTGCTTCATTTGTGCAAGTATTTGTGCCGAAGGAGGGTGGTGGGCGGGCTAAAATAATAATCCATGTAGAGCCTAGCCTAGTCTTATTTGTGCGACTTTCCAATTATTTTAAGGCTATGGCGGTTTATGAGCGCGTGCACTGCTGCGCCGCAGTCTTTTTATCCGGCGCAATTGTTGTTCGTGTTGCAACGCCCCTGTCTGCCGCTTATCATTGATACGTGGATCAGCGCTTCGGCCCTCACTGCCATTCCACGTTTGTAGACAAGTCCAGCAAAACAATCGGCTGTTGTAAGTCGACGTAGGTTGATGACAGTCAAGTATTTAAGGTCTATGTCAAATACTCGTGCAGAAAGGCCGCCCCTAGTCCCCTAGGGGCTACCTTCTGGTTCCAAGCCTGCAACCACCTGTGCAGCAGCAGTTACAGTAGAACCGAACGCAGAGGCGTTGCAAACACGGCAGTATACTTTAGCACCGCGAACATCGAGTTCCTCGCCAAGGCAGATGCTGACACAGTCCATAATTTTTTTCAGGTAAACTAGTTTTGCATCTTTATCTTTAATGGCCCCAGAGTCAAGTTCGGTGCTCTGGTAAAGACCGTCGGCAAACCCCGTCTTCTTGGTCACCGCAGTAACCTGTGAGCGCCAATGATGCCCGGATTACAGCATATGGACTCTGCAACACGCGATGTCGTGTAGAACACGAAATGGGGGCTTGGCAAGTAGCTACGCGCGCGTCAATTACGTCCACAAAATACAAATGCATACCTTATCTTTCAGTTGGGGGCGGTCTATGAGCGGCGGTAGGATTCGTTGCGTCTTTGAAATCTCATCTTCGAGCATCGCGGCCGGTGCACGCCAATTTTCAAATGTACGTCGTGTACCGTCTCAGGGTTTTCCTATGTGTATTGTCTAGTCATCATGATGTGGCTTGGTTGAATAAAAAACCGGATTTGTGGTGCTGTTGAACTTCTTGAGTTATTGGCTCTGCGCGCAAGACGACGGTACCGGCTTTCAGATGCAACAAGAATTTTGCAAATCGGTGGCCATGGCGCCGAGATAGAGCTTGCCAAAGGTGCCCCTCAGGAGGAGCCGCTGAGAGTGGCCCTCTCCTGTTGGGAATCAGGGCTGCTTAGCAGCCCCATCTCACTTTTCCATTTTCAGTCTAAGTCAGGAACACTGCCATTTCCCCTCAAGGGTTATGGGCCCACAGCGCTAATCCTGACCCAAGACCCTTTACCTTCGCTACATGGTAGATTAGCTCACTACGGCGAAACTTCAGAAAATTCGCTTACAGGCTAACACTTTAAGAATCTCTCCTCGTAACAGAAATATGGGGGATGAAGAAGAACCTCCAGGACCCAGGCGTAATCCTGGATCGTACTATCGATCAAATAGGCAGGTATGTCAGCCGCAATCGGAGTGGGCCGGGGGGAAACCACTGGCAAGTGTAGCGGGAATTGTCCCTTTAAGGTATACTTCTCTTATTAGCTTGAGGTTCATAGTGCAGTGGATATATGCTAGCTTAGTTGCTCACTTGTATCTTTTGTACGAGGATACGCGGAAGCGGTATCCTCTCCTTTCTTTATACAGTGAAGGCTTTATTTATTCCCTTTACACAAGGGCAAGATCCGAGTCCGGGGCGTGGCCGTGTCGTGGCTACCAACGACGGACATCGAGCGACCCACGGGCAACGTAGCTGCCGTGCCATGCCCCCTGTTGGGGCTGGGGCTGAGGCACCTGTTCTCATTCAAGGTTGCGTGGCTAGCGACGGTGGATATATATCCACTTTTAGTGACGTTGCTCCTTTTTGCTTTCTTACTCACTTAGCTTACTCAAGCGATCGGAGGCGGAGAGCCCCCGATCCCATTAGCCTACGGGCCGGAGTAAGTAGTCTACCTAATTATTAGCATATCCTAGTCCTAGAGTCGGGCTTGAGGGTAAACTTCCTTTACATTAGCGGCCACTTGATGTAATTTCTGTGGTGTAGCGCTATGGGCAGTCCCAATCCATGGGGGTATTTGTACATTCTCCATCTGTAAGTCATTTCTTCGAAATGCAGGCATCTGAGCGATCAATACGTCGAAAATAAATGGCAACTTTTACCACTGTTTCTGAGACTAATGAAGCAACACATAGCATCCTTTGACTTTTTTGTTGAGACAGAGATAAAGAACGTTGTCGCTGCGGAGCGTGACGGCGTTTTCAAAGAGATCAGAAGACACAAATTATATCAGATCTAATCAATGTAGGCGCCGAATCACACTGTGCGCTCAGAGGTTGACCCTAATTTTTATTTGTCGTATACCGACGTTTATGTCGGGGTACCTTCCATTGAAGAGGATGCTTTCACGAGCACCGCGGCGACACCCTTTGAGTGTCGGCTGCGCGACTGTACTTACAGCGCTCCAATCTACGTCGATGTGAGGTACCGTCGTGGACCACAAATCGTGACCACGAAGAGGGTCCCGATCGGATGCATCCCAATAATGCTGCGATCGAGCAAATGTGTTTTGCATAACCAATCGTGGTCACAACTTGAAGCACTAAAGGAATGTCCTCACGATCCAGGTGGTTATTTCGTTGTCAAGGGTGTCGAGAAAGTCATATTGATGCAAGAACAGCTCTCCAAAAACCGAATGATTATCGAGCTCGATGCGAAAGGATTTGTGTGTGCAACTATCACAAGCTCAACCCACGAGCGCAAGAGTAGATGCTCTATCGTTGTCAAGCAAACGACGCACGGGCATCGAGTCTACCTCAAGCATAATACTCTTGGCGACGAAATTCCAGTAGTCATCATACTCAAGGCGATGGGAATGGAATCTGACCAGGAAATTGCAGAACTTGTTTCATCTGCAGATCTCAAGATTGCCAATATTTTTGTGAATTCAATGGAAGAGCCATGCGCGGCTCACGTTAAGAGCCAGAAGCAGGCTCTTGAGTATGTTGGTCAAGCAATTAGGGCCAAGCAAAAGGCACAATCTGCCGAGGGGTCGCTTCCGCAATACTTTCCTCGCTCGCGACAGCCCGTTTCTGTTGAAGACGAGGCTCGTGAAGTTCTTGCGCATGTTGTCCTCTCGCATGTACCTGTAGAAGACTATGACTTTGTAGCAAAACGTACCTATATTGGTCACGTTACAAGGCGTGTGCTCGCTGCATCTTTGGACAATTCGCTGTTAGACGACAAAGACTATTACGGGAATAAGCGGCTTGAGCTTGCCGGTCAGCTTTTGAGCCTCTTATTCGAAGACCTCTTCAAGCGTTTCAACGCCGACCTCAAGCGATCAGCAGATCTTGTCCTGCAAAAGCAAAATCGCACCGCTGTCTTTGATATTGTCAAGTCAACAGTCTGGCGAACTGACACTATCTCTCAGGGCTTTGTTCACGCCATATCCACAGGGAATTGGGTGCTGAAGCGATTCAAAATGGATCGGGCTGGAGTTACCCAAGTCTTGTCGCGCCTATCTTATGTTTCTGCCATTGGCATGATGACGCGCGTAAACTCTCAATTTGAAAAGACGCGTAAGACATCAGGCCCTCGTGCACTGCAACCCTCCCAGTGGGGAATGCTTTGTCCTGCCGACACACCCGAGGGTGAGACGTGCGGCCTCGTAAAGAACCTTGCTCTCCTTGCACATGTGACAAGAGATGCGGACGCTGAAAGAATTAGAAGTTCTTGTTTTGACCTGGGTGTCGAGCAGCTGGGCTATTTGAGTGGTGCAGAACTGAACTCGCATCCTGGAGCGTATCTTGTCTTCCTCAACGGCCTTGTTATTGGAGCCTGTCGGAGACCACACAAGTTAGCAGGCGCGTTGCGGTGCATGAGACGCTCAAAGAGAATAGGCGAATTTGTTTCTGTCTACACGCACACGGTCCATCGGGCAATTTATGTCGCCTGCGACGGTGGACGTGTGTGCAGACCATTGATAGTTGCGGCGCATGGACATTCACGATTAACGGCAGCTCGGCTCGCAACTGCATTTGCCAAAAAATGTCTCACTTCCCATGACCGATCAAATTTAGGGGAACTTTCCAACCGGATGCGATCTCGCGTATCGGTCGAAAATTCTGCAGGAGCCCTGGATTATTTAACTACGGCTGGAATCATTGAGTACGTTGATGTCAACGAGGAGAACAATTGTTTTATTGCATTAGACGAGCGTGAACTCACACCACGCCATACACATGTTGAAATCGACCCAGTTACAATTCTCGGCGTTGTGTCAGGCTTAGTTGCCTTCCCGCATCATAATCAGTCACCACGAAATACGTACCAATGTGCTATGGGTAAACAAGCAATGGGCTCGGTTTCAACAAATCAGTACGAACGCATGGACTCACTCTTGTATTCTCTTGTGTATCCACAGAAACCCATGGTGAAAAGCCGCATTCTTGACCTTGTTCAGTTTGACGCCCTTCCTGGGGGCTGTAACGCAACTTTGGCTGTCATGTCTTACTCTGGCTACGATATTGAAGATGCGATAGTTCTTAATAAGGCATCACTCGACCGAGGATTCATGCGGTGTGTTGTTGTCAAGAAACACCAAGCATCAATTCGACGGTAAATCTGCACGACAGTAAAATATGGACCCACTTCCTGCTAAGGTATGCAAACGGCGCTTGTGATCGTACGACTGGTCCGCCACCTGCTACCTCGTTTGTGCAAGGTAGGGCACAAGTGAACCCCGCCCCTGGATCGCAGGGCAACTCAGGTACAATTGACGCACGGTACAAGCGGTATTCCGCTCTTGACGATGACGGCATTTGTAGAGTTGGAGAGAAGTTAAATGACCAGTATATAATGATCAATCGTGAGATTCCTGTCGAGGACCGCGATTCATCTATTTCTGGTCATGGTCGAGGTAAATCTTTGCAAATGGTCCCCACTGTATGAGATTCTTCGTTGCTTTTGCGCACTAGGGGCTCGTTCTGGTCGTGTCCGATTGACAAGCAATGACATTGGCGGATCTACAGTATACAAATCACAGCCATGTGTGTCATTGTGCTGTGTCTCATTTAAAAATTTTGCAGCAGCTTGTCCCTACAGTTACAAAGCACCTGCATCAAGTGTAGTGGATCGTGTTTTATTGACAGCGAATGATACGGATCAATTCCTGGTGAAGGTTATGGTGAGACAATGCCGTCGACCGGAGGTCGGGGACAAGTCTACACAGAGTATGATCATCGAATCGGGAGCAATGGGTCTTGACAACGGTCTCCACGTAGATTTGCAAGTCGCCACGGGCAGAAGGGTGTGTGCGGTGCAATTGTGCCACAAGTTCCACATTAGTATCTCTGATGAGATCCTCAGAGTCTTATCTATATTTGGCAGTATAAACCCACTATATTCATCAAACTAGGAAGACATGCCATTTTCAGATGCGGGCATCTGTCCTGACGTGATCATGAACCCTCATGGCTTTCCAAGCCGAATGACAGTTGGGAAGATAATTGAACTCGCTAGCCCTGCGCAATCGTGTCTTGATTCAAATCAGACCCCTATCTAGGTTGCTGGCAAGGCGGCTGTGTGCACTGGTAGGCAGGCATACGGCACAGCCTTTGGTGAGGTGCATGGTTCAGCTGATTGTGCGAGGTCAAATCAGCGTACAGACCCAAACTATCGAATCAAGGGATGGCCGTTGCAGGGTCGCATCCGAGACTCTAGTCGCATACGGGTTTTCTTACATTGGAAAAGAATTGTTGTATTCGGGTGTCGCAGGAGACCCGCTTCGAGCTTATATATTTATGGGCCCAGTATTTTACCAAAAGTTGAAGCACATGGTCATGGACAAGATGCACGCACGCGCGCATACCTCTGCGCCCAATTGAGACGACCAAACGATTTAGTTTCCAGCCTGTGTAGGCGCGGCATCATTCAGAGTGTTTCAAATTATAAATTGAATGGTTGATTTCCTGTCAATCACCCCAGGTCCGCGAGCGCAGCCCGTTGCCGTGTCATATGAGCAGTTTGAAACGCTATTCCTGTGCATGAATGCGAGAGTAATTGACTTGCAAGCAGGCTAACGCGACAGCCGACGGAAGGGTGCTGCTCCCCGCTTGTATCCGATTGCTAACATCTGCTGTAGGCGTTCTCGAGATGGTGGTCTTCGCCTTGGTAGGGCCCCACCTCATGTGTATGCACATGCGCATAGTTCACATTAGGTGAAATGGAGCGGGATTGTCTCATATCATATGGTGCCGCAAACCTGATAACAGAGAGGCTCATGATTTCCTCTGACCAGTTTGATGTGTATGTCTGCGAGGGTTGCGGCCTTCTTGGGTATTCAACAGTCCAATCCATGCCGTGCATGGAAGTTCATGGAACTGTGCAGTAGAGATGGAGGGAGCCTTAGGTCCCTGATGCAGAGCCTTCAAGCACTCATAGCAGTTGGTGCCAAAATTGTAGATCAGATGAACACATGGCGCCGCTTTGCATTCCCTACGCTTGCAAGCTTCTCTTTCAAGGTAAGTGTTATCTTCCTATCTATGAAGCATATCGAGACCGCCATGCAGAGCTCCAGAGTATGAACGTCACACCACGGCTCACGTTGGAGGACATGTAAAGCGACTTTTATTATTACAAGTCACGTCAGTCGTCCGACATCAAATAGTGATCGGTCTTGCCACATAGGCGGCTGCAATGGCGCTGCATGGCAATCATAAGGTTTGGATCAGGCCAGACAAGTATGGCTTGGAGATGAGGCTCCACTTGCTTCTATGCCGTGAGACAAGCCGCTCTTTGCAGAATCATAGTCCCTAGGGAGGTTGTTCTTATCATTGTGCTAGCTACTCATCCATGAAATGCACACATGCCGCTTTTGTCTACACAGTTGGGTCTCAGCTTATCCCATTCTCGGGCAATCACAAGCCATGTGCTACATCCTCGTCAAATCGCCGAGAATGGCTCAACGCAAATTCTGCTCTGCTCGTTCTCCCCGCCGATCAAAAACCCAGCCAAAAGACGAATGCCAGGGCTATGGAGCTGCCTCTATCAAACGCGTCGGTGACGATTTTTCATTGCTTTCCCCGTCAAAATCCCTCAAAAATCGTCACGGCCGCAGGACGCTAATCTGCCCGCTGAAAAGCAGATGGGCATACACCATCCCAAGTCGCGGGTTGTCCGCTCGCAATAACGTGAGGTTTCGTGCCGTTGCATGTGGTCCTGCACCGAACGTCACGCCCACACCCGGCAAGCCCCCCCCCCAAAGTGACCATTCACAGAAGCCAGCCACAATAGGACCGTGCGTCCCGTTGCAAGTTTGGCGCATCCGACAGACGGGTGACAGTCCGATTGCCCACCCCGACGGATTTATGGTCGCGGTTGTGGCGGCAAGTGGAGGTTATTATCATAGCGCACGCTGCGCCTTCCCTGTAATTCGCAACTCGTAGAGTAAGAATTTGGGAAGCGTAGCGGAGCAGAAGTTTCCACTAATAGCACGGTGGTGTGTCTGTGTCCTCCGGGAGTTTAGGAAAAGACAAAGCGTCTTGCCAT
>Ga0099800_1317_pt1 | contig 10311 bp, 23 predicted proteins | sample Uncmet6_SortRC_1_FD_89868 | JGI IMG/M metagenome (GOLD analysis project Ga0099800, IMG submission 89868) | Marine eukaryotic communities from CALCOFI LINE 67, Pacific Ocean - CN11_C50_N6_SortRC_1 | ecosystem: Environmental > Aquatic > Marine > Oceanic | place: Pacific Ocean: Monterey Bay... | reverse complement strand
GATCACGATTGCGAGGACGATGACGAATATTTGATCGTTACAAATCTTTCCTGTCCCACATGTAAAAGCGTCGTTTATGTATATTTACCAAAACCAGAAGAAAGCAAAACTAATGAAATGGATATTCAAAAAGGCGAATGAGTATATTACAGGGTCTCGAAATAACGATTATGGGAACGCATATGATAACTTTGACGATATAACAATTGGTTGGAATGTTATTATGAAACGAGCGTTAGAAACACACGGTTACATAACACCGGCCCACAGCACTTTGATGATGGATTGGTTGAAGACGTGCCGAATCTTGCGGACCATAGACCATGAAGACTCTTGGATAGATAAAGCTGGGTACACCGCTTTAGGTTTTGATTTTGTAGAATACGAAAAATTAAGCGTTGAAGAAAAGATTAAACAAACATTAGGTAAAAAAAGTGAAAACAAATAAAATGCAATTCCCACTATTTACACCTAAGACGGACTGGGTTCCACCAAGTGACTTGCCGGACCTTACGCAAGTAAAAGAACTTTGCGTGGACATAGAAACCAGAGATCCACACATAAAACAAAAGGGTCCAGGCTGGCCAACGTTGGATGGTGAAATCATTGGATATGCTTTAGCTGCCGACTCCTGGGCCGGGTATGTTCCGGTGGGGCATCACGGTGGGGGCAATCTGGACAAACGCATCGTTGAGCGTTGGTTACAAAAGCAACTATCCGCTCCATCGGATAAGATTATGCACAATGCTCAATATGACCTAGGCTGGTTACGTGCGTCAGGGTTTGAAGTAAACGGTAAAATTATTGATACGATGGTTACAGCAAACCTAATTGACGAAAACAGGTTCAGTTACAGTTTGAATGCCTTGGGTTATGATTACCTGGGCAAAACTAAATCAGAAAAAGGTTTAGTCGAAGCTGCAAAAGAGTTTGGCATAGACCCAAAAGCAGAGATGTGGAAGCTGCCAGCAATGTTTGTTGGACAGTACGCAGAGGGTGACGCCCTTCTGACCCTGGAGCTTTGGAACTTTTTCAAGCCATTGCTTAAAACAGAGGGGCTGGAACAGATTTGGGACTTAGAAACACGGTTGATACCATGCCTGGTTGAAATGACCCTACGTGGTGTACGTGTCGATTTAGACCGGGCAGAAAAAAGCAAACAGCTTGTAATTAAAAAAGAAAAAGAACTTCTTCAACAAATCAAAAAACTCGTTGGTAAAGATGTTGAAATATGGGCGGCCACGTCAATTGCAGCGTCTTTTGATAAAATTGGATTAACTTACCCACGTACAGATAAGGGTGCCCCTAGTTTTACAAAGAGTTTTCTTACAGACCACCCACATGAATTGCCGCAAGCAATCGTCCAGGCTCGGTCCTACAATAAAATAAACGGAACATTTATTGACGGTATTTTAAGGTTCGTAGGTAAAGATGGCCGCATACATGGTCATATCAATCAAATTAGATCAGATGATGGCGGCACAGTTAGTGGACGCGTTTCTATGAACAACCCAAACCTTCAGCAAATACCGGCCCGTGATCCAGAACTGGGGCCCATGATTCGTAGCCTGTTCCTACCAGAAGAAGGAGAGCAGTGGGCGTCTATTGATTTTTCACAGCAAGAACCACGGATCGCGGTGCATTATGCCCATATTTATGGAGAGAGCACCAACACAAAATTAAACGGCGTTAAAGAAATGGTGGACGCTTACACAAACAACCCGGATACCGACTTTCATACAATGGTTGCCGAAATGACAGGGTTAGGGCGTAAAGCCGCAAAGTCCGTGGGCCTTGGCATTATTTATGGTATGGGCGTCAATAAGCTTTCCGGAGAGCTTGACGTAGGAGTTGATGAAGCAAAAGAAATCCTAAAACAATTCAACGAAACCCTTCCGTTCCTTAAACAATTGAACACCGGTGTGATGCGCAGACTTGAAGACACGCGCTCCAGCGGCTCTATAAGGTCTTTACGTGGACGCAAGTGCAGATTTAACCTTTGGGAACCAGCGGCCTTCGGAACCAACAAAGCTATGCCCCTGGACGAAGCACGTCACGCTTATGGTGCAACTACAAACCTTAAACGCGCCATGACGTACAAAGCACTTAATAGATTAATCCAGGCGTCCGCAGCAGATATGACAAAAGCTGCCTGGCTAAGTTGCTATGAAGCCGGACACTTGCCATTGATACAAGTACACGACGAACTTGCCTTCAGTGTACCTGATGTGAACCGGGCCCAGGAAATAAGGGACATAATGACAAACTCTTTGCCTCTTATTATTCCAAACAAATGTGATATTGACATTGGTCCCAGTTGGGGAGAAACTAAGGAAATCTAATACGCCTGTGTTAGATTATACTGCTCGTAGGGCACTTGGGTTAACTTGACGGTTTTTCTCCCCCAAGTGTCCTTCTCATAACTTCCCCCACGTTTAGAACCTTTCGTGGGGGTTTTTTCTTGCGCATTTCATACAATCCTATATAATCCGACAAGATAAGGGGGCTTGTATGGACACAAGTAAGTGGAAAAGCGTTTTAGTGCCGCGAGACACGTATGATGAGATAGTTGCAGTGGCTTTTATTGAAGGACGCACCATAAGTGGACAACTTCGCATGATGTTTCATTATTGGAAAAGAGAACATCTAACAAAAAATGATCTTAAAGTTTTGGCTGACGTAATTGAAAAAAATAAATCCGAGCAAGAAAAAGCCTTGCTCGAAGAAAAAAAGGTTGAAGTAGAAGAAGCCCTAAAGCCTTAACTATATCTTTACTCCGTTCGTTCTAAGTTTGGACACAAAAGATTTTAGGTCCTCTCTCGCACGAAACAAGTCTTGTTGTATGTTGGGCCGGGCATCGTATCGGTATCTTTCAGTTTCCAGGTTATCTACCTGTTGTTTTAAGAAACGGTACTCAAACTTTTGGGCAGGACTTAGCGTTTCGTCACCCATCGTTTTTAGTTTCCTCATCCAAGGTTTCTTTTTCCCAAGGCGGTTTAGACAGGCTTACATTCTCTTTATTGAATACAGCCATTCGACGCTTGTAACCCATCCATTCTTTTTGAGCTTCTGTCCATTTTTCGTTGGTTCTGTCTTTCATGGCCTCACTTTCGGTTTAATTATTTCCCGCGTCCCAGACGTAAACGGTGTTTTCTTGCAGTACATCATAATCTCTTTGCCATATGTGTCTGCAAGTATGTCATATAGATCATCTAAAACCCCATCGCCCATAGCTTCGTAGCATTCGTGTTCACTAGGAAATATGACACTTGTTGCTACATCTTGATCCTCAACAACGTACTCAATGATAAGTAAGGTATAAAATAGTTTAAACATCCACCTCCTCCTTCTTTATCCGGGTGTTTACTCCAAGATTATAAACACACTCTTCTTTGAAAGCCTCTATTTGTTTGATGGCCTCCGTGACGTTCTTTTTTTCATATGTTTTAACAATGTCTTCCAGGCGATCCACAACATAGTGCATACAAACCCGGTCATCGACGCGTTGACTTCGTTCATGCTCACCCCGGAGCTTTTGAAGGTTTTCTTCAGTTAGTAAAACCAACGGACCGTGTTTAAGCTCAAAGTCTAATAGGGCATTCATTGTTTCGTTTTTAGCAATCTTATTTTTTCTAATTGGTTTATTACGCATAACATCAGAAAAACGAAGTTTAAAATCCTCTGGAATTTCCAAAACGTGATGAATTTTTGTCATAATTAAAGGACTTGGCATAACTCTAAAATTTTCGATATGACTCAAGTGACCTTGAGTAATACCCAGTTTTTTTGCTAATTGACCTTGTGACATGCTTCTGTGAAAACGTGCATCTTTCACGGAAGGTACATCGTGGCCGCTTAACCATTTTGTGCCCTCTAACCAAAGTATTTTTCTTTTTGATAATTCAACCATTTTGCTCTTCCTTCTTTCGGTAATACTCAGTCAGTGAACTCAACCGTGGCTGATCGTATCTAAAGACATAACCTTCCTCAACTTCTTCCCACTCGTCCCAACCTTCATGCTCGGACAGACCAAGCTTAAACGCGTCAAGTTCAGCTTTAGTTTTGAATTTATAGGTGATAGCTTTCTGACCATCTTCTGGGGTTTCGCCCCATAAAATTGTAACTTTATGGGCGTTATCCTCATCAATTGGAAAGTTCATCTCAAACATCTTGATCGTCCTTCCCAAACCAATCTTCTTTCTTCACCTCAGTAACTTTGGACTCTATTTTATCCGGGCTATCGTCCACAGACATGTTCCAATCATCACCAAAGTGTTCTTCTTCCCAATTGTCCGGCAAAGCATAAGCTTCGACATATTGAACATAAGTCTCAATGAGCTCTAATTTGTAATATTTATCCATCGAACTCTTCCTTTGTCACAACTACGGCGTTATATTCGACGCTATCACAACCTTCTGAATACCAATCCTGACCGTCACTATATTCTTCGTCCCAGGCTTCTTTTTTATTCTTTGCTTTTACCCATTGAGAATACACTTCCTTCCGTTCCAACCGGTAATATTTCTTTTCAGACGGAAAGTTCATTGCCTCTATCTCTTTCTTAATGCGCTCCACAGTCTCATCACTACACGCTTGAGAAAACTCCTTCGCCATCTGCAAACATTCCTTGCTTTTTTCCTCAGTTTCAGCAGTAATTGCTAATATTAACGCATTTTTAAACGCCTGAGCCGGTGTTTTAATCGGATGTTGTAAATTATCTAGCATATTTTTCTCCATTATTACTTGATTTAACATATATCTGATAATATCCTATATATGTCAACAAAAAATATTTGAGGCATAAATGAAAATAGAAGATTTATATTGTCCAGCATGTGACGGAGATGGGTTCTACTACGTCGATGACCCCAAACCGCAAGGCTATAACCGTGACGTCGGATACCTGGAAGAAAAAAAACAAACATGCGATATATGCAAAGGCACAGGGGTCAAAGAAAATAATTCAGTAGAAGTTTAAACGCGTTGCAGCTAATATGGTCGTAATGAAAAAAAATGACGACATACACCTTAATTCTGATGCAATCGAAGCCGCCGATATATACGAAGAAGCCCTTCGAGAATGTATCGAACATGGCCTGGACCCAAGAGCCGTGTTTCCAGCCGCGCTGACCACGGTCCTTATCGGACTCTTCGAAACATCCAACTCAGATAAAGACGCCTTATATGTAGCAAACCAATGTATCGCAAACGCAATGGTCGTAAAAACCCTAGAAAAAGCAGTAATCCATTGAAACTAAACTTTGTACCCTTTGCAGAAAATAAACGATTAATCGACGTAATACAGTCCCGGAAAAAATTCGAAACAGAACTCGATGATATCATTTGGGAACAAGGGGCCAATGATCCTCGCCTGGCATACCTCGTCCACGAAATACAAATGCTTCGGGAATTAGAAAAACAAGGAAAAACAAATGATTAAACTTCAACACATTAAAAAAGATCAAGGTAAACCAGACTGGCGCTACATCATGCCTAATAAAGATCAAGTAGACATCCTCGTAGATCGAAGCGGTAAACATAATAAGTATACAGTTACACTGCCAGCGCCCCACGGAACTAAAACTTTCGGAAAAATGGCCGCACTACGCGAATATCTATTTGAAAACTTCGAAATGTGATAAACTATTAATATTGCTCCAGACTGGCTCCGTGGATACCAATACTCCTATTTTGGCCCACGGAGCTTTTTTGTTTCACGTGAAACATTTCCAACTTTAAGTAACTATCCGTAAGTCATTGATTTTAAAGGATAAATTAACTTATAGGTGTGACACTATGTCGCATGTAAATATTAGTAATAAAATGCTAAACTATAAGTAAGCCAAAAAGTGATTCGCTTTTTGGGAATACGCTATTTGAAATCGTTAAGTGCTCATCGACTAGGGCCCAGGGCCCGATCATGTCATTTTGTTAATTATCAAAATTGGTAAGGAGAAAAACCAATGAGTAAATTAGTTCGAATACCACAAATGTTTATTACCGACTGTTCAGATTGTGATTGTGAAGTTCCTGATGCAGTTCGTTCAACAAAAAAACATTTTTGGATAAGCACTGAACGAGACGAATTGATGCAAGAACTTATTAGTCGAGCGCTGCTCTACTCTAATACTATGGGTTGGAACAAAGAAATATTAGGTCTTTGTTATTCTGCCAGGTTCACTTTAATCGCTTTGGCAAAAGCTGGCGTATTAGATGATAAAGAACTTAAAATTTGTAAAAGAGAGTTTGGGTACAATGTATAAAGTAAATCATTGGATCAACGTGCCCGTCGATATTGAGGCTTTTGAAGCATCAAGAGATGTTTTGGAAGAAACAATCAAATTATTAGAAGAGCGTAACTTAGGTTGCGCTCAAGAACCTCAAAGAATTGGGGCATTAAAAGGGGTGCTATACTTTTATCGGGATTTGATTAATCCACATACAAACTATGAAGACTTAAAATAAATCACGCCCCGGGGGTCACGGTCCTCGGGGCTTTTGTTTCGCTTATTATATATACGGCTCCAGAAAAAAAAATAATAAAAAACTTTTTCAAAACACCGTAACCAGTGTAACCATGTAACTTTTCTATATTTATTATTATATACAATACCTTATCAGTTACATAAGTAGTTACACTCCTTATACCAAGATGTAACCTTAATCGAAGAATGTCGTTATGGGGGGGGGTGGAAATAAAAAAAATAAAAAAGTTTTTTTCTGGCTATATATACAGAAGGGTTTACAAACTCGGATAAATAGTTTTATCGTGCAGTTACTAATATTTATATAGGAGAAAAACCATGTCTTTTAAATGGAAAGAACTAGACGATAAGTTACGCAGAATATCAGACGCCTTTACATATTTAGCCGTCGATGACGATGGGATGGTGACAGTTTATATTGGACCAGTAGATAAGTATGAACCTATTCCAGAATGGACCGGGTTAGTTTTCGATAGTGCGGAAGTATTACAAAAAATTAAAAACCGGGAGATGAGCAATGCCTAACCAGGATCGTTTTGTTGTCCCAGCCGAGGGCAAAAGTGTATCAACCAGGAAATATAGAAAAAAGTGGGAGCCCGAAGATAAACCCTTAAATCGCCGGGAAGAGCTTTTTGTGAAAGAGCTTGTTTCGAAAGATGGTCAAATCACTTTGAGGGAAGCTGCTGTGAATGCTGGCTACCCTGTTAAAAGTGCCCATGTCCGGGCGTCGGAGCTTACTAATCCAAATGCTTCACCTCATGTTGTTAAAGCGATTCGAAAGTATCGTAACGAATTAGATGAAAAATACGGTGTTATGTACAAGCGCCATTTAAGAGATTTACAGGTAATAAGAGACGCGGCAATGGAAAAGGGTGCTTTTTCAGCAGCCGTGCAAGCTGAGTATAGGCGAGGGCAGGCCCAGGGCGATATTTATGTGAATAAATCTGAAATACGTCATGGTACGATTGATAGTATGTCAAAAGAAGAGGTTCTGAAAGCGATTAAGGAGTTAAAGCAATTTGAACCAGTCACTATTGACGTCACACCTGAAAGAACTGAAGACGAAACGAAAGAAACGCGCCGGGCGAAGAAGCGAAAGCGGCTTTTGGGGACAGTTGAAGAAGCAATTGAAACAAAGCCCCAGGAAGTGGACGGCCACGAGAATTGAAAGCTGGGCTAGTGCCGGCTTTCCTGATGTTTTTTTATGTGATGAATTTGGATACTTTCACACATTAGAGCTCAAACACACTTTCACGGATAAAGTTGAGTTGAGTGCACACCAGGTAAGCTTTCACGCCCAGCATATTCACTCGAGTAGCTGGATTTTGGTAAAGCGCGAATATGTAAACAAAAAAGGTTTATATCTTTTTTTGTATCATGCCAGCCAGGCCATAGATGTTAAATTAGAAGGGCTCAAAATTAACCCGGTCTTTCAATCGGAAAATTGGGAAAACTGGGAAAACATTTTTGAATTTATAGCCCCAAGTAACGGAATTAAAAATGCTGTTTTTGATAGAATACATAATGAATAAATTTCAAAAAAAACTTGATGTAGATGAGGAATTAAAAAAACTCCGGGACCGGCAAGAAAAATAAACGCTTGCATTTACTGTTTATCCCATGTTACTGAAATTTACGTCAAGTTAATTAGGAGTTAAACAAATGACAAAAAAACCAGTATTTGAACTTAACACAAGTTTTTTGAAAACAGCCTTACTATATGCGGCCGATAAAAAAGACGCCCGGTATTATATGGAAAGCGTCGCAATATTTAAGCGCAACGATCATATTAGAATTGTTGCAACAAATGGTCACATTTTATTTTGTGCGTTGCAATCAATCGGCGTCGATCATGGTTATGACCAGGATTTTGACAAAGTGTTACCAGCAACGGAAGTTAAACGCGCCTTGACCGGGTTTAATAAAAACTTTGCATCTGCTCTTGCGTTAGATTTTAGCGGCCCGGATAGTCGTAAAATTATTTTAAATGGTTTTCAATTCGACGAAGTGGAAGGCACTTACCCGGACACGACGCGAGTTGTCCCGGAAAAAATATCGGATGAAATAGCGCATTTTGACACAAAGTATTTAGACGTATTGCAAAAAAGCTGTAAAGCTTTAGACGTCGCAACAAATAATGCGAAAATACATCATAACGGCAACAATCCGGCCTTAATTAGTTTTGGCCTGGATAATTGTTTTGCGCTGTTTATGCCAGTTCGCCCGGGTGTAGTTCACAATAAAACGCATGATAAAGTTTTATCGGAAGTTCGGGACCTGGCTGGATGCACCGGGCCAGCCGCACAATATTCAAAAAAAACAAAAAACGCGGCATAGGGGCATAACATGTTAGATAATTATAATTTTGCTGTTGCTGTCCCTGGCGATCATTACATTTACAACGTTTTTAAAACTAAGGCCGAAGCTGAAAAAGTAGCCCAGGAAGCAAAAAAAGAAAATAATCGGCCATATGAGGTGATTGACGACTTGTCCAAATTTTGGCAAGCGGCCCGGCAAAAGTTTTTGACCGGTCCGGAAAAAATAGACGCGGCCAGGTATTGGGAATTGCTGGAAATTTTGCCACCATTACAACAAATGGATTATAACGGCGTAAATGTTTTTTGTATGTGCGAATTTACCTGGGACGACGTCACAACCCAAGTAGGCCAAATTGTTTATAATGGGGGCTATTTATACGCCACAAAACCGGTGGTATTTAATGACCGGGAAACGTATTTAAACCGGGAAGAAATAATCAAAATTAATAGTTAATTGACTATTACTGAAATTTACTATTTATTAAAGGCGCGGGAAAACCGCGCTTTTTTTATTTAACGGAGAAAAACCAAAAATGACAAATTTTATAAAAACAGCGGCAACGCTGGATAATATTGACGATATCCGAAAAGAAATTGATGAATTAATTTCAAAAATATATCACGGTAACCGCCGGGCAAATGACATTATCTTTCAAGGTTTAAGAGATATTAACGATTTAAAATTACATATTACCGCTATTAATAATCAAAGTGATAAAATCATAGAAGTAATCAAAAAAGAAATATTGGAGCAATCATAATGGAAAAAGCAAAAAACAAATTTATACATACGCCGGAAAACTGGGGTGAATTAGAAAACCGAATTAATCAACTTCCGGATAGTGAAAAAGCAGTAGCGGCAATTTATGCCGGTATGGCCTGGAACCTGGCTTGTGATGTGGCCGACGGCGAATTTACCCGGGCAACCGCTGGACGGCCACCAATGTATTTAAACGGTACAGCAAAGGTAATTGCCTTTGCACCATATAAAGGCCGGCTTTCCGACGAATACGCAATCCTGGCATATTGGAAAGACAATAGCCCGGCTCATCCTTACGTCGTCGCACATTGGTCCCCAGTATCCGGGAAATCCTGGAACTGGGGCGATTATTGCGAGACTTACCAGGAAGCATTAAACGCGTTCTATTTTAAAGCCGGTATCAATACCGCTGTTGAAACGGGGTAAAAATGAACGCTACACATGCTTATTTTAAAATAAAAATACCGGGCTATAGTTCAAAATTTTCTGCCTGGTTTAAAGAAGATCCAATTTGTGGATTAAATAGCGCTTTAACCGTTCTAGTTGATTGTGAGCGCATAGACGTCCTGGGGCGTTCTTTTCCATGTACTGAAAAAGTAAAAGAAATTTTACGAGCCGGGGGCTGGTCCGCCGGGCAAATTTGTAAATTTAGAACAAGAGAGTGTTTAATATGAAAATCAAAAACTTTATGAAAAACGGCGTCGCTACTGATAGCCCCGAATTAAATGCAAACTTTATTTGTTTTTC
>Ga0099800_1316_pt1 | contig 10313 bp, 5 predicted proteins | sample Uncmet6_SortRC_1_FD_89868 | JGI IMG/M metagenome (GOLD analysis project Ga0099800, IMG submission 89868) | Marine eukaryotic communities from CALCOFI LINE 67, Pacific Ocean - CN11_C50_N6_SortRC_1 | ecosystem: Environmental > Aquatic > Marine > Oceanic | place: Pacific Ocean: Monterey Bay | collected... | reverse complement strand
TAGAAGTTTTGGTCGCTTTTTCTTGTTTTGTATTCTACGTCTCATCACCCTTGAAACCTGCATTATCCTTACAGAACACATATATTGAAAAAAAAAATATAACTGTCTGAAAACTAAATTGATATTTTACGACACCGGTGTTGCGCTAGGTTGGCACTTTCAGTTTTGACTTGCCCTCAGTAGGTTTATTCTTACTGAAATATAAGTATGGAGGAGTGTCGTGAGTTTAATTAGGTTTGGCTGGTTATGGGCTTTGGTCTCATTTTCTTTCGCCCTGGTGGCGCAGACGGATAGTGGTCTGCGGGTGAGTGTGGAGCCCGATAGTTTAGTGATGGAGTATGGTGAGGAAGTAGCGGTTCCAATTGTGATGGAGAATAATGGTTCGGTTTATTCTGGAAGTGTTGAATGGATCGTTGATCAATCAAGGTTGCCGACGGGCCTTATTTTTGAGGACTATGGTGATACTCTTTATGTTACTGGCGAGGCAAAGTTCATTGGTCGCCAGTGTTTAAGCATTGGTGGTTCCTTGCCCTCGGGAGTGACTGCATATGAGGAAGTCTGTTTCAATGTTCCCTGCAGTGATGGCAAGGTTTGGGATATTGAAACTAATCAATGTGTTGTGTCCTGCTCTCCAGGAACCTATGCAGATAAGTGGGATGTTTGCTACCGACCTCAGAGCTGCGGTCGTTACTATAATTGGGATAAATACGAAGCTCGCTGCGCTGTCTCCAGAGCTGAGCCGCTGCCTCGTAATCCGCAGCCACCGCGCTGTGGTTTCGGCTATCGATGGGACTATCGTAAGTTTCGCTGTGTAAGAAATTATCGACCATTTCCTGGGCCGAGGATCGGTCAATGCTCTTACGGAACACGCTGGGACCCGGTGTTCCGTATGTGCCGCAGTATACCCAAGCGATGTGGTTCGGGAACTAGGTGGGACCGAAGGCGGCATGCTTGTATAGGCAAGCGTCCAGGTCCCAATGTTTGTGGCAAAGGTACAGTTTGGAGCACATCAAAAAGAAAGTGTGTCACACGCATAAAGAGGCCTCGTCAATGCGGTAGCGGCAAGGTTTGGCACCCAAGGGTTGGTCGATGCGTTGGTAAAATACACAAGCGCCCCGGCTCGAAACGCCCTGGCATGAAGCGTCCAGGCTCGAAACGTCCTGGTATGAAGCGTCCAGGCTCGAAACGTCCTGGTATGAAGCGTCCAGGCTCGAAACGTCCTGGTATGAAGCGTCCAGGCTCGAAACGCCCTGGTATGAAGCGAACGGGGTCTAAGCGTCCAAAAGCGAGTAGAAGGCCTTCCCAAAAGAGGAGCGGGAGAAAAAGCAAATAGTCGGGTGAACGATAGAAATGATCAGCTAAGGTGTGGTGAGTTGAACGCTTGATCAACTCACCCACTTTAGTGTGATTTACCTGAAGTTAGGGTGATAACCTTTTTACAACTAATTTTTGTTTTTGTGAGGCGTTTTTGCTGGTGAGTCCTCGCTGCGATTTTTCACAATATCTTATTTGTTTTATTATGCTTGACCAGGTGTTGGTGTATGCTTTTAGAGGTAAATTGTGATGAAATATTGGATGTGAGGAAAACTTTGTGACAGCGGAATCTCATTTTAGGGCCATTGAAAAGATGTATCTTGCGGCGCCGATTAACCGGTTTTTTTTACCAAAGATTGAGGTCAAAGAGGGCGAGGCCCGCATTAAAATTGCGGTAAAGGAAGATTTCTTTCATTCTGCAGGTGCCGTGCACGGCTCTGTTTATTTCAAAATGCTTGATGATGCTGCTTACTTTGCAGCTAGCTCCTGCGAACCTGAATACTTTCTTCTGACATCTACCTTTACAACCTATTTGACTGCGCCAGTATCGTCAGGCATCATCGAGGCTGTTGGCAAGGTGGTTCATCGGGGGCGGAATCAGTGGCTTGCGGAAGCTGTGGCCTATAACAGTGGGCGAGAGATAGCTAGAGGTTCTGGCATTTTTGTGCGAGGTAAGGCTCTGCTTTGCGGGGCAAAAGGCCATCGACTGAAATAAGCAGCCTTGAATTTACAGCGCCGCTATTTTTGGCCTGCGTTGAGGTTTATATTAAGAATAAAAGATAATCTTTCGTGAAAAAAAATTGTACTGTAAGGTGTTAGCTGCATTGAGGTAATTGAGTAACAGGCGATCATTGGTATGCTTGGCCGTATTATTTTCTTCGGGGCAGAGCATAGGAAAGCAGGGGGCCACAGGTTTAATGAATGAGATCGGGCACTTTATAAACGGTAAGATAGTAGCAGATGGAAGTCATAGCCAGGATATCACTGATCCGGCTACGGGTGATGCGGTGGCGAGGGTTTTTCTAGCGGATCCTATGATCACTCGGGAAGCTATTAGCATAGCGGAGCAGGCTTTTCCTGCTTGGGCGGCGATCACTCCTCTAAGAAGATCTCGGGTTATGTTTCGGTTTAAAGATCTGCTCGAGAGGCATCAGGATATGCTTGCCAGAATGATCTCGCGCGAACATGGTAAGGTTTTTAGCGACGCTCGGGCAGAGATTACTAGAGGTCTGGAAGTCGTGGAGTTTGCCTGTGGTATTCCTCATTTGCTAAAAGGTGAGTATTCTGAGGAAGTTGGTAGCAATGTTGATAGCTTCTCCGTCAAGCAGCCATTAGGCGTTTGTGTCGGCATTACACCTTTTAACTTTCCGGCAATGGTTCCCATGTGGATGTTTCCCATTGCCTTGGCTTGCGGCAATAGTTTTATACTAAAACCGTCTGAGAAGGACCCAGGCGTTAGTTTAAAGATAGCCGAGCTATTGCAAGAAGCTGGTCTCCCCGATGGTGTTTTTAACGTGCTGCAGGGTGACAAAGACTGTGTGGATATACTGCTTGCTGATGAGCGTGTTGCTGCAGTTAGTTTTGTGGGGTCCACACCTGTAGCTGAATACATTTATCGGCGATCTAGCGAAACAGGGAAAAGAGTTCAAGCTTTGGGTGGGGCGAAGAATCACTTGGTAGTTATGCCGGATGCGGACCTCAGCGATACTGTTGATGGGTTAATGGGTTCGGCTTTTGGTGCAGCTGGCGAACGCTGCATGGCTATCTCTGTAGCAGTAGCCGTGGGTTCAGTAGCTGATGACTTAGTTGTGCGGTTGAAGGCTAAGGTCGGGGAGCTTAGGGTGGGTCCTGGTCTCGATGTTTCGCCAGAGAATGATATGGGGCCTCTTATCAGTAAGGAGCATCTAGATAAGGTCACGGCCTATGTTCAAACTGGTGTCGCCGAGGGTGCAGAGCTTGTTGTCGATGGTCGAGATAAAGTAGTGGAGGGAGCCGGGAAAGGCTTTTTCTTGGGTGGTTGCCTTTTCGATAAGGTAACGGCAGAGATGCAGATCTACCAGGAAGAGATTTTTGGTCCAGTTCTAGTTGTGGTGCGGGTCCCCGACTACAGAGCTGCGGTTGATCTGGTGGCGGGCCATCAATTCGGGAATGGAGCTGCAATTTTTACCCGTGATGGTGATACTGCTCGTGCTTTTGCAAAGGAAGTAACCTGTGGTATGGTGGGTGTAAATGTTCCGATACCGGTACCAATGGCTTTTCATTCCTTTGGCGGTTGGAAGAAGTCCAAGTTCGGTGTCCTGAACATGCACGGTCAGGATGGAGTGCGTTTTTACACGCGTCTGAAAACAGTGACAGCTCGCTGGCCGAAAGGCGAAAGGCAGTCGTCTGGCTTTGTAATGCCTACCAACTAGTTGGCTTGGCGTGTGTTTTGCTTTTGCATGGAATTGCAATTTGCAGATTCTAGCAGATTTGGGTTTTCTTAGATTTGGTCCAGTTTTTTCTTTATGAGATAAACGAGCGCTTAACGATCATTGTTGAAGATTACTTGTATTTACAGGAGTTGGTAAACTGCTAATACCTCCGTTGAATTCCCAACCATTACCACCCTGGCCTTCAGAGTCTTGGCCCCAACAATATGCTGCTCCACCTATTTTAAGGCCGCACGTATGGTTCGAGCCAAGTGATATTGATATAAAAGAATTTTGTAGTATTGATGTTGGGGTTGTTATGAAAGTTAAATTTAGGTTTGGAACTCCTAGTTGGCTGTAGGAGTTGGCACCCCAGCAATAGACTTGTCCTGCTGCTGTTAGGGCGCAGCTATGATAACCGCCGAGCTCAAGTCTTAAAAACTGCTCATTAGAGTTAATTTTGGAGGGTGTTTGTTTTGCTTCTGTGCTGCCTATACCGAGTTGCCCAGAGCTATTTGCCCCCCAACAGTAGATAGAATATTCTTCGTTTATTGCACAAGTGTGGGAATCACCAGCTCTTATGGATAGGAATGTTTCTGACGTTTCAACATTCGTAGGGATGGCTTTGTTGGTTGTGCTATTATTACCGAGTTGCCCAGAGCCGTTAAAGCCCCAACAGAAGGCTTTGCCTTTAGCGGTTAGGCCGCATGTATGTGCATTGCCCAAGGTTATATTTATAAAAGAATCCTGAGTCATAACTAGTTGTGGGCTATTCTGCTGGATGCTGGAGTTATTGCCCAGTTGACCATTGTCGTTTCTTCCCCAGCAGAAAGCTTCTCCTGTAGTCTTGAGGCCACAGGTATGTCTATAGCCACTTGCGATCTTGCCAAATTTATGGTTCCCACTAACGAGCGAGATAGCATTCACTTGATCAAAAGTAGTTGCACCATTACCAACCTGACCATACTGATTATATCCCCAGCAATAGGCATCACCTTCAACCGTCAATCCACAGCTGTGCGTATCACCGAGACTCAGCTCTTTGAATAATGGACCCCCAACCACTTGGATGGGCTTTGGATGACTGTGCGGCCCTGCAAAGCCGATTCCAAGTTGGCCCTGCATATTTCTCCCCCAACAGTAGGCTTTTCCGTTTAGCTTCAAGCCGCATGTATGCAAATTCCCGGCAGTTATTTGGGCAAGCTCTATGCTGTGTTCGAGTAGATTTGTTTCGATGGCAACAGGGGTGAGGTGTTTTTCAGCACCGCTGTTATCACCTAGCTGGCCCTTGAGGTTCGAGCCCCAGCAATATACTGCACCATCTATCTTTAGCCCACAGCTGCTGTTTCCTCCAGCGCTCACTGCTGTGAATGAATGGTTGCCAAAGACAGCTGTTGGAGTTAGTACGTATTCAGTATTGTTTCCAGTGCCTGTTTGTCCTTTTCCATAAGCTCCCCAGCAGGAGATCTCGCCGTTTTGGTTGATTGCGCAGCTATGCTCTTGGCCAAGGCTTATACCATAAAAATTTGAATCACTTGCTGTTATTTGCGTTGGTGACCATCGATCATTATTGGTGTCATCACCGATTTGTCCCTTGGTGTTGGCACCCCAGCAGTGGGCAAAGCCTGCCGCATCTAAGGCACATGTATGGGATTCGCCAAGGCTTAATTTAGTAAAAAAATGGCCGCCGTCTACAAGCTCCGGCTTTATTTGCTTATCTGCTGTTGCATTATTGCCGACTTGTCCCCGGTCGTTGCGTCCCCAGCAATAAGCTTTGCCATCTACTTTTATCCCACAATTGTGATCATTGCCAGAATTAATAGATACAAATGCAGCATCGCCATCGACATATTGCGGTGTAGTGTATTTTTCAGTCTCCTGATTGTTACCAATTTGTCCAGACTCGTTACTTCCCCAGCATAGAGCTTTGCCAGCTGCATTTAATGCGCATGTATGTGACTTGCCAAGACTGAGTTGGGTGAATACCTCACCTGATCCTTGATAAGTTTGGCTAGGAATCAATTGACCAATTGTTGTGTTGTCACCGAGCTGACCCATTGCATTGTCACCCCAGCACAGGGCTTGTCCGGTAGTTTGGAGTCCACAGGTATGGGCACCGCCAAGTTTTATGGTGGCAAAAAGGTTGTTAGATTCTACTTTTGTTGGGGTGTTTTTATCAATAGTCGTGGTATTTCCTAACTGGCCGTTGTTGTTATTTCCCCAGCAATAGGCGGAACCTTTAATATCTAGGCCACAGGTATGCCGTGAGCCTAGACTGACAGAAAGGGCGCCTTTGGTGGGATCAAAAACTTGGGTCGTAATGGGTGCTGATGTCAATCCGCTGCTGATTTGAGGAGTTTGGTTTCCATTAACGCTGCAGATCCGAAAACTATAGTTAGTGGCTGAGGATAGACCAACTACCTTATAGCTGTCTAACACCCCAACGCTTAGATTGGGCGTAAAGCAATTATTTGGCGGTGTGTCTCCCTCCTGATATTTTATATAAAACCCGGTTGTTGTTCCGCCACCGCTGGACCAGCTTAGGGTTATTGATGCCGCAGTGCTGGTAGCGGTAAGGTTGGTCACCTCAGGGGGGGCAACTTCTTCATTGGTAGATATCATGAGGCTTGTATAGGCACTTTTATTGCCAGCTTCATCACTTACAATAACATTGAAGTAGTATACTGTACCCGGAGTCAGATCTGTGCTGGTAAAAGTATTGGTATTTATTGTGTATGCAGAGGCGAGGATGCCGTTCGTTTCAGCATCAGCGATGTTATCGATGTTGTTAGATATCGAACGGCGGACCTCATATTGAAGGCTTTCAACGTGCGAAATGCTGTCGTTGGCGCTGGCCCAGGTAAGGGTCAATCCAGTAGTGGTAATGTTAGTAGCACTAAGTACACCAGAACTTCCGGGTTCAGGACTTGTTGTATCGGCAAGAGTCTGTTGATCGAGTTCCGAATAGAAGGATCGATTGCCAGCTAGGTCTTCTACAAGTACTCGGCAGTAATAGTTAGTTTCTGGGCTTAATGTATTGATAGTGGCTGTATTGATATTTTGGTCAGAAGTAATTTTTGTATCATCTTCAACTGCGAACCCTTGAGTAGTGCTGCAATGGACTTCATAAAAGAGATTTTCGGGCTTTGTTAAGTCATCTGTAGCGTGATTCCAGATGATAGTAAATCCGGTCTCTTGGACGCTGATTGGAATCAGTTCATTCCCGAGGTCGCCACCGGCTCTTGGTGCGTTAGTATCGGGGAGTGTGGAGACGTTTAATTCATTGTAGATCGATTTGTTACCGGCCTCATCTTTTACGACTACATTGAAATAATGGCTGGAATCGGCGTTAAGATCTGCTGCAGTATAGCTGTTTATATTGAGTTTGTCTGTAGTGACCACAAGACCATTGCTTTCTACCTCTGATACCGTTGCCCCTAAACTCGATGCTACCTTATAATAAATACTGTATTTTAGCGAAGAGCTTTGGCTGATATCATCGGTTGCGAATAGCCAAGATAGTGTCACACTATTTTCTGTGCGACTTGTCGCAAGAATATTCGCACCCTGGTTACCGCCAGCCGTGGGGGCTAATGTATCGCTACTAGTTACTAGGCTGAGTTCTGTATAAATAGATTTGTTGCCAGCTGTATCTTCTACAACCACATTAAAGTAATAGGTCGTATCTGGTGCTAGGCCAGAGATACTTTGACTTGATATATTTGAAGTAGGTTCGCTAACAGCGACGCCAGCCTCTACTTGAGGAACATTGCTACCTAACGATGTTGTAGAATAGTAAAGACTATAACTGAGTTGACCCTGAGAAGTGTAGTCGTCGATAGCCAGGTTCCAGCTTACCGCAGTTGTGCTGTTTGTTGTATTTGTCGCTGTTAAAGTCGTTGCTGACCCTGCACCAGCTGTTGGGGGAGTGTTGTCAGCTTCTGTGGTAAAACTGACTACGGAGTAAGCAGACCGATTGCCATTAGTGTCCGAAACAATAACACCTAAGTAGTAGGGAGTAGCCATTGTCAAGCCATTGACGATGGCAGTTGTTGCGCCTATAATCGGGCTACCGAAAGCCGTATTGGATTCGATTGCAGAGACCGATTCATCCATAGGGCTTTGGCTATAGTAGATTTCGTAGCTAAGTAAATTCGTGGCCGTGGTATTGTCAGTCGCTGATTCCCAGCGCAAACCTATAGTGGTGAAGGTTATGTTGTCTTGGTAGAGTGTTTTCCCTATGATTCCGCCCGCAATGGGAGCTGTGCTATCGTTTAGCGTTATTACTTGCAGGGTTTTATATAAACCACGATTGCCTGATCCATCTTTAACCAGAACATTGATAAAGTAGGTGGTCTTTGGGTTCAGGCCAGTTAGCGTGTGATTCAAATTAGCGGTTTGGTAAGTGGCAGCCACTTCTCCATTCACTCCAGCTTTGGTAACAGTATCAATATTGTCGGATTGGGAGATCATTACCTGGTACTTTAAGGACGCTACGGCCGTTATATCATCTGTTGCATTTTCCCAGCTGAGATTCATACTTGTTTCTGTAATTCCGGTTGCCGTAATTTGACCCCCTTCATTAGCCGTTGGTGGCGAATCGGAGGTCTTTTCCGAAGCATTTGGCTCAGACTTTGCTGTTTCTGGGAATGGATCTGACCAAGGTGAACTTAGGGTACGACCGTTTGATTCTTCACAGACAACTCTAGCTATATACTGCAATTCAGGATTGAGAATGGTTTCGAGACTAGCTCTCAACTGTTTTTGGTCGGTCTCTATATTGTTGCTGATGATTGTGATTCCAGTCGTATCAACCTGATTTTCTTTCAGGGTGAATATGCAGGCTGATATTTTGCTGAATCCTTCCTGCCTAGTCGTTATAGATACCTTGTTAGGCGGGTCAAAAACGGTCTCGGCTTTAGTTAGTTGAGCAGGAGTGAGCACTGTGAGATCTGATTGTGGTATCGATACGGTTATAGTGTCAACTTTCGTTGATGCAGCTAACGGGTTGGATAAGCTAGCAAGCTGGTATGTTCCAAAACCCTGAAAAGGTATGTTAACCATACCATTCTCAATGATAAATTGGTCTTCGATAAATATTCCCTTTTTGTAGCCAGCTTGCTGTGGGTCTTGAACGTGGTAAAAGACCACTAGTTGTTCTTCTGGTGACTTTAAAGTGGGCATGGGCAGAGCAATAGTACTTTGTTCTAAAATATCAGATGGAAAGCTTTTTATACTGCCGAAGTACTTGGCACCTCCTATCGGGCGATATGGCGAATCTATTTTGAGTATAGTGGCATTAAGGTCGTTGACTATAGAAGGTCCGGGCTGAATGGTTACGTCGTTACGTTGGGCACTTGCTGGAGGCATATACATAGCTGCGGCCGTATTTGTATCTCCGGCCTCTTTAAATTCAACTCTCTTCTTGAAAGACAGCTGGGCTGTGGCTTGGTCAATTTCTTCACAGGCGACGTTTATTGTCCCCAGAGCTAGTAGGCAGCTAAAGGAAATATTTTTGATCTTTATGTTTCTATTATCCAAGTAGAATTCCCACTCTGAGTATCTCTCGACCACTGAGGTTTGGTTCGGTGTGATCACTTGAATTGTGAATGAGAGTATTCTTTTTAAAAAAATTAGGTAGTTAGCCTTGGGTAATAAACTCCTTACTTCGGGCGTTTTTGGAGAAATTACAATCTATTGGCCAATTTTCCCTTTTTGTGGAGGGTTGTTTTTTATGCGGCGAGAGTTTTAAAATTTTTGTCTACACCACTGATTCAAATATCTCATAAAATATTGTTATTATCACTGGCTGCTAAGTAGTGGTGAGGGCTATTGCAATGCAGCTGCTACTGAATCTAGCTTCTAGGAAGCTTGGCATATCAATATTCATCTATCAATATATATGCTAAATAGCCTTGGAATACACCGTATAGAAGTGAGACTAGTGAGATCGCTGCCGCCGGTCCTATCATACTGATGTTTTCCATGTTGGATAGGATGGTGATAACACCAATCAGCACCCCGATGAATCCTGAAAATATTGAAGCGCCAAGGATGGTTTTCAGTACTGGATTTCTTCTGTTAGGTCTGAGAATATGGCCGAAGCCTTTGAAGCCATGCCTGCCAATAACAGCCGTCAGCGTAAAGCCTAATGTAAGGGCAAAGCACCAAAAGTCGATAAACATCTTTGGGCCACCAGCTATAAAGCTGATACAGATCAGTTGGACTATGGCCAGTACGAGTGCTAATACTTTATACATACCCTAACCTTTGAATTTGAAATTCATTTAAGCATTCTATCACTCTCCTAGGTATTACAATAGTATTAGTTGCCGTATTCAGTATTGTTTTATTGGCCGAATTCAAAGTTCCACCAGTTAATGAACTGGCTGCATGGACTTCCGCCCTCGTTACAAAAGGTACCGCCTGCATGATCAACGCCTCCAGAAACCTTATTATAAAGGGTATTATTGGTAGCAGTACCTCCTCCTGCTGGAGTTGGGGTAGCAAGGCTTGCCCAATGGGAGTCGTAGTTAAATGTGTGGCAAGCTTGGCAGCGGCCAAGTGTATTGGCAACATTAGCGTTGTAAA
>Ga0099800_1314_pt1 | contig 10377 bp, 8 predicted proteins | sample Uncmet6_SortRC_1_FD_89868 | JGI IMG/M metagenome (GOLD analysis project Ga0099800, IMG submission 89868) | Marine eukaryotic communities from CALCOFI LINE 67, Pacific Ocean - CN11_C50_N6_SortRC_1 | ecosystem: Environmental > Aquatic > Marine > Oceanic | place: Pacific Ocean: Monterey Bay | collected... | reverse complement strand
CTGCAGCCCCGAAAGTCGATCGCGTGGTTCGGGGGGTGGCGCTCGTCGTAGAGTTGCTCGACCTGACTCTCGTCCATCGCCACGCCGTCCCAGAAGCGCAGGTACGCGATGGTGCCGTCGAAGTAGCTGTCGCTGCTCCACGCCGACCGGCCGATCCAGTGCTGGGCGCGCGTCAGGCTCGTGGGCTCGTGGCCGTCGCTAGTGGTGGCGATGAGCACTCCGTCCTTGTAGAGCTTCATGGTCGTGCCCTCGACCGTCGCCACCACGTGCACCCAGGTGCCCGCTTCGAAGAAGGTCGATGACGCCGAACCCAACGCGTTAACAGAGCTCCCAATGTACACACGCCACGCAGCTGTTCCAGTCGTCCCGATGTTTGCCAGGACAACATTGTCGTCGGCTTGACCATCTCCAAAGTCAAAGATGCGGCTTCCCTGATTAAAACTGTCGTACTTCACGTACGCCTCCACGGTCATGGGCTCGCCCCCGAACTCCCACGGCGTCATGTCCAGGTAGTCGTTCACGCCGTCGAGCACGATCCCCTCATTCGAGCACGTCGCACCATTCACGGCCGTCGCAGAGATTCCTGCGCCGTCGACACCGTTGTCGGCAGTGGGCGACGAGTCGCTGCAGCCCCGAAAGTCGAACGCGTGGTTCGGGAGGTGGCGCTCGTCGTAGAGTTGCTCGACCTGGCCCGCGTCCATCGCCACGCCGTCCCAAAAGCGCAGGTACGCGATGGTGCCGTCGAGGTAGTCGTCGGCGCTCCAGTGTGACCGACCGATCCAGTGCTGGGCGCGCGTCAGGCTTGCCGGTTCCTGGCCGTCGGTCTTGGTGGCGATGAGCGCCCCGTTCAGGTAGATCTTCATGGTCAGGCCGTCGACTGTTGCAACGATATGCTCCCAGGTATTTGCAGCGGAGGAGGCCGATGAATCCAACCTTTTCTGTGAGCTACCAATCAAAACACCGAAGGAAGGTTTGCCGGTCGATTGGTAGTATGCCAGGAAAACGTTGTCGTCGTATTGACCATCTCCAAAGTCAAAGATGCGGGCCCAGTTGTTGAAGGCGTCATACTTCACGTATGCCTCCACGGTCATGGACTCGCCCCCGAACTCCCACGGGTCCACATTTAGGTAGTCGTTCACGCCGTCGAGCACGATCCCCGCATTCGAGCACGTCGCACCATTCACGGCCGTCGCAGAGATTCCTGCGCCGTCGACACCGGTGTCGGCCGTCGGCGATGAGTCGCTACAGCCCCGAAAGTCGAACGCGTGGTGCGGATCCAAATCGCAGATGACCGCCCCGGGCGCAGACGTCATCCCGGAATCGCATGAAGAGCAGGACACTGCGCCGGAACAGTCATCGCAAGGCTCGGGGGCGAAGGTGTTGGCCGGGCACGTGTCGCAGGTGTTTGGGTCCACGCGGAACTCGCCGCCGACGCACTGCGCGCAGTCGCTCCGCACCGAACCGCCGCCGCTGTTGTAGAACATGTCGACTGTGTTAACTCCAGAGAGGTCGCGGTTCCAGCAGATGGTCTTGTCGAAGGAGGAGGCACCGTAGAACATGTATGCTATGTTGCTGGCGGACGAAACATCCCAGCTCGAGATATCTCTGTTAAATGGGGTGCAATATTTGAACATGTGATCCGTGCGCTCGACGGACGAGACATCCCAGTTCTCGAGTCCCTCTCCGGAAAATGAGTAGGCTCGGTAGAACATGAAATCCGTGCGCTCGACGGAAGAAATATCCCACTTTGCTAGATTTCCGTTAAATGCTTGGGCGTCGTAGAACATTCCATACGTTGTGGTGACTTTTGAAACATCCCAGCTCGAGAGGTCTCCGGAAAATGAGGTGGCACCGTGGAACGTGAACTTCATGTCTGTGACTGACGAGACTGCGGGCGAGCGAGTTCAGAGATAAGTCAGACGCGACGTCAGCTGATGATGAGACACGAAGAGACATACGTTGTTCTCTGCAGCACCACCACACTTACCATCCCACAGACTGATGTCCGCGTTGAATGTGCTCTTCGTTGAGCAGTGCTCCTTGAACAAACTATCCATGCTTGTCACCTGGCCCGTGTTCCACGTGCTGATGGAGCCGTACGTCGCCTCGGCCGCCGCCTCGTCGCTGCAATACAAACTCACGGCGGTCTGCAGCTCCGCATTGCTCTGAATGACGTACGCTAACTTTCGCTCGATGCGCGCTTTTGATCCGCGACGATCTCCGTCAGCGGAAGCGCTGCGCTCCGCGGCCGCCGCCGCCGACGCCGCCGCGCCAACCGCGACGCCGCCGCCTTGAGCGGGTGGCTCCACCATGCGCGACGGGGACCCCTCTTGTTGATCTGAATCTTGACCCGCGAAGAACTTCTTCTTCGGGATGATGCCGCCGCCGCCGCCGCCGCCGTCGGCAGAAGCGCTCTCCGCCGACGGTGGCGCCGCGAAGTCGCGCAGGGCGTCACGTCTGAGCCCTACCCCCTCCATCGAGGCAGCCGCGGGACCCACGGGTGAACCGTCGTCCGCCGCACGGCGCCCCACTCGTAGCAGGCTTGAGGGCGCCCAGACAGCCGCGCCCACCGACGTCGACGCAGCGGCGAGAGCGAGGATCGCCGGCATGGCGGAGCGCATGGTGATCACGTTCACGGGAGTCTCGTGATTGAGGTTGCGAATGTCTGCGTCGGCGACAGACACAATAGGTACTGGGGCGTTAGACAATCAGGACCCGATGATGGTGGGGGGTGGCCGACAGCGAGGCTACATACGAGAGGTGGGGGGAGCGGCGCGTTCGTCATCACGGGTCCTTCGGTAGAGCGAGAGAAACTAGCTAGGCGGATCGGGGAGGAGGTACTGGAAGGGATAGGATCCAAAACTAGAAATGGGGGGCAAAAATAAACCCTGTTTTGTTTGTAGAAGGCGTACAGCCGTATAAACTTTTTGATGAGCCACAAAAATGGACTTCGTGGCGGTGTTTCCTCCGCTCTAAAAAGTCCTCTCCTTTCTCGAATGGCGGACAACGCGCGCACGCCCGGCGACGGAGGAGGTGGCGAGCCTAATTCCAAATCCCCCCCCTCCAAAAAGAAGAAGGGCAGCGCCAGCGCTACGCCCTCCCTCCGCGACTGCGCCAACTGCGGCGCCCCCGAAGGATCCATCCCCGGCATCAAGAAGCACAGCGCGTGCGGCCGATGCGGATTGGCTGTCTACTGCAGCACCCAGTGCCAGAAGACGCACTGGAAGAAGGGTGGGCACAAGCAGCACTGCGTGAAGAAAGAGGAACGGCGCGTGAAAAAGGGAGCGTCGGCAGGCGCAGGCGGTGGCGGCGGAGCAGCGGCGGAAGAACCGGAGTGCGCGATCTGCCTGGACCCCCTCTCGGAGTCTCCATCGCAGACCCTGCCGTGCTCCCATATTTTCCACCGCGAGTGCGTGGACAAGCTGCGGAAGTTCGGCATCAACGAGGCTTGTCCGATGTGCCGCGCGGAGCTGCCGCCGGGGCCGGAGAAGCTGTTCGAGGATGCGATGCGTCGATGGTGGGTGCTTTACAAGCGCTACGATCAGGGCGAGGAAGAGCCATGGCGCAAGATCACGAGCGATGAAGATCGCCGCGAGTGTGAGGAGGTGATGCGAATGATGCACGAGGCAGCAGAGCAAGGATATGCAGAGGCGCAGTGCAATCTCGGGATCATGTACGATAATGACCAGGGCGTGGCAAAGGATGAATCCACGGCGGCGAGGTGGTATCTCAAGGCCGCAGAGCAAGGACATGCACAGGCGCAGTGCAATCTCGGGGCCATGTACGCTAATGGCGAGGGCGTGGCGAAGGATGAATTCACTGCGGTGAAGTGGTATCGCAAGGCCGCAGAACAAGGAAATGCAAAGGCGCAGTGCAATCTCGGGATCATGTACGATAATGACCAGGGCGTGGCAAAGGATGAATCCACGGCGGTGAAGTGGTATCGCAAGGCCGCAGAGCACGGATATGCAATGGCGCAGTGCAATCTCGGGATCATGTACGATAATGGCAAGGGCGTGGCAAAGGATGAATCCACGGCGGCGGAGTGGTATCGCAAGGCCGCAGAGCAAGGATATGCATATGCGCAGTACAATCTCGGGATCATGTACGCTAATGGCCTTGGCGTGGCAAAAGATGAATCCACGGCAGCAAAGTTGCTTCGCAAGGCCGCAGAGCAAGGACATGCAAATGCGCAGTGCAATCTCGGGGTCATGTACAAGCATGGCCAGGGCGTGGCAAAGGATGAATCCACGGCGGCGGAGTGGTATCGCAAGGCCGCAGAGCAAGGATATGCAGAGGCGCAGTTCAATATCGGGGTCATGTACGAGGATGGCAAGGGCGTGGTAAAGGATGAATCCACGGCGTTTAAGTGGTATCGCAAGGCCGCAGAGCAAGGACTTTCAGAGGCGCAGCACAGTCTCGGGATCATGTACGAAATTGGCCAGGGCGTGGCAAAGGATGAATCCACGGCGGCGGAGTGGTATCGCAAGGCCGCAGAGCAAGGACTTGCAAATGCGCAGTACAATATCGGGATCATGTACGCTAATGGCCTTGGCGTGGCAAAGGATGAATCCACGGCGGCGGAGTGGTATCGCAAGGCCGCAGACCAAGGAATTGCAAATGCGCAGTGCAATCTCGGGGTCATGTACGATAATGGCCAGGGCGTGGCAAAGGATGAATCCACGGCGGCGGAGTGGTATCGCAAGGCCGCAGACCAAGGAATTGCAAATGCGCAGTGCAATCTCGGGATCATGTGCGCTAATGGCGAGGGTGTGCCGCAGGATCTCTCGGAGGCGCTTCGGTGGTTTCGCAAAGCTGCGGCACAGGGCCATGAAAATGCTGCTAAAAGTATCCAGATCGTTGAGGAGGTGCAGAAACGACAGCGGCAGGCTGCAGCTGCTGCAGCGTCCAGCACATCATCACCACAATCACCACCTCCCATTCCCACCCGCGCCAACGTGCAGCTGCGCGGCCTCAAAGCCAAGCCCGAGCTTAACGGCCAGCGGGGTGTGGTGATGGGTTTCGACGCGTCCAATGGGCGGTGCTCCGTGCAGCTGGAGGACGGGCGAGGGCCGTACAACATCAAGCCGGAGAACCTCGAAGTAGTAGTAACCGGGAAGAACATAACGCAAGCGAAGAAGAAGGAGAAGAATCAGAAGAAGTAGAATTGATTGCGAGCAAATGGCAAATGGCGGTGTGAAGAGCGAGCGAAGGAGGAACTAAGGGGAGCGTCGAGGAAGCCGAGAGACGTGCCGAGAGAGAGAGAGAGAGAGAGAGAGAGAGTGAGTGAGAGAGAGAGGCTTCGTTCAAAGGAGGAAGAAAAAGAAAAGAAAAAGAAGTAAAGCGCCTGGAGCAGGGGCGTCGGGTAACTCCAGTGTACGCGCGCGGCTTGTACTGTTCCTCCAAAGAAGCCAGCAGCTAAGTGGAATGGCGCGGATAAATATAGGGTCTTCATATGGCAGAGCAGCGGCACGGGAAATTTTACATTTTACGAGAAGCTTGCCAGCGGAGGTGCAGTATGAGGAGGACGACGATGTGGGACTGCGAGACGAACCAGAAGAGGCAGCCGACGCGGCTGAAATAAGAATCATCGATCCTACGGGGGCGTATGACGTGGAGATGGAGAGCGCGCCGGAGGCAATGGCCGACAGGCAAGCATCTTATACCACCACGAATGAGGCCGTGGATACGGCCACGCGGGAAGCATGTCGTCAGTGGTTCGACAAGATGATAAGCGGAGGTTGGTGGATCACCTCTCCGCTGAAGAATAGCACAATGCCTCCCCCTCCGAAGGGGCTGGGAATTCTCATGGCAAATACTGCTTCCATCAAGCTATCCCCGGTCGACACGGCGGGCGCAGTGGCACCGGGAAATCGGCTTGCGATGCTGCTTCGGAGTGTAGCCCTCGGTTTTTGTATTTTTTTTTCCAATCGCAGGATCAAAGTATCTGCTGTGCTTCTGAAGTGCCCGGGGGGTCCGGGGAAAGAGAAAAAGGGGGAAAACCCAACGCGCGCACCCATCCCTCAACCCGACCCAACATCAGACCGCACCAGTCCGCACCGCCAGAACCGGACAATCAGACTTTCTAAAGTCAGTCAGTCAGTCAGGAGCCAATCTAAGCATAAAATGTAAATGTAAATGAAACTTCCCCACCGCAGCAGGCGGCTGTAGACTTCTAGTGAGGGGGGGCGTCGGGTAATCCCGGTGTGCGCGCGCTTCTGCTGTGCTTCTAAAGTCAGTCAGTCAATATCAGGAATACAAAAACTCCCCGAGTTCCTGACTTCAGCAAAACAAAGCAAAAATCAATAAAAAGCTTCGATGCACCCTGATTGATAAAAAAATCCATCACCACGCGCACCACAGAAGCAAACCACCTAGGGCAAACAACAAAACAAAAAATCCGAGAGAACTTTTATTATTAGAGCCTGAGCTCTAAGCATAAAATAAACCGAAACCGAAAACCGAAAACCGAAAATGTAAATTAGAGCCGCCGATCACACACTCCGCCACTTGAAGGGTTGTACAGCAGAGATTCGCTTTGTTATGGACTTTATATTAACTCCAGCGCAGTTCCCCCAAAGTGATCCAAACAGATGCAACCATCAGGAACCACTTGGTCATCACGAGAGGTGCCTTCAGCACCGTACTCATTAACAAAAGCGGCGTCTTCCGACGCGTCCACTCCCCCGAGATCCGAATCCGATCGTACGGCGATCGGCGTCACAAATCCATCCCGACCATAAGAATGCACGAAGTCGCGCGCACCTCGCGCTCCCGTCCTCAGCTCAGATGAGTACAAAGAGTCTCCTGCAAGAGTTTCGCCACGGCCTCGTCTAGCTCGCTGAACTCCTCGAGCTGCGGCTTCTTGTTGATGAGCTGCAATACAAGGTGAGCAGAGGTGCCGCACATGCAACATACTAAGCCGCTGGCGCCAGTAAGCCGAGAACAACTTCGAAGTCCAAGACGTATCCGCCTTCGGAAAACTGATGCCCATGTGACTAAGGCCCCGAAGCTTCGCATGATGAAAGGCACGCTTGAAGAAGTCCTGCGACTTGCGAGAGAACGCCCCGTTCGAAGAAAATGCCAACGCAATGAGCTTCGCGCCAAGGTCCTTCGCTCTAGCCGCGGCCCTCGTCGTACTCTTCGTCTTCTCGCGCTCCAGATCGTCCAGCGCACGCTGCGTCCGACTCCGCATCGTCTTCTTCCCCCTTTTTCTCTTTCCCCGCCGGACCCCCCGGACTTATTAGATGGGTACCCAGATGCGAGACACCAAAAAAAAGATCAGCACGCTTCAAGCAACAAAACCCGAGAACCGCGGCTGGGAGCTGGGGGGGGGGGTTTTGTTTTCGAGCTGGAAGGGGTGCTGGGTGCCGCGAAGCTGTGCATGGCAGCGTATGGCGCTTCTTTCTTCATGGGCGCGCTTTGCTACTCTTGCCTGTACCTGTGCCAAGTGTGGGTGGTAGTGGCTGCAGTAGGCGCCCGCCTGCACCAGCCAGCCACACGCCACACGCCGCATGCCACCCCCTACTACGTACAGTGCTGCAGCAGCCACGAGCTCTTTGCAGCTATAACGGGCCAGCAAGCCCTCCGCGTCATTGCTATTTGTGCGATGGTTGGTACGATGACGCCGACGCCGCCGCGCGCTGGTTCTCCGCTTTGCGCTGCATATTGGTGGCCCAGAGCTCGAAATCGTCCACTTCCTTCAGCAGCGTGATAATCTCGCGGGATGCGTCGAGGACCCACGATAATCTCGCGGAAGCGTGATAATCTCCGCCTCTTCCGGAGCGCTCCTCGGCGCGGCTAATGAGCGCCACGAGATCTCGGGCGCTGCTGCCCCTCTCACGGAGAAAGCCCTCGACGCGACGTTCCACAAGCGCCGCGAACTGCCGGTGCAGATCTGTGTGCACCAGCGAGAACTCGCCGGGCGCGCGGGCGGCGGCGGTGTCGTCGGAGGTCTTCCCTTCGGAGGGCCGCTCCTTGGCGAGCATGTCGTGGAAACTCTCTGCTGCCCTGTCCTCGAACTCTCGCAGCTCGGAGCGCATGCTCTCCCCGGTCTTGGAGTTGCTCGCGTTCCAGCATTCGTCTTCGTCCTCGTCGCCGCCGAGAGTCACTTCGTCCATGAGAAGATCCTCCAGGTGAGCCAGCGTGTCCATGAGGATGTCATCGTCCTCGCCGTCGTCTTTCTGCTCCGCCATGGGGCCACGACGACGAGGGATCAGCCTCGGCGCGGAACGGAGGCTTGGCGGTCGCACACGGCTTCACCGTGCTGGCGTAGAAGCAGTGGCCGAAAAGCAGCGCGACGGTCACCGTGAACAGCACCGCCAGGACCAGGACCTCGTCCCGTCCTACGTCTTCAAAGGTGATCTCGTCGGGAGTGGAAAAGGTTGGCGGCTCTTCTTCGTTCATAGCTTGTACTCATGGCTCTCCTCCCACGATGATTCGATGTCTAAATGAAAAATTACCACTAACAAGTAAATTGGGTGTAGTCTTCTGATATTTAATAGAAGGGAGAGGAAGAAAAAGTTCCCTTCTTCCCTTTTTCACTTTTCATGTCCCCGACGGCCGACGGGTGCACACTCGAGGGGCCGATTCAAAGGGGGAGCAGTGCGCAAGTCGACCGCTACCCGACCACCCGCCGGCCAACATGCCTGCCCGCGGTGGCGAGGAGGTGCTGCTGAACGAAGATGTCTTCAAGTCGGGAGGGCGCACGATGCAGGCTCCAGCCCACATTCGCAACCGGCTCAGCGGCGGCGGACGCCCGGTGAGTGGCAGCAGCAGTAGCGCAGCGCGGAAAAAGCCTCTCGGAGTGGGCGACACTGTGGAGGCCAAGTACAAGGGCCTCCTCAAGTGGCACAAGGGCACCATCGAGAATGTGAGTAGTAGGCCTGTCCGTCGCCTGAAGACGCGGCTGGCTAGCAGAGCATCTCAAAGCATCAAAGCAAGCATCAAGGAAGCAGACAACCGGTTTCCCGCTGCCTCCGATGGCCACCTTGAATCAACGCCATCATCTCTCTTTCCTCTCACGCTCTTGTTCGCCGTCCTCGTCGCTTCTCGCCGTATCGCTCGCACTCGCACGGCCCGACTCCTCTCCTCTCTCTCTCCCACACACACTCCGATGGCAGTCGTGCAGCCTGCCCGCCTGCCCAGCAAACCTGCCAGCATGCCGGCCAGCCTGCCGGCCAGCCTGCCGGCCAGCCAGCCGGCCAGCCTGCCGGCCAGCCAGCCAGCCAGCCAGCCAGCCAGCCAGCCAGCCAGCCAGCCAATCCTGCCGCCTTCCATGACATGCTAGACCCCTCACCCTCCTCCCTCTCCAATCTGCCTATCTCTCCCTCGATCTCTCCACCGCACGTGCTCGCCCCACCGCACCACTCACCGCACCACGCATGCCTCTCCTCACGCGACGTGCAACCAACGTACGAGCCTTCCGTCACTGCTACCTCGTTCCTACCTATCCTCCTCTTCTAACAACTCTCACACCACATCCGCTACCCTCGCCTTGTCGATCGTTTTATCAGATCAATCCGAACGGGTCGTACGCGGTGCACTTTCCGGCCGCCGATTGGAACGACCAGGCCGCTAAGACGGATCCCAACGTGCCGGCCCGCAATGTGCGCGCCCCCACGGTCGACCCCGCAGCCCGCGTGCGGGCACGTGCGACCACAGCGTCGTCGAGCGGATCGGGCGTGAGCCGACCCGGCAGCGCCTCTCTGCGCAGCAGCAGCAGCGGAGGTGGAGGTGGGTTCCGGCGGGGCGAGAAAGTGGAGGCTCGGTTCCGGGGCAAGGCCAAGTGGTACAAGGGCGAGGTGATCGAAGTGCAGGTCGATGGCAAGTACGGCATCCGCTACGACGACGGCGACGTCGAGGCGGACGTGCCCCCGACCTTCATTCGCCGCCTCGATGGCTCGGGCTCCATGGAGGGCAGCGGCGGCGGCGCCATGCAGCGCTCCGGCCTTCGCCGCTCCCCCGTCAACTCTCCTCGAGGCGGCGGCGGCGGCGGCAGCGGCGGCAGTCTGCGCGAGGGCATGAAGATCGAAGCCCGCTACCGCGGCAAGGCTCGCTACTACCCCGGTAAGCTTGCCCGAGACCGTGGGATGGGCAAGTGGGACATCGATTACGATGATGGGGAGAAGGAGTTCGGAGTGGACGAGGAGATGATTCGTGCGCTCGATGGCGGTGACATGGGTGGACGTTCGTCTCCATCACGAGGCGGCAGCGGCGGCGGCGGCGACTTGCGCGAGGGCATGAAGGTCGAAGCGCGGTACCGCGGCAAAGCCCGCTATTATCCTGGCCTCATCAAGCGCGACAATCGCGATGGCACCTACGACATTGACTACGACGATGGCGAGAAGGAGATGTTTGTTGCTGCCGAGCTGATTC
>Ga0099800_1313_pt1 | contig 10383 bp, 12 predicted proteins | sample Uncmet6_SortRC_1_FD_89868 | JGI IMG/M metagenome (GOLD analysis project Ga0099800, IMG submission 89868) | Marine eukaryotic communities from CALCOFI LINE 67, Pacific Ocean - CN11_C50_N6_SortRC_1 | ecosystem: Environmental > Aquatic > Marine > Oceanic | place: Pacific Ocean: Monterey Bay... | reverse complement strand
CTCCTCGGTTTCCTCGTTGAAATAGTATTCCTCGCCTGAGGTTGTTTGGGGGGGGGGGGAGATATTGGGGTCGAGAGTTAGAGAAGCCCGGAGGAGAAGGAGGGCTAAAATTACTATCAGGACGGAAAGACTACATACCGTCGTCACTCTCGAAGGCAACCCATCCGGGGGGAAGGTCTGACATATTTATTTAGTGTTTGATTCGATGTAGCACTGTATTTTACAGGGGCCGAGGAGAATTGCCAGTTCCTCCCCAAGATGCGGAGCCCAAAGATTTCCTGATGTTGAAACTTGTGTCTGTCATGTGTGCCTGACGTTTATTGGTATATGCAGCTTAAGTGTGTGCATTCGTAACGATCTATTAATCAGCAATATAATTAAATCTAGTAAAAATAACCCCTTGTTAAATCCTCCCCCTTCCAATCCCTCCCCCTAGATTTTCCACGCCTTAACCCCCCCCTCCCATACCTTTTTCTCGATATCCCCTTTACTCTGTACAAGTTTAAGTTCCCCCCCCCTCCCCCCTCCCACGTTCTCCTAATAATCGCTTGCATAGTATTAGTAACATTGCTTAAAATCTCCCCCCACCCTCCTCCATCCTTATGTTCATGCGCAAGTAGTAAAGCAGCAACAAGATCCCCCGTGCCCGTGTAATGACCCTCAACTTTATCCATCTCAACACCCCACATCCCTACCCCACGTTCAGAGACCATCATTATAAGTTTCCCCGGTCTTTCCTCCCATACCATGCTCGTAATGACTACGATCTTTGGTCCGATGTCGTGGAGTGCGTTGATGGCGGTTGAGGCGGTGGAAGAGGAGGTTAGAGGGAGACCGGTTAGGAGGTTGGCCTCGAACGCGTTAGGGGTTACCATGTAGGCTAGCTTTATTACTGCGGTGGGGGGAGGAAGAACGTTCTTTAGCATGTAGTCTCTTTCGTTTTTGCTCCGTACTCGGGTGCATGTAAAATGGCATCTTCTTCTTGCCTTCTCCATTCATCACAGCTCTTTACCTAAGTCCTGTCCCTTCCCTCCCCTTTCCCCCCTTATCCCTTCCTCACCTTGTGTCTTGTAAACCTCCAGTAGTTCCTCGCTCACGTACATTTTCCCTTCGTCTCCCATAACCGGGTCGCACACGTACTTGAGTTTACCCCCCGTCTTCTCCTTCGCCTTATGGTACGTGTCTATGACGGCGTTTAGGAAGGATACGGAACCGATGTAACCGGTTAGGAGATGGGTGGTGGAAGAGGTGAGGAGGGAATTGGAGGTTAAACCGGACATTAGGGAGAGGAGATTGGAACCGTCCATTACTAGACCCTTGAAACCGTTGGGGTAACCGGTGTGGTTAGAGAACTTTGTGTGGGGGGGGGGGGTGGGGGTTGAGGGTGAGATGAGTGGTGGGTGGGCGTGGAGGGGTGGCAAGTTTGTGGTGTTTTGTTGTCAATCATTGCTTGTGTCTCTGTAATTGATGTCGTACTTCATTTCCGCGTATCATGAGCAAAGTCCTCATATTCCCACTCCTTTAGTGGGTCAGTGCCAACCCTCCATCCCCAACTCTCACCCCAACTAACTCTCACCTGCACTGAGTTGACAGGATCAACCTCGAAGCCTAATAGCTGTAGTGGGAATGTTGCGCTCTTATTTCCAACATATCCGTGGACGACGTGTGATTGTATGGATAGTACACGTGGTGTTTCATCACATGGTGGAGTGGGTGGTGGTGTGGGTGGTGTTTGTGCAGTTGATGCCATTAAATTGGTTGGATTTTCTTGTCTTATTGTGGGCTGTGGAGGGGTATTGTGGGATGTAGTGGGATATGCTTGGATACAGTTGGATGTGGTTGTATGTAGTGAGGTATAGTTGAGTGTAGTGAGATGCAGTGGGATGTACTTGGGTGAAGTGAGATGAGAACTTTCCAAAGAATATCCTATAAGTGTCTGTTAGAGTCTAAAAGCATCTACGAGTGTCTGCAAGCGTCTGAAAGTATCTGTAATTGCCTATAAATATCTAAAGCCTTAAAATAGCCTAAAACAAGCCACAAAATTGACCCCCTCAGCCAAAACCAGGTGGACAAAGAAATGAAGATTAGGGCACCCATTATCTCAACACTCACTCTATCATTTCTTATTAAACCAGTATCAACACTCTTATCACCTCACTCTTTCTCCATATATCACAAATTTACACCCCAATCAACACGCTTAATGTCATCTTCAAAAACTCCTTCCGATGACTCACACTTCAGCTCACTATTCGGATCTGAATTCGACGTCACCCGTGCGCGAAGCCTCACCTCCACCGTACACATCAAACAGAGTGCCGACTGCGTGCTACTTTGGATGAACAGAGACCAGAGAGTACAGGACAACTGGGCCATGGTTGCCGGGTGCAAACTTGCCAAGATTAAAAAGGTACCGCTCAAGGTGGTGTTCGGATGCTTCCCGACGTTCGGATCCATGTCCACACGACAGTACAACTTCATGTTCGAAGGACTCAAGGAGGTGGAGAAGGAGCTCATTGATCTCAAAATTCCATTTGAGGTAGTATGTGGGGATCCTGGTGTTGAGGTATTGAAGTACGCCAAATCCTCCAACCCCGTCGCCGTCCTTACAGATTTCTTCCCCCTCCGTAATTGCAACGAGTGGAACACCGCCGTCGCCTCTGGTCTAGATTCCGTCTCAGTCCCCCTGATCCAGATAGACGCCCACAACGTAGTCCCAGCCTGGTTAGCTAGCGACAAGCAGGAGGTCGGAGCAAGGACGCTTAGGCCTAAGATCCACAAGGTCTACCAGAAGTACCTGACCCGCTTCCCGCCCATCGAGCCCAACCCCGAAGGGACAAAGATGCCAAGCCCAACTGACTGGCAGTCTGTCATGAAATCCATCTCATCAGAAGTCGAGGTCACGACTATCCCAGACACTTTCAAGCCCGGTAAAACCGCCGGGATGTCCGTGTTCTCATCTTTCTGCGAGTCCCGGCTGAAGAATTATGCTGACAACCGCAACGACCCTAACCTCCACGTTCAATCTGACATGTCCCCATACATCCGTTTCGGCCAGGTATCTTTCCAGCGTCTCGCCCTCTCCATCCGCGACCTCAAGCGTCACTCAAGTGGAACGGCTGCGTACATTGAGGAGGGTGTTGTGAGGAGGGAACTGGCGGATAACTACTGCTTGTATAATGACAACTACGATAACTTGAACGGAGCAGCAGGATGGGCGAGGGAGAGCTTGATGCTTCACAGGTAGGAGCACACCGTAAGCACTGTAGTAAGGCAATATCGTAAGCACTGACTTTACCCACCTTGCCCCCCCCCCCCCCCCCCCCCCTATCCCCAGCACGGATAAGAGGGAGTATATTTACACCAAAACCCAGCTAGAGTCAGCCCAGACCCACGACGACCTCTGGAACGCAGCCCAGATCCAGCTCGTGGAGGAGGGTAAGATGCACGGCTTCCTCCGCATGTACTGGGCCAAGAAGATCCTCGAGTGGACCCCGTCCCCAGAGAACGCTCTGGAGTGGGGACTGTACTTGAACGATAAGTATAGCTTCGATGGAAGCTGCCCTAACGGGTACGTAGGAGTAGGGTGGAGCGTTATGGGAATCCACGATATGGGGTGGAAGGAGAGGGAGGTATTCGGGAAAATCAGATTCATTAACTACAACGGATGCAAGAGGAAATTCAAGGTGGGGGAGTTTGTTATGAACTACCCACAGGCGAGCGTTAATGCTATTGCTGCAGGAGGAGAGGCGTCGAAAGACCCAGCACCTAGGAAGACTAAGAAACAGAAAGTATCGAAGTAAGGGGGAGAAAATAGGGAACAAGGAGGGGCTAAGACAACAGCAAAGCAACACCCAACATCACAACCATACATATGACGAAAAGATGCAGACTTTTAGATTTTTTGATACAGTAGGGATGGATTATTGTCTTTTACCCAACCACACTCTTTCCCTTTCCCATACCCACGTGCAAACTAAAGTCCCTTCAAAATCCTTGGTAAACTCCAGAGTTTTTAGACCGGGGTGTCGACGCGGGCGTAGAAGATTCCCTTGGTGAGTACCTTCTTGGGGACCTTGGATCCCATATCAGTGTCTGAGAGCTGAGTAGCGACGAAGACGCCTCCGATCTCCTGCTCCTCGGTGTTGACCTTGTTGACCTCGAACTCAATCTTACCGTCGGTGACGTCGAAGGTCTTGTTGTTCTCCTTGAAGAGGTCGTCGTCCCCCTCCTCCCCGCTCTGGAGTCCTGGTAGGGCGACGGCCATGTCGTACCCGGTGGTTCCTCCGCGGCCCTTGGGGTCGAGGAAGAGCCCGGTGCGGTAGGAGGGGGTCTTGAAGGTTCCGCCCATCTGGAATCCGGGCTTGAAGGCGGGACCGTTGCCCTTGGCGACGAGGTCCTTCACGGTGAAGAGGAAGGGCACGCGCTCACCTCCGGGGAGCTGCACGGTGGTGGCGGCGTAGTCAATGCCCTGCAAGGAGAGAGGTTGGGTTGGGTGAGAGATGCAGGGTGGGTGACAAGTGGACGACGGAAGCCGCAAAGGTGATATACAATGTAAGGTTCGTCGCTCCCCAATCCCCAACTTTTCCTTACCTCCTTCTCAGAGAAGACAATGGGGTTTCCACCAGCAATGTTCCCCTCGATGCCGTCAAGAGTGTAAGTCTGGCGGGTCATGACCTTCGATGTAACGAACCTCTTCTCGGTTGCCCCCTTGCTGCCGACCTCCTCCTCAACAGCCCAGGCCTTAGGCTCAATGCACATGTCAACAAGCTTCTGTCCGGTCTTGGGGGTGATGGAGCCCTCCCCGATGACCTCGGGGCACCTGTTGGCGAGACCGGTTCCCTTGACCTGAAGGTACGAGAGCTGGTTGAGCTCGCTTTTGGTAATGGCCTGGGCAGGCTGGGCAAGAGCCCCGGCGGCAACAATGGTGGCCATACCAATGGAAGCAGCCTTCTTGACGTCCTCAAACTTCATGGAGAGGGAGGTAGTAGAAGGAGCAGCGGGAGCCTGGGGTATTTGAGGAGAATGAACGAGGAGGGAGGGTGAGATGAATGAAGAAGGTCGGCCATCCCTGAAAATTGCCATTTCAACTGGCTTGTATTGTTTCATGTGTGACGTTTTTGGTGTTTTTGAAGGAATTTAGAGATGAAAAATATAATTAGAAGCCTATAAGAACAACCACAATCGCTAAGGAGACGTATAATGGACAAATTTTGACCAAATCAGCACACGAAATGGATGATGCGGCAAAGCAAAAGCAGCCCCACAACCCTCAGTACACACAGAGAACACTCACGGTCATGGCAGCGGGGCTGAAGGCGGTGGCGACGGCCACGCAGGTTGACAGGAGGACGAATTTCATATTAAGGGAAGGAAAGTATGACTTTGAGGAAGGAGGATTCCGAGTCAACAAACCCTCTTCCAAACCTCTTCTGTGTTTTTTCTCCGACTTTGGCCATTTTTTTTTTCAACTTCTTCTCCTTCGTCACTCAAATCTCTAAGGAGTTTGAACCTCGCCCCTTCTCCTCTTCTCCCCCCTTCCCCGCCCTTACCCCCCCCCCCCCCTTGCACCCCTGCCTACCCCTTCTTCCCAACAAACCCCTCTTCCTGCAACCCCCCCCCCCCCCTTTCCAACCCCCTCCCCCACCTTCACACTCCCCCCCTCCTTCCCCGTCCCTGTCCCGCGATCCAATCTTCAGTATGGCGGATATAGATTACAACGCTACCAAGATCAACCTCATCAAGCATGAGAACATTGAAAAACCTGGCATCCACCTGAAATCTGTTGCTCGAGAGAAGGAACGCAAGACAAAGTGGGAGAACGAGCTGATTAGAGTATCCGTCTTGGATAATGACGGTAATGAGCGCTTGGGCTGCACCTGGCGTCTGCCTAGGCACAAGTGTACCCCGGACTTTCTCCAGGAGATCATAAATAGGTCTCCGGCTGCAGAGGTAAGGATGGACAAATAATTATGGTGTACCGAGCGAGCGGGCAGAAATGTGGGGGGGGAACAAAGCCGAGATTTGATGTGTATCCCCAAAAAGCACAGAACGATACCGTAAACCCTCGTTAAACTTGGCCCCAACCCTAACCCACCCCCCCAACACACAACAGGACCCAGACGGTTGCCTCCTGGAGTTCCTCCGAGACTCGTCCGGGGTGGACCTCATCTGGCCTGATCAGATACAGGCGCGCTGTAACCCAAAGCCGTTCTCTTACTACGTCGTGAAGAAGTTCGTGACTGAGGGATATGATGCCCAATCGGACAGCCACTACACCGGCGACTTGCGAGTCATGATGAAGGATGTACCGATGAAAACGGAGAATGAAAAGTATGCTGTTAAGATGGAGGACGTGCGGGCGTGGGTACTTGCGGGCGTAGTCGAAGAGGACAGTTACGTCACCAAGTACTCCAAAAAGGTGGCCAAGCTCGCCAAGGCGATGGAGATCCTAACGAAGAGGATCAAGCATACTGCCAACCAGCCCGTCTTTGACGACAAGGGGAATGAGGTGCACGGCGTACTGGCCGATAAGGAGAGAGAGGACAGATACTTGGAAATGAGCAGGGAAAGGGAGAAAGTGGAGGAAGAGCACGACAAAACAAAGCATGAGTTGGAGCTGGCAATGTCACAGCGTATTGCAAGCAAGTGTGAGCTCGTGCGCGGCAACGTCGACGAGGCCTCCAGTCGCTGCACGTGGAAGGTTATCTTCTCAGGCATCAACAAGGAGAGGTGAGGGAGGAGCGGAGGTTTAGAGGAGCAAAGCAACGACATTAGCAATGGACAACCTTGCCGCGGCGAGGGGATGTAAGATTTATGACTTTCTTGCCAACTAATCCCTCGGTCGTCGCTTCGCTCCTCTCTCCCTCCCTTTACCAGATTTGAGAACCTTGTCGCCCACAAGACTGATTGGAACGGCATCAGGCTGGCCATCGGGAGGGGAGATAGAAGACCTTACACGGGTAGGGGGTCCATTCCCGACGGAAGTAAGCCCTTTGTTCCAGACTTGAGGGAGTTCCTCGTCAATATGCACGGAGTGAAGGTGACGAGGCTTGAAGACGGCTTTGGCACATACCAGGAACTCGACCGCCAGAGCACCGAGATCAAAGGGAAGCGCTTTCAGTACTACCACGGTACCTTTAGAGAAGGCCTCAAGCAAGGGTACGGCATCTGGTACACTGACGAGGGCATCTACTCGGGCCAGGTCCACGAGAACCAGCCCGAGGGCAAGGTAAGAATGGACGGGACGAGGAATGTAATCGCCACATCGCCGGGATAATTCTTCTCGCCGTCGTCATCTCAACCCCTATCGCGATACGCTCCGCACGTGCCAGGGAAGGATGGACTACGCCAACGGGGACAATATAACTGGGGAATTCAAGGTGAGGCAGGACCACAAGAACAGCCTGTTAGGGACCAACCCTTACGCCAGAGGGGAACCCAACGGCAAGTGCACGAGAACGTTTGCCGACGGGAGCTTCTACGAAGGTGAAATGTACGACGGTTGCATCACTGGGAAGGGCACCTACATCAACGCAATGGGAGAGCGCTACGATGGCGAGTTCCAAAAGGGTTACTTCCATGGAAAAGGGCGTTTGATCACCGTCGTGGGGGAGGTAATGGAGGGAGATTTTGTTGATGGGCTTTTGCACGGTTATGGGAGTTACCTTAATAGCAGAAATGACAAGTACGAAGGGGCCTTTGACAGGGGAGAGAAGCACGGAAAGGGGATGGAAACGTTCTCGGACGGCAACCGCTTCATTGGCTTCTTTCAGGATGGGCTTCGACTCTGGCACGGCGAGACCTACTACGGAAACGTAAAGGAGAAGACTGGCGAGAGGGGGGAGGTCATGCTGCAGTACGACTGCAAGCACGAGGGGCCCTGGAGGGCGGGCATGATGAGGAGCAACGGATGCGTGACTTACAGCGCGACAAGGAATGTTTGGCCAAGTATGAACAAGACCCATCCTAGGTACCCGTTCTTGAGCAACCTGAAAAACAACGAGGATATTGCGAATAAGAGGCAGAACAAGCACAAGAAGAAGGCCTACGACATGGACAGGATGCTTAGGAAGGAAATCGAGAGGAAGAAGGTGAGGGGGTGGGGTGGGGGGAGGAGGAGCGAAGCGAAGCGAAGCGAAGCGAAGCAAAGCGAAGCGAAGCGAAGCGAAGCGAAGCGAAGCAAAGCGAAGCGAAGCGAAGCGAAGCAAAGCGAAGCGACGATGTTCACACAAAAGACTCATCTTTCGACCGCTTATCCTCCCTCACCACAAATTTTCTCGTTGGACAACCCTAACCCGCGTCGCCACAGTCGAAAGTTTTCCGGCAGCAGCGCCACCTCTCCAAGAAGAACATGTACTATGCGAAGAATTATGAGGAAACAGAGGACCTGGATGCCGGGATCTTGGAGGGCAGCACCGCCTACAGAAAGAGCACCATCGAGAACAAGATCAACAAGCAGCAGAAGGTCGTCATGTCTCCGAGAAACATTGACGAAGCGGACATCACGCCGGGCCTGCAATTCGTGGATGCCCAGAAGATGAAGAAGAGAGTCCCGAGGCTCCTCCTGGAATCCCTCGAGATAGATGGCAAGGTGCAGAAAGAGCTGGGAGAGAACCCCAAGCACACGGTCCTATCCAAGCTCATGCAGTCGGACTTTGAAGAGATGGAGGAAAGGAGGAGGTTCATTAACTTAGACAGGAAGAAGGAGAACATTGAGAAAATTTTGGAGAAGATGTACAAGGCAATGAGCGGGGGGGAAGGAGAGGGTGGGGATAAAAAATGAGTTTGTTTGTTTGTATCATGAAGGAGTGTGTGTTTCTGTAGTGTAGTGGAATGCTCAATCAATAGCGTGCTCACTCCTCCTCCTCCACGTCGATTTTATCCCCCCTGTTCTTTGGCCCATAGCCATCCTCTCGCAAATAAAACTTCCAATTTATAGGCAACCTATGCCTCTCCGTCCACTCCCCGGTGACGGGATCTTTGTGTATGTGCGTCTTGTTCTTAAGCTTGTAGCGCTGGTTTTTAATGCGCTTCTTGGAACGTGAGATCTTACTTTTAGGAACGGCAAACCAAAGGGAATCAAAGAGGTCGTCTGAGAGGGATGAGGTGGAGGGGGAGGAGGAGGAGGCAGCCGGAGCATCAAACGCTAACGGGAGGAGGGAGGTGGAGGGATGCGGGAGGGAGGATGACGGATGGGAAGGAAAGTACGCTACGCTCGCTTTTAGAGCAGAGGATTGTATGATGTTGTTGGGTGTAAAATAAGAGGAATGAATGTCATGACGGAAAGTCGCACGCTTTATTGACCCTCAAATTTGCCTTCCAGCTTCAATTGTATGAGAGCGGGGAGGAATGGTTTTTGAGGAGAACAGAATACTTGAAAAAGATATCATTGAAAATTTGACGAAATCCCGATGTTGGTGTCACTGATGGGGTTGTGGGAGAAGTAGCAACACCAGGATTGCGATTGGTTTAGCGCGACGTGCATGTAACCACGTAAAACCATCAAAAAAGTCAGAACAAAATTTTTACAAGTTTCAAATCTCCTTCGTTTGTTTAAATAATTAGATTAACTAATTTCTTATGATTACGTATCCTAAAAATAATGTAAAAAGACTAGAAAGTTTATAATGGAAATTCATCATTACTCAATTTGTCATAAATACCTACTCATTTACTAGTATTAATTGTAAATTTTTATGTATCAATCAATATTCTATGACATTATTAAAAATAATTAAATAATGATTTAAATAAAATATTCGTAAAGTCTTGCATTTCGTTTCTTGGTTCCAACGAAAGCTTATTTATCTTCGATCTGATCATAAATATATTTACTTTTGATAATTTTGATTCTTTTCTCATGGTGTTATAAAAATCGCCCCAAACCCACAAACTTTTAACCGCATGGCGCTGATTTCTCCTACATACACATGGCTCACACATCGACCGAAAATTTTAAGTCGAGTTTCACCGATGTCATCGAAAATCCCCAAAATATCAACCCCCAACAAACAGAATTGAGCAACAAACTGAAAGTAAGTATTCTCTCCCTTGAATCGCTCTCAATCGTCTTCTCGTTGGTACGAGCTGTATATTTTCTCTGTGATTGGCGTATCTTACCACTTTGACTCTCCTTATCGAACTGGGGATTGTGAAATGGGTCATGGCCAGGAACGCTCGGTCTTGTGAGAAGTTAAATATTAAGCTTCCTCAAAGTATCTCATCGATACGCGAGTCACTTTTGGCCATTTGTTGTATACAATGACCAATTTATAACGTCAATTTTTTCAAAAACAACGTCCAAGAAAATTAACCCAACCTCTCCCTTTGTCCCCTGCCGTCCTCCCACCCTAGAAACCAAAGCTCCCCAAGCCCTCTGCG
>Ga0099800_1311_pt1 | contig 10585 bp, 2 predicted proteins | sample Uncmet6_SortRC_1_FD_89868 | JGI IMG/M metagenome (GOLD analysis project Ga0099800, IMG submission 89868) | Marine eukaryotic communities from CALCOFI LINE 67, Pacific Ocean - CN11_C50_N6_SortRC_1 | ecosystem: Environmental > Aquatic > Marine > Oceanic | place: Pacific Ocean: Monterey Bay | collected... | reverse complement strand
AATTGGATCGAGCCACCCACTGCTGCATAGTCGCCATTACTTCCAGCACTAATATTGACGTCACCCCCGCCAGAGGCGCCCAGGCCAACTTTTAGCTCTATTGCACCGGCTGCACCACATGGTGCGTGACCGGTCGCCAGTGAGATATCCCCGGACTTTCCACAAAATGCCTGCCCTGTATTTACACAGATGCTTCCCGTCTGGGGACCCAGAGTACCATCTGTAGTTTCACCGTGTTTGAGGCCTGCCGTGCTTAGAGAAAAGTTTCCAGATTTTGCTAAAGCGCCGCCGGTTTGAAGCAGGACATTGTCGCCTTTCTGCAAACCTCGACCACCGGCGAGAAAAATTTCCCCACCATTGCCTAATTTCGACGCACCGGCACGCATTAATATCGCCCCACCATCGTGTATATTTGAACTTCCTCCGGTCAGGCTAACCCATCCGCCTGAGCCTGATGACGAATTCCCGACCGATACAGACACGTTGCCACTCCTCCCACCCAGAAGACCCCTGCCGCTTGATATATTTACAGACCCGCCTGCACATCCGCTGCCGGCCGTGATCGTTATGTTTCCACCAAAACTGTCGGATGAGTTTCCCGCTCCAATGCAGATTCGGCCACCCAGGTCGCGCGATTCGCCAACAGTCAGGAAGATTCCACCCGCATTGCCCGCTTCAGCTGTACCTGTAGCAATCTGGACCGACCCAGAGCAGCCGACACGCGAATCGCCCGTAGTTGTGGAGATGCCTCCACTATCCCGAGCCAGCGACGATTGAAGTACATCTGCTGTTTGAATAGTCACACCCCCAGATTGGCCCTCGCCAGCACCGGAGGATAACTGAATAGAACCGCCATCGTGATCGCCGTTGCCTCCCTGTATGACTAGTTGACCACCTACCGCGCCCTTACCACCCTCGATCAGAATAGAGCCTCCCGTGCCCTTGCTATCAATTGAAGTTCCGCTGGTCACATTGACAGAGCCGCCATCGCCAAACTTGCTTTCGCCTACCGCGAGGTTAATGTCCCCAGCCTTTCCGTCGGTGGTGTTGCCTGTGCTCAGATAGAGTGTGCCAGTGTCACCAGAGCCTGCGCCCCCGCTCATGATGCAAACCCCCCCGTGTGCCGCCACCAACGAAGCCGAAGCTCCAGATCTGATGCTCAATTTGCCACCTTGCCCTTCACCAGAGCTATTAATGACTATACGATTACCAGCAGCTACTGATACATTCCCATCCGCACCAGTTTCCACGATAACGTTGCCCGAACTGATACCGTTTCCAGCAGCAAAAACCACGTCGCCACCTGCCGCGTGCCCATGTGCGCCGTGGATTGTGACATCACCCCCATGGGTAGTGCCTCCACCGCCTTGAACAGTGACTGCACCGCCCTCCCTAATCCCCACACCTCCTGTGATTTCGACGCTGCCACCGTCTTGGCCAGCGCTGCCCCCGCTGAAGGACAGGTCCCCCGAGTTCAAGGCCGCCCCTGTCGATAGGAGCACCTCGCCGGATTCCGCTGCGCCGTCGCCAGTAGCAATGTTCACGTCGCCCGTCCGTGACACCTGGCTGGCTTTGGTTTGGATGGACACCTGCCCGTCCCTATGAATGGTGAAGAACTGGTTGTGCGCCTGAACTGCGGCGATAAGATCAAGCGTCAAGCCTTGTTTGTCTACCTGGTGGAATCCATCCAGGGAGAAGTTATAAGCCGGATGTGCAAAGTTATCCAAGACTTCGATGCGCTCTGGAAACAGTTCGCGAACCTCTTGTGCAATTAAGCCTCGGACCACGGTATCATTGATCCCGCGCACTCGCAGCCAGTCATTGGAATATCGGTAATTTGCCAAGCGAATTTGCGTAAAACGGTGATATATATCTTCTAGCTCGTGATCTTCTAGATGCCGAATATCCTGCTTGATGCGACTATCAGAGGAATACTCTATCTTAGTAACCCTCATCGGGACAGAGGAAATGATGGAACCCCCGCTGGCGGTGTCTGTAGACTCAAGCCGCAAATCGGCTCCTGGTCGATCAGATACAGAGAACTCGATTGTGTTGCCCACGCTGCCCGAGGCGTCGAAGGAAATATGGTTCGCCATGATATTCTGCTCCTGTGCGAGCATCTCCAAGGCGACATCGTCTAGCTTGACAGCACTCTGGCCGGAGCCGGACAAGAGACTAACCGCACCAAGCCGCCTTTCGCCACCACCGGCTACTATGGCCACATCACCACCAATGGTCGACCCGCCGGCTGCAGATATAGATACAGAACCACCTTGTCCTGAGCCAGACGCACCCGACTCTAGCGAGATTGAGCCACCCACTCCACCATAATCGCCCGCCCCAGCATCGAAGCTGATTGATCCGCCATCACCACACTCCCCAAAACCCCCGCTTAGTTTCACCGCTCCGCCAACGCTACCTTCTCCTGCGGCAATATCAACCTCCCCACCTACATCGTGACCAACTGATCTACCTGCTCGCATACACAAATCACCACCAGCATCTCCAGACGACGCCCCGGCAAGCAGATTGATGCTCCCGCTCTCGGTGAAGGCATCTGACGTTGTCACGCTAATTTCACCCGAGCAGCCATCGGTAGCTGCCCCTGTCAGAATGTTTACATCCCCAGAAGAACCACCAAATCCCGCACTTGCCATGGTTATACCACCACTACCACCCGCACGACCCACTCCACTGGACAATATCACCTGTCCTCCATCTTCAACGGCACCCTCTCCAGAACAAAGCGTCAGGCCGCCACCACGCACGCCATGACCCGCGTTCAAACGTACATCACCACCTGAATATTTGCCACTGTCCCCAGCAAGAATAACGACAGCACCGGCGAGAGATGAAAGGCTGTGACCAGCTGAGATATTCAATCCTCCAGCCTCGCCCGCCGACCCCGTCTCAACCTTGATACTACCGGTCGAAGTCTGTCCGGACCCAGATGAAATCTTCACATCGCCACTACCACCTTCTTCAGTTGCCATCGATCCAAAGCTCGCCGACCCACCCATGCCTGATGCGCTAGCGCCCGAGGCGATCTGCACATCACCACCGTCGCCGTCTTCGCTTGACCCCGCCTCGAGCAGCACGTCGCCACCGACACCCCCCGAGCCACCTTGAAGCCGCACTCCGCCACTCGACCCCTCAGATGCGCCTCCGTTCAGTATGATACCCCCCGATGATTCCGATCCGAGGCCTGCTCGCACCGTGACGTCGCCGCCAACATCGCCTTCGCCAGACACGACCATCACCTGGCCACCTCCAGTGCCCCCACTGCCGGCGGAGACAGAAAGATCACCACCAGGGCCTTCACTCGACGACCCAACCGAGACATCAATGGAGCCACTCCCAACCTCGGAGTCGCCCGTGCTGATGGCCACGCCTCCTGACACGCTGCCGGCTCCGGTTGCCAGCGAGATCCCACCACTCGGTCCAGAAGCCGAGGCGCTCGCTAAGGAAACATCGCCGCTGGTAGCGCCCCCCGAGCCACTGCTGACCATCACCGCCCCTCCAGGACCAGCGCCGCCGGACCCAGCCGCCATCGTAATCTCACCCCCGCATGATCCGCCGCCTCCGGCGATGTGCGCGCTTCCGCCACAGCCTGATGTTGACGCGCCAGCCTGAATAGAAATTGTCGAGCCATCGCCACTACCGCTCGCACCGACTGTGAAGCCCACGTCGCCAGCTTTACCACCAGGCGAATCGCCACTCTCAATGGTGATCGACCCGCTCGAACCACAAGAGGCGACCGCCCCCCCCGTTCCAAGTCTAACATCACCGCCGCCCGTCACACCCGCTCCAGAGTTGACAAATATAGCGCCACCCATATCGGACTCACTCTCGCCCCCGGAGATCTGCACCTCTCCACCATTGCCGGTGACACCATCAGCACCACGCAGAAGAACACCGCCACCGCTCTCGCCAGATCCACTAGCTATGTCCATGCTGCCACCAATACCCTCGGTAGACGTGCCAGCCGCGATCCTAACACGACCACCTCCTTCTTTTCCCCCATCGCCACCGTGTAGCTCGAGGGCACCGCCAACGTCGCCCTCTCCAGATGCGAGTACCGCAGAGCCGCCTGGGCCGTCCCCATCATTCGCCGTGCCTGCTTGTAGTGACAGCTGACCGCCAGATCCTAGATTACTGTTGCCCGCAGATATTTCGACCGCACCGCTGCCACTTTCGGCGTCGCCAGTCGAGATACTTATTCCGCCGGACGCCCCCGTCGTCGCAAGACCGGTCAAGATCTCAACGCCGCCAGTTTGCGCCGCACTGTCTGCGCTGGCAATAGATATGCTTCCACCATTTCCACCGAGAAGTTCCACATCCCCGCCTTCATCAGAACCGCCAAATCCAGCAGTGAGAGATACGCAACCGCCCTCGGCACCATCGCCGGCTCCGATATCCACACCGCCGCCGACACCATCTGCTGAGCCTCCAGCTGCGAGATCAATGCTTCCAGCGCCCCCGCTAGAGCTCGAGCCAATCTCGATCATCACGTTTCCTGCCCTATCCGCCGTGCCCGTTTTCATGCGGATCTCGCCACTTGCAGTCCCACTGTCGCCGGAGGTGATCGCCACATCACCACTTTGGCCCTTGGCAGTTGAAGTCCCAAACGTAGCTGATCCACCGGCTCTGGCAGCGATCGATACGCTACCGCCAAGTCCACCCGTCGCAGCACCCGCACTGCCACCACCTTCAAGCACCAGGTCACCACCGGTGCCTCCTGCTCCCGCCTGGAACGCCATCAGAAAGAGACTAGATAATCCCGGATCGGAAGCACTCTCAGATTCCCATATTCGGATTGCCCGAAAAAAACACCTGTCCCTGTGAACAGACACTGGAAACGCACCCGAAGAAACGGCTATGTTGCCGGAAGCTCCCGTGCTTGACGCGCCTGTTGTAAGCGAGATGCTCCCGGAGCTAGCAGATAGAGATGCGCCCGTGCTGAGGGTCAAAGCGCCTGAGGTACCTGCGGTACTGTCCCCAGATCCAATAGAAAGAGTTCCCGCAGATGTGGTGCCCTCTCCGGACGAGATCTGCACATCACCTCCGACTCCAGCGAGGCCGGTTGCAGCACCAGCTGTTATTAAAACAGTTCCCCCAGCACTGCTGCCATCGTCTGTTGCACCAGCCGTCATGGTAAGATCAGCACCGTTGCCGCTGGTTGCTGTTCCGACTGAGAACGTGATGGCACCGGCGGCGCCGTCGCTCGCTAGTCCAGATGAAATTGTGACTGCGCCCGAGGAACCCGCATTCGCCTCACCTGATGCGATGGTGAGCGAACCACTATCTCCAGAAGTGGCTCCGCCATCGGCCGTGATGATAGAGGCTCCCCCGCTCTGTGCGGCACTGGCGCCAGATGAAAGAGCGAGGTCACCGCCGTCGCTTACTGAGGAGGAGCCTGCAGCGAGAGACATCGCCGCTCCCGCACCGGAGCTCGAAAGCCCGACAGACATGAGGATTTGACCAGCCTGAGCAGCCGTTGCATCGCCAGACTTCAGACTTATTGACCCAGAACTTCCACAGGCGGTACCCGTGGTCAGAGAGATCGAACCGGATCTTCCCGTAGAACTGGCATTGTTTGTCTGGAGCAGGATCGTGCCCGATGTTGTTGCGCCCCAGCCTGACGTGAGCTCCACCGATCCACCGACCGCCTCTGATAAACCAGCATCTAGGATTATATCGCCACCGGAATATGCGCTATTGAGGGCGTCACCCGCCGTGAGGCACACCGATCCCCCCGGACCAGAAAATCCAGTGCCAACGTTTATGTCGATAGCACCTCCCGCGCCAACAGGGGCCGTGCCAGTCGCGAGACTGATACCACCGGAGTCAACAAAACTGGCACTGCCGTCATTCTCCCCACCGTCTGCAGTCGCTAGCGTGATGGGCCCGCTCTCGCCGAAGGCCGCGCTGCCGGAGGTCAGTATGACCGAACCCCCCGTCGCTGCACCTCCGTCATCAGGAGCCGTCTCAGCGTGGAGCCCACCCGCCGTGATCTCAATGTTGCCGGAGGATCCAGAGGTCCCCGTTCCAACGCGCATCGCAATACTCCCCGACCTGCCATCCACTGCAACACCTGCGAACCGGGGAATGTAAGTTACAAAAGTATGACAGAACCCCCAAATTGGGTCGACTTATCTCGTCTGCGTGAGGGCCCCCACTGTTTCGACACAACTCGTGATTCTCTCTAACATCAACAATTCGTCCACAGGCTAAAAGTCACGGGAAGCTCGCCCGTGGTTATAGCTACGTCACCCGTTTGGCCCGTAGATGCCGTGCCCGTTGTCAAGACTATGTCACCGGAATCACCCAAGGTGCCCTGGAGATCTGCCGTCCCGGCGGTCAAGTTCCCTGAGGATGCGGTGCCAGACCCCGACATGATCGTCAACAAAGCGGTGCCACCAGCACCGGCTGTCAACAGGACTTCGCCACCGCTGGTGCCGTTACCTGCCCGCATGGAAACGGTGCCTCCGACCGCCCCGGTCGAGGACCCTGCAGCAAGTGTGATCACTCCACCATTGCCCGTGGTCGAATCACCTGCAATCAGGACGACATCTCCCGACCCGTCCTCTGCAGCGCCTGACTCGATCCGCACATCTCCCGAACCACCTCCTGAGGACAGGCCCGTAGCAACAGTTACATCGCCAGAGTCGCCCGTTCCCGTGGCACTGCCAGTGGACACATAGCAGCCGCCAGACCCGCCAGTGTCCTGGTCATCCGCGGACGTCATCGAGACTGATCCCGATACACCGGTACCCGAGGTGGACGCACCAGAAATAATGGCAACGAATCCACCATCATCCACCGACGAGGAACCAGCCTGAATCGTGACTGCGCCACCGACACCCATGGTTGCAGTCCCGGCAGAGAGACTTATCGACCCAGAGTCGCCGTTCGTCGAGGCACCAGTCTCCAGTGTGATAGAGCCGGATGTCCCGCCCTCCCCGGTAGCAATGGTCACTTTTCCAGACTCACCAGCACTTGCAGCATTCATGGTCTGGACTGTGAAACTACCACTAGAGGATGACGTCGAAGCGCCCGAGCTCATGGTTAAAGACCCTCCGGTGCCCCCTGTTGATGAACCAGCAGTCATACTCAGGTCTCCGCCCGTCGATGTTCCTGAGCCAGCAGTGACGTCAACGGAACCGGCTGTATTGGCCGCATCTCCTGTTGAGAGGGCAATAGAGCCTGAGCTGCCCATGTTGGATGCTCCTGTGGTAAGATAAAGGGCACCAGTATCAGAGACTTGCGAATACTTTGAAGTAAAGTTGAGAGCACCTCCCGTCCCACCAGCGGATGCCGCGCCGCCCGCCAGGATAATATCACCACCTGCTGTAGCGCCGGTCCCACCCTGAATCAAAACAGCACCTCCTACATTCTGTTGGGACCCACCGCCTGCAAAGCTGATATCACCACCCCCAGAGTCCGAGGCCGTGGAAAAGCCTGCGGTGAGGATGATATCGCCACCACCACTGCTGGAGTCGCTATCACCGACGCTCACTACAATCGAGCCTGGCGTACCAGCTGCGCACCCTGTAGAGATGTTGACCCAGCCGCTATTTCCTTCATACCCAGTGCCGGTCTGAAGCAGAATTGAGCCGCTAGCCCCACATGTGCCGGAGTTTGCTGTCTCGATAGTTATGGACCCTGAAGTCGTGGCAGCAGAGTAGCCGCTTATAATGTCGACATCACCGCCTGTTAGCTGAGCAGCTTCACCGCCTTGGAGGATAACACTAGCACCAACGCCCGCGGTGGCTTCCCCAAGCTGCAATTGAATCACCCCGGACTCGCCCGTCGCGTCGCCTATGAAGCAGCAGTCAGGTGCTTGCACTCATCCCAATTGCCGCGTGCCGACTGATATATGGATCCGATCTCTCCATTATGGTCTCGGGAGTTGGGAGCAAGTGCGAACTAGGACACTGGTGGGCTAGCCTGTAGTCAGCCAAACATTCCCGGAGTCCCCGCAGGCATCTCCGGTTGCGATGAGTATATCTCCTGAACTGCCAGAGGTCGCATGGCTCGTGTTTACCTCAATACCTCCCGAGGCAGACTGTGTCGCCGATCCAGACAAAAATTGAAGTTGGCCTCCTGTCGTATCTGTGGAACTACCACCAGATAGTAGCAGCGCCCCGCCCTGTCCAGAGTCACTAGCCCCTGCGTTGATCCACACAGCACCCGCAGCGCCCCCAGAAGCTGTGCCTGTCTGAATAATCAACGCACCGGCGTCACCATTTGAAGCTCGACCCGTAGAAATAAGCACGGCGCCCGTGCAGCCCGAGCCATCCGCCGTCTCCAGGGTAAACGCACCGGTAGTCCCAGATTCGGATGTACCAGAGCTCAGAAAGATTGACCCCCCGTTACCACCAGCAGATGCACCAGCGGTGAGGTTTAGCCAACCCCCGGTGGCCAAAGACGACGCACCAGACGCAGAGCCAGCCGCGAGGATAATATCCCCACCACTACCGGTCTCGGAGAGACTGTCGCCGCCAGAGGCAACAACACTGCCACCTGTCGTGTCGGGCCCAGTCATCGACCCCGCGGTAAGTGTAACAGCACCGCCCACGCCTGACGACCCCGTACCGACTAGGACTTCGACGGACCCCCCGTTGCCGGCATTTGCGTCGCCTGTAGCCAAAACAAGAGCGCCAGACGATTTGCTCGTACTTTCACCTATGGAAAAGACCAAAATACAGGATAAGAGGCCCGGTATTGATGAAGTAACCCCGACCGCGCAGCAATGCAGCCACAACACACGAATCAAAATTTCGCAGAGAGACCCGTAGATCGCAAGTGGAATCACACCCGCGACAGGATTCAGACGCAGGACTAGGACCAGTGACTAAGAATATATCACCCGTAGCGCTGGAAGCATCGGAGGTTGCCATGGTGATGGTTCCGCTCGTCGACGCGGCAGATGCTCCAGAAGTCACGTTTATATTTCCGCCCTTAGCAGCATCAGTGCTCGCGCCCGCATCGATAGTGACATCTCCACCTTTCCCTGTAGAAGACGTTCCAACCGAAAGCTCGATGAATCCTGCATCGCCGTCAGTTGTTGTTCCCGTGCGAATTGCAATACGGCCGGTGGCACCCCCCGTGGAGTCACCGGTCTGTAGAGTGATGGAACCGGAACCGTCTTCCTCGCTCGAAGCTGTGGCGAAGCTGATGGCGCCTGTATTGCCGGTGGCCGATGTTCCCGACCAAATACTGATGGCGCCACCATCACCAGCTGTGGAGCTACCTGCTGTTAGGATGACAGAGCCGCCCTGCGCCGTCGAATCTACAGAGTCCCCCCCGAACACCGTCACGTTGCCACCAGTGCCGCCTTGCCCTGACACGATGGCTATTGAGCCACCACGTCTGTCCGTTCCACCTGTCGATCCGCCAGCAGCCAAAGAAATGGCGCCTCCCGCGCCAGAAGAGCTCGTGCCAACACGCATTGTGATACATCCTGTATTTGCCCCAGTAGACTCACCGGTCGACACTACGACGCCGCCTGTCCCGTCAGAAGATGTCCCGGTCGCTAGCACTAGCTTGCCAGAACCCCCGTCTTCTCCAGAATTTACGGTCTGGACTGACACGGGGCCAGATGATGTACTTGTAGCGGCACCCGATTTGATGTCGATACCACCACCAGTTGCTTCCAAAGCCGTGGCCGCACCGGCACGTATATAAATATCACCACCGCTACCAGCCGCCGCGGGACCAACAGTAAGCTCAATGGCACCGCCAGCGTCATCATAGCTTGATCCAGTGTTGAGCGTGATTGCGCCAGAATTGCCATTGGACGCAGTTCCTGTTGCAAGGATAACATTACCCGAAACTCCTTCAACCCCGGCGTTGGCCGTTTCGAGTGAAATCGACCCAGAGCTAGACGCAGTCGCGTATCCGGAGGCTATTGCAACTTGACCACCCGTCTCCCCTAAGTCAGAGTCCACGAGACCACCACCCTGCAAGGTCAGACTACCACCTGCGCCAGAATCGCCGCTGCCTACAATAAGAGAGATAGCACCAGCAGCGCCCTCCGCCGCCGACCCTGTCGACAATCGGATGGCGCCTGAGTTTCCAAGGCTCGACGTTCCAGTAGAGACCGTCAAGTCACCAGACACGCCAGCGTCCCCTGCATTGGCCGTTTGCACTTTAATTGCGCCCGAAGTACTAGCCGCACCCAGACCAGAGGCGATAGTCACGGAACCCCCGCTGCCCGTTTGTGCTGCACCACCAAAGACAGAGACCTCCCCACCAACGTCGAATTCGGCGTCTAACCCGAAGGCGTCGCCGCCCTCTAGGCAGACATCCCCGCCATCGCCGCCGTTGGTGTTGGTAGAACCCCCCCCGATCAAGTTCAACGAACCGCCAGTTCCATCTTCCGCGTACGAGTCACCAGCGACTAGCTCAAGATCGCCGCCGTCACCCGAGGCGCCCGTCCCGACGCAGATGGAGATGACGCCCCCCGACCCGCCCTGGGTAGTAGATCCGGTTTCCATCGTGATTGCTCCAGAATTACCGATGACCGCAGATCCAGTGAGGAAGCTAATAGGACCGCTGGTACCAGAGGATCCGCTATCGG
>Ga0099800_1310_pt1 | contig 10646 bp, 10 predicted proteins | sample Uncmet6_SortRC_1_FD_89868 | JGI IMG/M metagenome (GOLD analysis project Ga0099800, IMG submission 89868) | Marine eukaryotic communities from CALCOFI LINE 67, Pacific Ocean - CN11_C50_N6_SortRC_1 | ecosystem: Environmental > Aquatic > Marine > Oceanic | place: Pacific Ocean: Monterey Bay... | reverse complement strand
TTGAGTTTAGGTGTAGCTAGGACAATCCAGATGGCTGCTGACCGGTATATGCAGGATGGTTAAGTCAAAAGAATTGTAAGTGGTTAACTCCATTGTTTGGGAGACTATAGACGAATGTCAAAAATTCGTGTTTACGAATTGGCTCGCGAGATGAATGTTGAAAGCAAGGTTCTCGTGGGTCGGCTTAAAGATATGGGTATTGTGGTTGCTAGTCATCAGAGCACTTTGACTGGTGATCAGATTTTGCAGGCTAAAAAGGCTATGAAGGGTGGTGCAAGCCCAGATAAAGCTTCTGCTAACCCAAGGGTTATTAGGCGTCGCCGAAAGGCTGAAGCCGCCCCCCCTGAAGCTGAAGTATCAAGCTCTGATGCCGATTCAGGTATGCCTATGGTATCGGATAACGAGACCGGACCTGAAGAGCAGGTGCAGCAAGGCAATGAAGCTTCAGAAGATGAGTCTTCCTTGGTAGAGGTTGCTGACTCGGATTCCTCTACTAATGAGGTTGAGGCAGCTGAATCATCGACTGCAGAGCCAGTTGTTGCAGAGACTGCTACTACGGAATCTAAGGTAGCCGAAACGACGCTAGGTGAGCCGGCATTACCTTCCGAAGGTAATGGGGCTATAGAGGAGCAAGCTTCAGCAGAAGTGGTGCGAAAGCCCGGTGGGGCAACTATAGTCCGCAGAGCGACACCTGAAGAAGTAGAAGCTCGTAAAGTTGCAATAGCGGCTAGAGCAAAGCAAGGTAGGCAGGGTAAGCACAACAGAACTGGTGATTCTCCTGCTCGTCCAGATGCTCAGCCAAGTCAAAGGCGTAGTACTCCTAAGGAGCGAGGTCCTGACAGGCCTAAAGAGAGCCGGGATAAATTTGCTAAAGCTCCGCCAGCGCCGAGTGATGTTAATGATATCCCGAATCCTTTGGATGAGGCTGGGGGAAGAAATCGAGGGCGACGAAGTGGCGGCGAAGCTTGGCGTGATGAAAAGGCTGTGGCCGTTCCAGGACAACCTGTTCAGAAACGTCCAGAGGTTAAGAAGCGTAGAGATAAAACAGATACGCGTACTATTCTAAACTTGGCTGATCGTGGAGAAGAGGTACGGGTTGGTAAGGCGCGTAAAAGGACTGTATATACTCCATCAGCTTCTGGTAGACGCCGTGACTTGAAGAGAAGGAAAGATCTTAAGAAGACTCAGTTGACCGTACCTAGGGCAGCTTATCGAGTTGTGAAAATGGGTGAGGAGATCACCGTCGGCGACTTTTCTCAGCAGCTTAATGTTAAGTCTGGAGAGATCATTAAGAAGCTTATGGGAATGGGCGTGATGGCGACCATTAACCAGAGTATTGATTTAGATACTGCTACCTTAATAGCATCAGAATATAATTTCGAAATTAAAAATAATGTTGTTACTGTTGACGATGTGCTTACTAGGATTGGGGGAGAAGCCCGGTCTGAGGGTAAAGTGGAACGTCCACCAATAGTGACAATTATGGGTCATGTCGATCATGGTAAAACATCTATCCTAGATGCGATTCGTAATAGTGGGGTAGCGGCTACCGAGGCTGGGGGTATCACTCAACATATAGGTGCCTATACGGTTGAGAAGGATGGCAAGACGATAGCATTTCTGGATACTCCAGGTCATGAAGCTTTTTCGGCAATGCGGGCTAGAGGTGCTAAAGCGACAGATATTGTTATTCTAGTTGTTGCAGCAGATGATGGGGTGATGCCACAGACTGTAGAGGCGATATCTCATGCCAAAGAGGCTGGGGTGCCTATTATTGTAGCTGTCAATAAAATAGATAAACCTAATATCAATATAGATAGGGTTAATACTGAGTTGATGGAGCATGCCATTCAATCTGAAGAATGGGGTGGTGAACATCAATTTGTGAAAGTTTCAGCCATAAAAGGTACTGGAATAGAGGAGCTTTTGGATGCGATTAATTTGCAAGCCGAAATTCTAGAATTAACTGCGGACTTTGATCGATCTGGAGAAGGTGTTGTTATTGAAGCTCACCTGGATAAAGGTCGGGGGCCAGTGACCACTGTTTTGGTCCGCGATGGTGTTGTCAAAGTTGGCGATACGGTTGTCGCAGGTGTTCAGCTAGGCCGTGTGCGAGCTATGCTTGATCATCAGGGTAAGAGTTTGGAAAATGCAGGCCCATCGATACCTGTTCAAGTCCTTGGTTTATCTGGGGTGCCAGAAACGAGTGATATCGTGAATGTGGTTGCCGATGAGAAGATTGCTCGTGAGATCAGTGATATTCGTAAGAAAAGTATTCTGGATAGTAAATCAAGCAAGTCCAGTGCTGCCTCCTTAGAGGAGTTACTTGATCGGGTTAATCAGGGAAGTGTACTTGAAGTCCCAGTTATTATTAAAGCAGATACCCAGGGTTCTCTTGAGGCTACAGCTGAAGCAATAATGAAGATTGCTAGTGACAAGGTGAAAAATAGAATTGTCCATAAGGCTGTAGGTGGCGTTACAGAGTCGGATGTAACTTTAGCTGAAGCAGCTAATGCTGTGATCATTGCTTTCAATGTTAGATGTGGAAGAGGTTTGGATCGGGTTGCTGAGACTGCTGGTGTACTAGTAGAGGTTCACAGTGTTATTTACGATATTGTAGAATCGATGAAAGCCATGATGGCTGGTCGATTGCCGCCGATTCAAACTGAAGTTGTTCAGGGGCATGCTGAGGTTCGGCAGACGATCAAGGTTCCAAAAGTTGGAATTGTTGCAGGTACTTCCGTTTTAGATGGTAAGATTACCCGCAATGCTCACTTGAGGTTGATTCGGGAAGATATTGTTATTTTTACAGGTAAGATAGGCTCTCTTCGTCGCTTTAAGGATGATGTAAAAGAAGTGGCCTTTGGCTATGAATGCGGTATTGGTTTTGATGGTTATTCGGATATCAAAGAAGGAGATATTCTGGAGGCGTTTATCATCGAGGAGTCCGCAGCTACATTATGAGATTGAGATGAGTTTAAGACAAGATAGAGTGGCAGACCAAGTCCGCGATACAATTGGTCGATGTTTTCAGGGTGGTATAATTAGTGATCCCCGGCTAGAAGGGGTCACTGTAACTGCGGCTAAGGTCAGTCCAGATCTTCAAGTTGCGACCATATACTTTCGCCTTTATTCCCAAACGGATCGTGATGAGGCTATGCGGGGTTTGAAAAGTGCTTCGAGCTTCTTCAGGAGAAAGTTGGCTGCTTCACTTGAGCTGCGCAGGGTTCCTCAGCTTAGATATTTCTATGACGAAAGCGTTGATAAAGCTTCAAGAATTGACGAGTTGCTCTTTCAGCTTAGGTGATAAGTTAATCTACAAGATTTCCGGAGAATAGATTTTGGGGCGTAAGAATGTTCCCTCACCTTTTTGTGGTATGCTTGCCATCTACAAGCCTCGTGGGATGATTTCGAAAGATGTTTCTAGGTATTTGGAGAAGAAGTTAGGCAGGCTTAAAATGGGCCATGTCGGGACTTTAGATCCAATGGCAGAAGGCGTTTTACCACTCCTCTTTGGTAAGGCAACCCGTTTGCAGGATTATCTGTTGGGGATGACTAAGGAGTACGAGTTTGATGTCGAATTTGGGCGGCACACCGATACTAATGATGATGATGGTCAAACCCTAGAAAGTATCGATCCAGGTATTATTGAGCGCATGGCCGTTGAGCTCGCTGCCTCAGAATTGACTGGGGAAAGAGTTCAAATTCCTCCTATATATTCTGCGGTTAAGTACAGAGGCAAACCATTATATGAATACGCTCGATCAGGTAAAACAACTGAAGTGCCTTTGCATGATCTGGAGAGGCGAGTGGTTATTTATAGCCTTAAGGTTGTCAATCTAGAAGGCAAGATCGCTACTTTCAAAGCACGTGTATCCAAGGGTACATATATCAGGGTACTGGCTCTAGAAATTGCAGAAAAACTAGGAACTATTGGGGTTGTTACTCGTCTTTTTCGGTCAGAGAGCGCTGGTGTTCTTGCAAAGGATGCTTTTACGCTTGATCAGGTGGCCGATAAGATAGGTGTTTTTGGTAATCTGGTTGCTCCAATAGAGTCGATAACTATTGATATGCCAAAGATGCACATAAAGTCGACTACCCATATTGACTCGCTATTCCATGGAAAGACTTTAGAGCTTGACATTGAGGCTTTCAATAAGTCTATTCATTTGCAGAATAATTTAGGGAAGTCTGAGAGCGTGTTTAAAGTTGCAACAGAGCTTTTACTTCTCGACCAATTTGGCAAAGCTCTAGGTTTGGGTGTTGCAAGGATTAAAGGCTCGAATCAAGTAGTAGTAGATTTAAAAAGAGGGCTAGTATGAGTATGGATCAAAAAAACTATCTGTTTACTTCAGAGTCAGTGAGCGAGGGTCATCCGGACAAGGTGGCTGATCAGATTAGTGATGGTATTCTCGATGCGCTTTTGGAGCAGGATAAGAATTCAAGAGTGGCTGTCGAAACACTGGTTAAGACGGGCCTAGTGGTTATCGCTGGAGAAGTCACTTCTAGTGCTCATATTGATTATGCAAGTGTTGCCAGAAAGGTGATAGAAGACATAGGCTATAATGAGTCTGAACTTGGATTTGATGCAAAAAGTTGCGGTGTTATGGTAGCGGTAGAGCAGCAGTCTGCAGATATTGCAGCTGGCGTAAATGAAGGTGAAGGCGTTCACCAGGAGCAGGGTGCAGGTGATCAGGGTATGATGTTTGGTTTTGCTAGCGATGAAACCCCTGAATACATGCCAGCGACTATAAGTTACTCCCATAAGTTATTAAAAAAATTATCTGAGTTGAGGCGTGAAAAAAGCGTATCATGGTTGCGACCTGATGCTAAATCTCAGGTTACTGCTGAGTATAAGAATGGAAAACTAAGCAGAATTGATGCTGTTGTTGTTTCCACTCAACATGGCCCAGATGTTGAGCATGCTGAGCTAGAAAAGTACATTATTCAAAATTGTATCAAGGAAGTTATACCTTCTAATCTTCTGGATGCCCAAACCCAGTATCATATCAATCCAACTGGTCGCTTTGTTATTGGAGGTCCTCAAGGTGATTGTGGTTTAACGGGCCGCAAAATTATTGTGGATACCTATGGTGGTCACGGCGCTCATGGTGGTGGTGCTTTTTCTGGAAAAGATCCTACCAAGGTGGATAGATCTGCTGCATACATGGGGCGGTATATCGCTAAAAATATTGTTGCAACAGGCTTAGCGTCTAAGTGTTTGGTGCAGTTAGCTTATGCTATTGGTGTGCCTGATCCAGTAAGTGTTTTTGTTGATACTTATGGTACAGGCAAAGTGGGTGAGGAAAAGCTAGCCGAAGCTGTTAGGGAAGTCTTTAAGTTGACTCCTAAAGGCATAGATTCCACTTTTAATTTGAAACGCCCTATGTACCAATCGACCGCTTCATATGGCCATTTTGGTAGGGATGAGTTTCCTTGGGAGCGATTAGATAAAGTTGAGGCTTTGAAGTCTCTTTTTAAATAGAAATAATTTTTTGTTTTTATGATTTAGGGCATGCATCCGTAGTTTGGTTGCGTGCCTTTTTGTTATCTTATATAATTCACTAACAGCATAGAATATCAGGAAATTTTTTGAAAAATGGATGGTTAGCCTACTTTGTTCATCTGGGCAAAGCTTATAAATTGATTTAATGATCGCCTTCAGGCAGGAGAAAACATGGCTAAAAAAAGAGTCCTGTTGGTAAACAGAGAATTTCAATTTCGCTATACGCTAGTGGCCGTATTAGTAGGGGTCATTTCTACCTGTCTTAGTTGCGTGGTTATACTTTATCCACTGTATCAGTTCGAAATACTGAGGATACCGGCGTTTTTACCAATACCTATTTTAGGGGTTATGGTTCTTGCGGTTGCTGTTAATATTCTGTTTATTTGGTTGATAGGTATTGCGGTTACTCATAAGTTGGCTGGGCCAATGTTTAGTATGGCTAGGACCCTGCGCAGAATTGAAGAAGGTGTCTGGACTGGTCACTTAACGATTCGCAAAGATGATGAAATGCATTATCTTGTTAGAAGTTTGAATGGGATGATTGATAGTATTACCGATGCGTGCAAAAGTGACCTTGTAGCTGTGCGGCAGCTAAAAGACCTTATAAATTCGTTGCCAGCAAGTGAGGACGAGGCAGAAACGCTGCGGATTATTCTGGAAAAATTAGAGAATTCTTATGAACAGCGTTTGCTGGTCGATCGTTGAGCTAAAGTTTAAATTTGAAAGCAAGAATCTATGTGGATTGAGAAGTTGTCAGGGACTTTTATAGAGTCTTTACCCTCAGGTATTATTGTTGATTTAAATGGCGTAGGATATGGTGTTGAAATGCCATTGTCTGCAATATGTGAACTTCCGCCTACAGGCAATGCCGTTGAACTCTGGATTCATACATATGTCAAAGATGACGCATTGAGGCTATTTGGATTTCTTTCGGCCAGAGATCGCTCTGCTTTTGAAATTCTGATTTCAGTGAATGGTGTAGGTCCTAAGGTGGCATTAGCTATTTTGTCAACGCTTTCTGTGCCTGTAGTGCGCCAAGCTGTGTTGAAAGGCAAGACAAGTATTTTTGAAAATGTACCGGGTATTGGCAAAAGATTAGCTGAGAAAATTTTGGTCGAACTTAAAGCGAAACTTCCTAAGTTGCAGAATGCAGTTTCCTTAGGGCTCCCAGAGCAGGAAGTGCAGCTAGATATGGATGAAATCGAAGATCAACTGATTGATGAAGATAGCGATGAGTTAGTATTTGATGATATTCGCTCAGCCCTTGTCAATCTTGGCTTTACTGACAAAGTAGTCCTGCCTATTATTGAGAAGTTAAAGGAGAATAATTCCGATAGAGAGTTCAATGCCTTGCTAAAAGAGGCTTTGCTGTTACTTCGTGGAGGTGTGACAAAACGAGGTGGTAAGCCAAAGTCTAAGAATCTTCCCGAGAAAGATTTGGTGCAGGGAGAATTATTTTAGCATCAAAGAGGCCAGCCTATGAATATAAGTGACTCAGATTCAAATAGTGTGTCTATCGAGAGAGTGGTTTCATTAGGTGAGAATGAAGAGGATCTTATCCAAAGGCAAGAGCCTTCTTTAAGACCAATGTCGTTCGATGACTATCCTGGACAGGAAAGAGCCAAAGATAATTTAAAAGTATATGTAGGTGCAGCGAAAAAGAATGATCGTGTATTAGATCACGTGATTCTGCACGGACCTCCTGGCCTTGGCAAGACAACTTTGGCTCGGATTATTGCTAACGATTTAGGTTCGTCATTTCATCAAACTAGTGGGCCCGCTATTGATAAGCCGGGTGATTTAGCTGGCATATTGGCTGGTCTGGAGGCGGGCAGTATTCTCTTTATTGATGAGATTCATAGGTTATCTATTGCGGTTGAAGAAGTTTTATATTCGGCAATGGAAGACTTTTTTGTAGATATTTTGGTGGGACAAGGACCAACAGCAAGGGCCTTGAAAATGCCTATTAATCCATTTACTTTGGTTGGCGCAACTACCAAAATGTCATTATTATCAGGCCCCTTCATGAGTCGCTTTGGGATTCAAGAGCGCTTGGAGTTCTATGACAAGAATTCTTTGGCGGAGATATTGAAGCGCAGTGCTCATTTGACCAATATTGCGATTACAGATACTGCTGCTGCTGAATTAGCGCAACGCTCGCGCGGCACTCCTCGAGTGGCTAATCGTTTTCTTAGGCGAGCCCGGGACTTTGCCGATTTCCATGATAGATCAGGTTTGGACTTTGAATCAGTAAGTATAACCCTCGATAGGTTGGGTGTTGATAGTGCCGGGCTTGATCAAATGGATCGGAGGTTGCTGGTGACAATTCGCGATAGGTATGATGGAGGTCCGGTTGGAGTTGAAACTTTGGCGGCGACGGTGGGTGAGGAGAGATCGACTGTTGAAGATGTATATGAGCCGTATTTATTACATCTAGGTTTTCTCAAACGTGGTCCTAGGGGCAGAGAGATTACGGACCTAGGTTATCAACACTTAAATAATATAGAAACTGTCGTGAGAGATAATTCATAAATATCTTGAATTTTTACCTTAATCTTTGTCCCAAGCTGTTGCCTTAAAATTGTTGATTTTTCATTGGGAGAGTCACTATGGATTCATTGTATTTGATTGTTCTGGGTGTGATTCAAGGAATTGCAGAGTTTCTGCCGATTTCTTCGTCTGCTCATTTAATTGTGGTCTCAGCTTGGATGAATGATGGTCAGCCATTGACCTTAGCTCAAAATATAGGTCTTCATTTAGGCACTCTTTTTTCCGTTGTTGTATACTTTTATCGTGATTGGTTGAATATATTATATGCTCTCAAGGATCGGATATTTAAAGGGAGCTCTAGTCATGATGCTAATGTTCTATTACCTGCTCTAATTATCGGTTGCATTCCTGCTGGTATTGTGGGGATTTCGGCGCAGAGTTGGATTGAACGTGAGTTTCATCATCCGTTGTTTGTTGTGGCTCCTTTGGTAGTGGTTGGGTTCTTTATGTGGTGGGGCGATAAATCTTGTCCGCAGGAGAGGGGCTTAAGTCAACTTAATATTAAAGATGCCATTATCATCGGCTTGTTTCAGGTAATTGCCTTGATACCGGGTGCGTCTAGGAGTGGAGTCACCATTTTAGGTGGGCGACTGTTGAAACTAGATCGTGATGCGTCTGCGCGCTTTTCTTTTTTGCTGGGTACACCGGTTATGGCGGGGGCTGCTCTATTAAACCTTGACGAGCTGGCTCAAGTCGCTGCCCATGGTGATTTTTATTTGGGCATGATCACGGCTTTAGTGACTGGGTTGGTAAGTATTAGGTTTTTATTGGCAATGTTTCGAAAATATGGCCTATTGGGCTTTTTCTTTTATAGAACATTACTAGCTTTAGTAGTATTGGTTACCTTCTGGCCTAACTGATATTTTTATTAGTGCTTTTTTGGGCCTCGTTGTCATGTTGACGCTTGGGTTTACTATGAATGAATTGCGCAAAAGTATATGGGGGCGATTGTCTGCCCTGGCATTTATTTTCCTCATTATTATTGGAAACATTTGGTTTTCTTATTATATCGTTGGGCAGGAAATTCCTTGGTGGTTAATCGATAGCTTTTATGCTTCAGCTATCGTTGCGCTTGTTGGGTTAATAGGGATGATAGGCAAGTTTTTGATAGGTAATCCAACTGAGGAATCTGACGATGATGACTGATCTTCGTTTGACATTTGACTGCGGAACAATCTTATTGGATGGTGAGTTAGGTAAAAATCTCGAACTCGATTACCCTGCTGTAAAATATGATAACAGAACTGGTTGCTACCGAGCTCCTGCTCGTAGTTATCGAGAAATAGTCTTGCAGCTGACTTCTGAGTCTCGCAATGTCGTAGATAATGCCCGTAACTATTCTAAGTTGGATCTCAACTTCAAAAAAAAAATTGAACCACGTGAGCATCAGACCCAGGCCATAAAATCTTGGCAGGATAACGGGTATCAGGGTGTTATTGAGTTACCAACAGGTGCTGGAAAGACAATACTCGCTGTTATTGCAATGGGTTATGTTGGGCGCCCAACGCTTGTAGTTGTTCCTACTATTGATCTGATGGAACAATGGTGTGCGGTGCTTTCAGAATTTTTCGATGTACCTATTGGTATGTTGGGTGGGGGCAAAAAGGAAATTAGGGACATAACTGTTTCGACTTATGATTCTGCCGTATTGAATATTGAGACGATAGGAAAAGACTTCGGCTTTCTCATATGTGATGAATGTCATCACTTACCAGCGCCTCAATATCAAATTATTGGAGAGGCCTCTATCGCCCCATTTAGAATGGGGCTCTCAGCTACGGTTGATAGAGTAGATGGTAAAGAGTCTTTGATCTATAGATTGTTAGGACAAAAGATTTTTGTTGGTCAGATTGAAGATTTGGGTCCGAACGTATTGGCTCCATATGATGTAGTTTCAATTGAAGTTCCGATGAAAGCTGGCGATCTCGCGAGGTATCAAGAAGCTAGAGATATTTATTTGAAGTTTGTCAGGGCTAACAAAATAAACTTCAGTCAGCCATGGGGTTGGCAGGATTTTATTCGAAAAGCGGCTCGATTACCTGGAGGCCGAGATGCCCTGAAGGCCCATCGGTTACAGAAGCATATTGCACAGGCTAGTGAGGCGAAGCTTGAGCATGTTTGGGAAATTTTACAGAAGCACAGGTCAGACAAAACGATAATTTTTACGGAAGATAATAAGCTTGCTTATAAGATCGGCCGCTTGTTTCTTTTGCCCGTGTTAACCCATCAGACAAAGCCGAAAGAACGAAAATATTTTTTGGATAGTTTTCGTCAGGGGACATTATCCGTATTAGTTACTTCAAAAGTATTGAATGAGGGTGTTGATGTTCCTGAAGCTAGTGTAGCTATTATTGTTTCTGGTGGTAGTAGTGTGAGAGAGCACGTTCAGCGGTTAGGGCGGATTTTGCGTCATCGAGAAGGTAAGAGGGCTGTTTTTTACGAAGTTATTTCTAGAGATACTAGTGAGACTGCAGCTAACAAGCGGAGAAAACAGCATTATGCTTACCAAAGATCAAATTAAGTATTTTCATCGAAAAGGTAAGATCACTCCCAAGCTTATTGATACTTCTGATAAGGAATTAGTTTCAAT
>Ga0099800_1309_pt1 | contig 10696 bp, 12 predicted proteins | sample Uncmet6_SortRC_1_FD_89868 | JGI IMG/M metagenome (GOLD analysis project Ga0099800, IMG submission 89868) | Marine eukaryotic communities from CALCOFI LINE 67, Pacific Ocean - CN11_C50_N6_SortRC_1 | ecosystem: Environmental > Aquatic > Marine > Oceanic | place: Pacific Ocean: Monterey Bay... | reverse complement strand
CAGGCCAGACACGATTTATCAGTAGAGGGATTCTATGATGAAGTCGGTATGGAGTGGGGTGATAATGGTTCTACTTATGTAGTGGATGCTTGTAATGACTTTAATGGTGTAGTGGATTGGGAAAAGCAAGATAGTTTTTTTAGAAAACACTTTCACCCAAAATTTATCAAACAAACAACAGAAAAAGCATATTATGATTTCTTTGTAAAACAAGATATAAAAATTGACTTATTACATATAGACGCAGACCACACATTTGACGGAATTAAAAAAGACTTTGATTTATACTCAAAGATTATGAACAAGGGCGGTATTATTACAATACACGATACGGATAAAAAATATATAGATAATTTTGTAGAGATTGAAAATCACGAGGGAGATGATTTATCAGGACCAAGTGAATTTGTCAAAACAATAGACAAAAGAAAATTTGAGGTTATAAACTTTTTTAATTATAAAGAAAAATCAGAACACCCAACATCATCAGGATTAACAATAGTGAGGAAGAAATGAATTTAGTCACGGTTTGTGGACACAATACAACAATGTTATATCATATGTTAAATCATTATCATTTACATATGGACGAGATATTTGTAGTGTTGTATGCACATCACAAGAAAGACCCAATTATAGAACAAGGATTACATATATTAGAAAAGTTTAATTTAAAACCACACAAAATAGTTTATGAACGACCATTTGATTGGGCAAGAGTTACAGAACATTATAACGAAACCAAATTACTAAAACCAGATGATTGGTGGATAGTAGCAGATGATGATGAATTACAATTATACTCTAAACCAACTTGGGAAATAATTGACGAGTGCGAAGAGTTCGGATATGAATTCGTAACAGGTGGTTTCGTAGATAGAATAGGTGACAACGGAGACTTTCCTAAAATCACTATGGAATCAAATGTATGGGAAGAAATGCCAGAAGCTGGATTTTTTAGATATCCACTAAGTCAAGCTTGTCCTAATAAAGTTACATTGATGAAAGGAAGTGTCAAAGTATCTAATGGACAACACTATGTAGAATTTCCAGACGGAACAACATCTTGGGGTAGTGAACATAAAAAGAGATATCCAATAGAAAAGAATTTTACACAAGTTCATCATTTTAAATGGGATTATTCAGTATTGGATAGATTACAGCAAGTTGGTAAATCATCAATCGGTGAGTCTTGGGGTGAAGAGTATCAATTGATGTATGATGAAATAAAGGATAATGATTTTAAAATAGATTTACAGAATAAAGAGTTTGCGTTTCAACGATTAGGTAATGGACATTATCATCAATTACACACTTGGAACGATTTAAGAAAAAAAATAGTAACAATTTAACAAAACTATATATTTATTAATATAGTTATAAACAAACAGAGGTTATCATATGCCACAAGATAATAAAAAAGAGTTAATGTTAGAAGAAAGAAAAGTGAAAGCGCTTGAGAAGATTGCAAATGTTCTTGATGCTTTAACACTTTGGTTTGAAGATATTGACAAAGAAGAATGGTCAAATAGAGTTCAATGGTATTTGGCTGAATACTACGAAAAATACGGAAAATCAGAAGATAAATAATGAAACTTGGAATAATTGTCCCGTATCGTAAAAGACCAGGACATCTTCGTAAGTTTCGTCAATCTATTAAATCTTATTTAAAAGACCAAGATTATGAATTAATCGTGGTTGAACAAAATGATGATTTACCATTTAATCGTGGTAAGTTATTAAATATAGGATTTCAACAAGCAATCAGAAATCAATGTGATTATGTTGTATTTCACGATATTGATATGTTACCAATAGATGTAGATTATTCTTATTCAGATGTTCCAATCCATCTTGCTACAAATTTCACTAATTCAGATAGAGAAATATTTAAAACTTATTTCGGTGGAATCACTATGTTCCCAATTGATTTATTCAAAAAAGTAAATGGTTATTCTAATGAATATTGGGGTTGGGGATTTGAAGATGATGATTTGTTAATGCGATTAACAGAACAAAATGTATTCACGGATTATGAAATATATGATGTTCCAAAAGAATCAACATCTGGTATTTATCTACACGGAGACAAAAGTTATGTTGAGTGTAATAATACAATTGACATTACAAAAGATTTCACATTTCACATTACATTTAAACCAGACGACATTATACCCGACTATGATAAATCATTTGATGAATATTGTGTATTTAGCATCCCAGGTTGGGATACCACAATAGGATATAATTCTTTTAACAGATATAAATTTGAGTGTTGGGATATTGGAAAAGAGTGTCACCAAATTACATCAGATTATGATTATCCAAAACTAACAAGAATTAGTGTAACTTACGACAAGTCAAATAGATTATTGACTATGTATCAAGATGGAAAAGAAGTCGGTAATAAAACAATAGCAAGAAAATTATTAGATACTAAAAAAGAAAAGTTCTATATTGGTATCGCTGATTTAAGAGAAGACGACATAAAAAGTTTTCGTGGATTCGTTAGTGATTTTGCCTATTGGGATAAAGCACTACAAAAAAATGAAATACAAGAATTAACAGAAACATTTGGTTTGAGTTATGTATCGGATACAGGACAATATAGCAGTTCAGAAAACTTAAAGATTTACTACGATTTCAAACACATACAATTAAATCAAGCTTATCAATATGAAGAAGGTGAAATTGTAGATATGGTAAATCCAAGATTGTCAAAGTGTTATTCACAAACTTACAATTGTATTCCTAAACCATTAAACGAATTAGAACATAAGAGAATATCTATTCCCGCCAGACGAAATTCTACATTCGAGATGATTGAACACAAACCAGAAGGTTATTTGGAAGGTGGTTGGAAATCTGAATCAACAAGATTAAATCAGATTAGATTTTACAATCAAGTGATTAACAATGAATCCAATCTTACACAAGATGGACTATCGACACTTAAATATACGAAAGTTTCATCAACAAGTCAAGGAAAATATTCATTTATTTCGGTAAAGTTATGAAGTTAGGAATATGCATACCATACAGAGATAGTGGAGACGGAGTTCGTCAAGGACATCTGGATAGATTGATACCACACTTAGAAGAGTTTTTAGGTAAACAAGGTATTGACTTTACTTGTTATGTAGGACATCAGATTGATTATGAAAAGTTTCATAGAAGTGGAACTAAAAACATAGCATACTTACAAGCAAAAAAAGATGGGTGTGATTACTTTGCATTTCACGACGTGGATATGCTACCGTATGATGACTGTCATTACGGACACCCAGGAGATTCACCAAAACATATAGCGACTTGGTTATCACAATGGGGTTATACTTTACGAGATACAGAATACTTTGGTGGTGTTGTGATATTCACAGCAGAACAATTTGAAAGAATCAACGGATACAATACTGAATATGTTGGTTGGGGTATGGAAGATGATGATTTGTATTGGAGATGTGTAGAAAAGGGTTATTACAAACAAAAGACTTTACAAGAAATAAAACAAAAAATGGTTTTATCATTAGACGGAAAATCTACTTGTATAAAAATCAATCCTTCAAGAGAGCTCAGACGAATACCTACGGATAGTTTTAGAATTGATATCATTTGTAAACCTGAAATACCCGAACAAGACCCAGAACATTTAATCGGTAAAGGAAATAACAAATATTTAAAATACCCAATATTATCTAAAATCGGATATGACTTCGGAATAGATTACAACAATAGTAATGCATTTGCAACATCAATGTGGGATTGGAAAAATCAACACATATATCGTTGGAGACGAAGATATCAAAACAATTGGACAAAAGTTAGTTTGATACACGACAAAGACAATAAGAAAATAAGTTTCCAAATCAACGACCAAGACTTAGGGGAAAAATTTGGAATACAACAATCAACTATATCCTATGAAGAAAAATTAAAACGATATGCTAATGTTCCATTTTGGATTGGGTGTAATGACCCGAACGCTTGGGAAGGACAACGATTCTTCAAAGGTGAAATAGCAGAAGTGAAGATGTGGAATGCTTATGATGACTTAGTTTTACATTACGATATGACTAAATCAGTATGTTGTGACCAAGGTTGTAAAAGATGTAAAGGGGATATCGTTAAAGATTTAAGTGAGTTTGGAAATCACGGATTAATTGAAAATCGTAATATTAGATTTTTACGAAACAAAGAATTTATTAAAGATAGTCCAGCACCACATAGAAGATACGGAACTATGGAGTGTATGTATCACGACGACGAGGGAATTGTTGATAATCAGTTTCAAGGTGATGTAGAACAAACATCTAAAAATGAAATCCTTTATAGAAAGAAAATGCAAAAGGGTGAAGTCGATATTGATAATTCAGGACTAAACTCAATGAAATATGATATACATAGTATAGATACTATTTATAATAGACACAAATTAATTAATGTAAGGTTTTTAAATGGGTAAAATAACAGACATATCAAAAGATAATAATGTTTTTACAGAAACTAAAGAAAAGTTAGATTCAATTGGACCAGGTATGTGTTTAGCAAAATGGACACAAGTAACTTTACAATTACAAACAGGACATAATCATAGTTGTCACCACCCAAGAACTCACAAAATAAATACAAAAGAAATTGCAAGAAATCCAAGTGCCCTACACAACACACAATATAAAAAACTTCGTAGAAGAGAAATGCTCACGGGTAAAAGACCAGAAGAATGTGATTATTGTTGGAATGTAGAAGACAACTCAGATAGATTTTCAGACAGAACATTTAAATCAAATGAAAGTTGGTCCAAACCACACTTTGATGAGATTGTAAATGCAGATTGGAGAGAAGATATAAATCCAAGATATGTAGAGGTTGCTTTCTCAAATGCTTGTAATTTTAAATGTAGTTATTGTGGACCACCTTATTCTTCTACTTGGATGAACGAAATAAAACAACACGGAGCATATCCAACAACAGATAAGTTCAATGGTATGGAAGGTATGATTCAGGAAAACAAAGTTCCAATACTACATAGAGAACCAAATCCTTATGTTGATGCTTTTTGGAAATGGTGGCCAGAATTATATCGTGATTTACATACTTTTAGAATTACAGGTGGAGAACCAATGTTAGCAAAAGATACTTGGAAAGTATTGGATTATATTATTGACGAACCTAACCCAAACAAAGATTTAAATTTTGCTATCAATTCCAATCTCGGTTTAGGTGATGATATGATTGACAAGTTAATCGGTAAGATTAACAAAATAGAAGACGAAGACAGAGTAAATGAATTTATTATATTTACATCAGTTGATACTTGGGGTGAACAAGCAGAGTATATTCGTAATGGATTAGAGTTTAATCGTATATGGGACAATATGAACAAAATATTAGAAAAGTGTCCAAGAGTAAATCTAACGATTATGTCCACTTATAATGCATTATCAGTTCCTAATTATCACAAATTAATTGAGGGTGTATATGGATTAAAAGAAAAATATGGTTCATCAGATAGATATTGGAACTCAGCAGTATTTTTGGATTCAAGTTATTTAAGATTTCCAACACACCAAACCGTACAAATATTACCAGACAAATGGAATAAAAATATATTTCAACAAGCACAATTAGCAGACTTTTTAGGTGTTCCTTTATTTGAAAATAAATTTATCGGATACTCAGATATTGAAGTTCAAAAAATAAAAAGAATATGGGATTGGAAAATTGCAGATTGGGATGGTAAAGAACAACAAGTCAAAGAACATAGATATAACTTTGGTAAAATGTTTCAAGAACACGACAAAAGAAGAGGAACAGACTTTAGAAAAGTATTTCCTGAATTAGCAGACTTTTACAATGATTGTTTGGAGATTAAATTATGAGCTTAAAACTTGATAAAGATAATGTTTATTTTTTACCACAATCTAATAAGAATAGTTTAAGCACTGCTTTACCACAATTTAGTGAGGGTGTAAAATCCTTTGAATTTATGGTAAAATTTAAACCAGACTTTTCTAAATCAAAGCCAGATACAAATTATGGTATTATGATGTTAAATGGAAAACACTTAGGTATATCTTGGTTAGAATCTGAAGACGGACAATCCAACATAGTAGGTTCATTGTGGACTGAAAATGGACTTCAACAAGTATTTTCACCATTGACCAATTATTATGGAAAAAGAACAGAAGATTACACTTTTGCACATTTTACAGTTGATATTGAAAATGGTATGATGCGATTAAACAATGCCGCAGAAGCAAAAGCTTCCGTATCTAAAAAAATAAAAGGTAAATTATCAAATGATTATAAAATTTCTTATTTGTGGGTAGGTTGTGGAAACAATTTTGAAAATTGTGATGATGAATTTCGTTGGAACTTTGATGGTGACATAACTTATGCGGAAGTCATAATAGATGGAAAAACAATCTTTAAATCAAAATGTGAAAAGAAAACAAAATATAAAATTTATGATGAAAGTGAAAATGGTAATCATTTAATAAAATATAGTAGTGAGTGGTTTGGGTGAAATATATAATTGATATAGACGGAACAATTTGTAAAGAAGTCGGTGAGGTAATCGGTAGAGAACCTTATATGGACAGAATAGAAAAAATTAATAAATTGTATGATGAAGGACACACAATAGTTTTTTATACTGCTCGTGGATTAAAGAGTGGTAGAGGTGAACAACATTATCGTCCAATCACAGAACAACAATTAAAAGAGTGGGGAGTGAAATATCACGAGTTGTGTTTTAAAGGACACAATGGAGATTACTTTATAGATGATAGAGGAATAAACGCAAAGGATTTTTTTAATGATACTGATATCTCATAGAGGAAACATAAATGGTCCAGATGTAGAAAAAGAAAATCATCCAGACTATATTCAAAAAGCATTAGACTTAGGATATAATGTAGAGGTTGATGTTTGGGGTTACAGACATAGTGGTATGTTAGCATTAGGACACGACCAACCACAATATGATATTGATTACGAGTTTTTAAGACAAGATGGAATATGGTGTCACGCAAAAGATATGATATCATTTTATAATATGAGTGAAGACAAAGACATACATTGTTTTTCACACGACCAAGACAAAGTAGCTTTAACAACAAAGGGATATTTTTGGTCAGGTTGGGGAAACCGATTAACAAAAAAAAGTATATGTGTTATGCCACCACAAAATGAAGAATTACCAAGTTATATAGCAGGAGTATGTAGTGATTACATTGGACATTACAAATAATTGGGACTTAGTAGATAAAGACAATATTTCAGGTAGACTTAATGTTATGTGGTTGACGCCTGAGGGAATAGGAATATCTACGAGAGACTATTCTCATATGACAATATTAAATATGATTTGTGAAAAGTCTAACAATCACGACTTTTGGAACATTGAAAAAATAAAAAACCACAATGTAGATGATGTAATTCAATTACAAGAACATACTAAATACTTTAAAGAAAATAATGTGGAGTTAGCTAAACTGATGATAAACTTTATGAGAAAAACAAACTTTGTTAGAGTATCAGGACCATATAGAAATGTAGAGTTTGGTGGTTCAAAATATGGACACGCTAGTAAACTATTGGAAGCAAGAAAATTTGTGTATGAATACTTTGGTAATTTAACTAAAAAACAAAGAGAATTTACAAAAGAAGTTATAAACAAATATAATTTATCAGATGATGAAATACAGGTGAATAAATATGATTAACTTTTATTATGATAGAATAGTTGATGGTGTAACGATTCCAAATGGAATACCAGAAAATTTTGTAAAGTATTATAATCCATTTTTTAATTATCCATTATTTAGAGAAGAAGTTGGATTTGAACCTGCGGTTTATCCAAGTGATATACGACAACACGGATTAACTGAGATAAGTGTAGATTCTATTGATAAAAATGAAAAAGAGTTTTTAGGTTATTATACTATTGAGGGATTTGGTTCAGCGAGAAACGCTATGATTTGTTATTTACAAGAAGCATTTATATTAGATGATATCATACACTCTATACATAATAATACTAAGAAGTTAAATATACAAAATTCTATCGTAATTGTCAATGATTATTTAGTAGATAAACGATATAAAGACTGGTGTAAACAAGTTGGAGAAACACCAAGATTTAAAACAATAGTATTTTGTCATTCATTATACGAAAAGTCAAATGAAATATATGAATTATTAAGAAATCACGAAATATATCAAATGGCATCTGACTACGAACAACACAAAAGTTCTGCTATGTCATTAGATGATTTCAAGGATACAAAATCTACTCTAAGAAAAAATACAATATTGTCAATGAATAGACGACAACGAGAACACAGATTAGCAACCTTGTGTGTTTTAAATCACTACGGACTTTTAAAAGGTAATGGTGTTAGTTATCAATTAACTTTTGACGGACCAACTACACCTTATTATGTTGATTGGGTTATCAAAGACCAAAATAAATATAAAAAGTATTATGAGGATTATAGAGAATTAAAAGAAATGAAATATCAATGGGTGGATTATCCAATAGCTATGGAAGCGAAAGACGGAGTTCATCACGGATATGGTTGGGAAAATAAACAACCATATTTAGATTCATATTTAAATATCACTACTGAGACAGACTTTATAAATCCGACAGGATATGCTTCTGAAAAAGTATGGAAACCATTTGGATTTTTTCAACCAATATTATTAGTTGGTAATTATGGAACATTAGAGTTTGTTCGTTCATTTGGATTCAAAACCTTTGACGGATTTATTGATGAAAGTTATGATAAAGAAAAAGATAATGTGAAAAGATTTGAATTAATAGAAAAAGAAATAATCAAGTTTAGTAAAATGTCTAAACAAGAAGTCCACGATTGGTATTGGAGTATGGAAGACATATTAGTTCATAACTTTAACTTGTTTATGGAATATGGAAAAAACAGACAACAAAATTATAAAAACTTATTTGAGGAGTTAAAATGAAAATATTAATAACAGGCGGAGCAGGATACTTAGGTTCAGTCATTACAAGAAACCTATTAAAGAAACACGAAGTAATCGTATATGATAATTTGATGTATAACCAAACATCATTAGTTGACTTATGTCATCACGAGAACTTTACATATCATTATGGTGATGTTCGTGAGTGGAGTAAGTTAAAATATATTGTAGAACAAGTTGATGTGATTATTCCATTAGCAGCGTTAGTAGGGTTTCCGAGTTGTGAAAAAGATAAGGAATTAGCAACAAGTATCAACACGACACAAATCCAAAATATAGTTGATACAATGACACCAGACCAAAAGATTTTATATCCAAACACTAATAGTGGTTATGGAAGTAGAACAGAGGGTATGGTAGATGAAACAAATGACTTGACACCAATCAGTCATTATGGAGTTACCAAGTGTGAAGCAGAAGACTATATATTACAAGAAAGTAATGGAATAGTTTTTAGATTAGCAACGGTATTTGGAACATCAAGTCGTATGAGGTTAGATTTATTAGTTAATGAATTTGTTTATAAACTACTAACAGACAAATATATTACATTGTTTGAACACGAGTTTGTTAGAAACTTTATTCATATACAAGATGTAAGTAGTGCATTTGAGTTTATGATTGAAAACTACGATAAGCACCAAGGACAAATATTCAATGTAGGATTATCAGATACTAATATCAACAAAAAAGAATTAGTAGAAAGAATACAAAAACAAATATCAAATACTTCTATTACTTATTCAGATTACTTTGAAGACCCAGATAAAAGAAATTATGTGGTTAGTAATGAAAAAATAGAAGCGACAGGTTGGAAACCACAATATAGTTTGGATGACGGAATATCAGAATTAATACAAGCATACAAAATGATAGTTCCACAAGAAAGTTCAAGATATAGAAATGCTTTCCCACTAAGTTATGGACAATCGATATGAGTTTTAAATACACAATAGAAGAAACACAATTAGAGGGTGTAAAAGTTTTTACACCAGATAAGTTTACAGATTATCGTGGAACAATGTGGACTCATTGGGAAAAAGATATGGACACACCACCACATAAAATTTCAAAGTTCACACACTCTCGTAAAAATGTTCTTAGAGGATTACACGGAGACAATGAAACTTGGAAACATATTACTTGTGTGTATGGTGCATTTTATTTAGTGGTGGTTGATTATCGTGAAGATAGTCCAACTTATTTACAATGGGTTAGTTTTACACTTGATGACAAAAATTGTAAAAGTGTATTGGTTCCACCAGGATTTCTAAATGGACATTTGTGTTTATCAGACGAGTGTGTATTTCACTATACACAATCTTATCCAAATGAATATGTAGATTGGCAAGACCAAATGTCAGTCAATTGGAATGACCCAGCGTTAAAAATAAACTGGCCAATAGATAATCCAATATTATCGGAGAGAGACAAATGACATATATTGACAAAGCTAAATATATAATGGATAACTATAATTTTTGCACATACCAAACACCGATTAGTTATAAGGTAATCCATATTGTTGTAAAACATCTTCAATCATATGATAAAATGTTTTGTATTTATCATCTTCCCAATGACTAATTGTATAATTTTCTGCTTCCCAACCTTGATATAAAAACATAACCATTTTTCCAGATTGCATATTTTCTATAATTTCTTTTTTACCCAACATATAATCAAA
>Ga0099800_1308_pt1 | contig 10742 bp, 7 predicted proteins | sample Uncmet6_SortRC_1_FD_89868 | JGI IMG/M metagenome (GOLD analysis project Ga0099800, IMG submission 89868) | Marine eukaryotic communities from CALCOFI LINE 67, Pacific Ocean - CN11_C50_N6_SortRC_1 | ecosystem: Environmental > Aquatic > Marine > Oceanic | place: Pacific Ocean: Monterey Bay | collected... | reverse complement strand
ACATTAGGGACCATTGTTATGAAAAAAACTATCTTATTCACTTTAATATATACTTTTCTTCTCGGCTGCAAGGAGACCGGTTCCGACCTGAAAACCCTCGACAACTTTACCCGCATGGATGGTGAGACTCTGCGGCTTTATGCCTGCGAAGGAGATCAAGAATCATTTGGTTCTGATAGATTCATGGGACGTGAAATATTTACCATAAACGATGCCATCACCAAACATCGAGACATCATCACCAAATCCTTTGACAGAGGTATGACTTCAATTCCTGAAGTGCTACAGGAAGCATATTTTACGCTTCAGGGCATGATAGAAGTGGTTCCCAATGGTTGGTGTTTTGAGAACATGGGTAATACACTCCACCAAACAGAGAAGAAATACTTTAGCGAACGAGATACCAACGCTGGTGGAGTACTTAACATAAGAACTTGCGCTAAGCAGTCCTTTGGCAACAATATGATGGCCAACACTCACACCCAGTATATAGAGGTAGGTGATATGAGCCGTGGATCACGGGCTGATCTTCTACCTGAGCTGCGGCATAATATAGTTCGAGCCTTTGGTTATATTTTAGCAACCCGCTTGTCTCATATTTATATGACAAGCGGCAATGCATTAAAATATATAGGTGCCCGAGAGGCTCCCAGTTTTATGGAAGCCAGGATTGAATTGGTAGCGGCTTTGCTTACTGATCTAAGTTTGGTTGAAAAAGAAAAAGAAACAGGAGAACCCAGTCGCTATGGTTATGATGTGACCGTCACCTCGTATATGCCTTGCGAAAAAGTAGGTAACGAGCTGAAATGTCATAACGAGACTGATAAAAATACTCCGGTTCACCGCATGCTCTCAGACATGTTCAATATTTCGGGATCGACCGAAGGCCGGATTCCCCTTAGAAAACAAAAAATCAGGGAAATCGTAGCGGCGTGTTCTGATGCATCCTTTTCCTCCAGTCAATGTCTGACCTTCATGAGGTTTCTCGATTATATTTTGGCTGAATCCTTTGATTCTTTTTACTGTACCATCGACGATCGCAATTCAGTTAATAATCTACCTTCTTCACGAAAGATTATGAAGGAAGATTTTCCTTTGACGTTTGAACGTTTTTTAGATCTCAACGCCCATTTGACAATAGACGACGGCAAAGAAAATTTGAAGAGTGGCTTTCAATTGGCAGAGGTTCCTCGTGATATGTGGTGTACTCGTAATGGAGGTTGTCGAAAGAAGCCATCTTGGTTAAACAAACTCGTCGGTGCTGTGGAACTAGTGACTAGTACAGCTATGATGGCTATCCCTGGTGAACAAGAAGCGGTATTCGAAATGGGTGGTGAGGCTATTGCGCTTCTTAGAAATTCGGCTAGCGTGGCCGAGGAAGCTACTGCGGTAGGTAGTGAAGTGGTTCAGACTGCAAGCGGAGCGGCTCAAACATCAGGCTCGATAGCATCAAATGAGCCCTGGATAACAAAAATAATTCAACAAGCCCCAACGAAAAAAGTCCCAGTCGTAAGAGGGGACACAGTCTATGAAGTCGAATTAGATCAAGCCTGGTCCAGTAATGAAAGATTAAGTGCAGAAGACAATCTAAGTAACCATTGGGCGAAACATGGTTTCGATAAAAAAGAGGATTTTGCACAGTTAGGGATCACGACTGAGCAGCAATATCAACAGGTTGCCCTTAATATGAAAAACAGTCCAACGGCAACGGAATATATCGGTGACAAAGGGACTGTTTATTATGACGCGGACAACGAATTGTTTGCTGCATATACCGATGAAGGACTGCCGAAGACTATGTATCGGCTGAGAAAGGGAAAATGGGCTAATAGAATAAAGCGCGATAACCTTAGCCCAGTATCCAGGGCGCGCCCCGGTGCACCGACTAATTAGAACTAAATAGCGCGATTGATCAACTACATCGTAAATGATTAAAAGAGTGATCCATTTTTTAGAAAGGTATAAACGTTTACATAGTCTCAGACCCTTTTAAATTCTTTTGAAGGCTATACAAATCGATAATTATTTTATTCGATTGCCGCTTCACTCTTCTCATACTAGAGGTCTGATTGTTGCGAATGGATCACTACCAGATCATACTTCTACTCGAGCTTCTCGATTTAGATAACGGTAGTTTAGGATAATGCATAACACTGAAAAGCACCGTTTTAACCAGCGTTCTATTTTACCAAGAATGCCCAACGGCACATTCTGCTTCTATTTCCTTACTTATTCCCCAGACTAATATCTTTCTTTTCCAATTCAGAAGCGATAGGCCTTCTGAAGCACAGAGTTCTCTGGCTTCTTCAATCATTTTATCCCGAGAAAGACTATATCTTCTTTTAACAGTAAGCCGCTTAGTACAAACTCCTTCAACCGTTCTTTTAAAACCTTCTTCACAGCTTTCATCGTCTTTCGACCTACTAAAAATTTCTGGGAAAGGATCTTCTTTAGTCGGGTGGTAATGGTAGTTTTCTGGAACGATTTTGTCAAAGTGAGTCGTATCATTATTTAAACCGGGAGTTAGTGGTCCTTTAAATAATTTATTGAATACATTCTCTCTGAGATCTAAATCCCTGTAAATCAAAAGACCTGCGTCTTCTCTTTCACTTGGAAGAAAACTAAATATATTATTAACATTTAGTTTTACACCGTTTGATAAAGAGTTAAAACTATTAACCCAATTGTTAACCAGTTCACCATTTGATCTTAAAGGTGCTGGTGATATTTTAAGCCACTGCTCATTTCCATCAATCGATCTTAGCCAGTTGACGAGAATATTGTCGTTTGATTGCTTATACACTTTCTTTCTAAAAAGTTTATTAAGCTCTTTATGATTTAGCAGAGAAATCTTTGCTAACTGAACCGCATTAAATACTACTGGATATTCTCTATAATCAAATTTTGATTCCCCCTGTAGGTTCATATCTTGTTTTACTCTGTCAGTAAGTTTACCACTGCCGGTTCCAAAATAGAGTAGGTGTTTACTTCCGTGGTTGGCATCACTGAATCCTTGATCGATCGTAGATTCCCCACCATCAAATGAGAATGAAGCATGAATGTTATGGACACTATAAGGACCTGTTAAATCAAACCCTATTCGTGATTTTAGAGATTCCAAAACCCTATCCATTTCTTTAGTAAGAAGATATGGCCCTTTTTCTAATAAGTCCTCTTTTACGTCAAACAAGCTTTGACCATTTAAAGAGACTTTCTTTAAAACTTCGTTTTCCAATTCACCTACTTTATCTGTTATCTGTGATAACACAGACTTTACTTCACAAAACGTTTCTGTTGTTTCCGCAGGTATAGCCATAGTCATGACTGGAATACCATAACAAACCAACCATTCACTATAAGGACCTAGGATACTTTCATTACCTGTTTTTAATTGTCCTTCTTTCCACCATTCATGGTCCATGGAATTTGTCATAGCTTGGGCATTAGCTTTGACATACATTTTGATTGCATGACGCACATCGTTTTTCTGGGCTTCGACTAGTTTTCTAAACGAAAGAGTCCAACGTTTTGCCTGAGAAGCCACATTTCTTTCAAAATCAAATTGCTTTTGTCTTAGGTCATATGGAATCGCAGCTATTTTTTCAGCATATGCATGTAGATTCTTTTTAGCTGTTTCCAGTTCTTTATGAGCTTTTGCTAGATTAGAGCTCAATCCTTTTTCTATTTCTTGCTTTGCCTTCAAACTTGCATTTGCGATATCAGCTGCATGTTTAATAGGAGCACAAGCAGAATGACAAGATTTCTTTTCTAAGTTTGCTACCGTTCGACTACAAACAGCATCGACTACAATATCTTCAAAATATGGAATCTGACCACACACTTTTTTGGATATTTGATCACACATTTTAACGCCGCAAGGATACTTTGTTTTCTTTCCAAGTACCTTCTTTTTACACATTTTGGTTCCGCAAGGAACTTTTAAAATCTCATTACAGACCTTGTCTCTGAATTTTTTTACCTTTTTTGTATGCTTGCAGCCATACTTCTGTACAACATTGATAGGCATAAGATCACATGGCTTTTTACAGGCGTTGAATGCTGCATAACTTGTTTTTGTAGCAAGATCAGCTATCTTGTTTTCGATTTTATGCTTTTCATTTGTTAGATGATCAAAAGTGTCCAGGATTTTTAATAATTCTTTTGAAACTTTTGAGTCGAACTTTGATAGTTCACCCATAGATTTTAAGACTAGAGACTTTTCCAAGTTATTATACTTTTCTCTTAAATCAATTACCTTTGAAGCACCTCCAAAAGTCAGCTTATTGGCAAGGTCATGAGTTTCTGAGACCAGTTGATTTAATTTTTCAGCTTCATGATTCGTAAGTTTGAAGTGGAGGGTCTTTGCTACCATAATCTTTGCTACATAAATCTCGATCTGTTGAACTAGACCAGCACCTTCTAATTCTTTATGATCATTCAAGAAATCTTGAAAACTATAAGTTGTAGTGGTATCCAGTAATCTATCACTAATAGATTTAATATTATAGGATTCACTAGGAATTTTTTTCTTTACTAATGCTGATTCATAAGCACGATATAGATTTTCAAATGCAATTAAATGATGAGCACTTGGGTTCTTTCTTAATTCATCTCTAGATTTTTCATTTTGGATAAAACTCTTATCGATAAAATCAAGAGGAACAGATTGAGGCAGATTTCTCCAATCAGTATTCAACTCAGGAGTATATAGTTCTATCATCGACTCTAGAAGGTTATGCCTTTCTTCTACTACAGTCTCCCCATCTGCTAGTGAAAACTCATCGCCAGCATAGGCATTAACATAGCTATGCCCAAATGTATCTGCAGCTGCATGAGATAAATAGCCATAGGCTAAAGCTAGCTCTTTATCAGTCCTCGCATTTTCAAGAATGAGCTTTAACCAATCACCAGTTCCAAATCCTTTAACTTCACCATGTTCATGCAGACCAGGATGGATTAGCATCTGCCCCACTACAATATCAGGAAAAGCATCAGGACCGTATTGTCCAGCAATGAAGGTCTCTTTGTTATTTAAAATACTTTGAGTCACTCTAGGGTCAACTTCAACAGTCTTTTTCACAAAGCCCGATTCACTATCCTCTTCTATGTAGATACACGAATAGTTATTGTCTGCCATACACTCTTCAATGGCTTCAATAACCTTTTCTCCTACGAAGGCATGAGTTTTGATCTTAAAACCATATAGTGTATTAGCAAACAATAATGATAATGCAATTATTAAATTAATCACTTTTTTCATACCAAACACCAATATCTCTCTTATTATATTTAATATATTAAATATCACTCTTATTATAAATTAACAACATTATAGTTATAAATTTATTATTATATTTCTATAGTGGTTTGTTTCCCTAATACGAAAAAACTGACCTTTTTCTTGCGTTCGATGAGGCATTTTGCAAAGAGCGTGCCCTCTTTTAAGCCTTGCGGAGTAAAAGCATTAAGACACTGATATATTTGGATAAATATAATTTGAACAAGCGATTGTCATCGATTTACCAGGGGTCAAGCGAGCGCAGGTGATGAGAGACTTCGTGGTTTTCAGGTAATTTTTAACTGGTTTCAACGAAGGTTTGAGGCTTGGAAGGGAAATGGAATCATAGAAAGAAAGAATCAATCTATATTGGACTTAGTTTCTGTAGATTTCATAACCTGATCCTCAAAATGCGATTGAGAATGGCACAGCTGGCTACAAAATCTAAACCAAAGAGAGCAATGACGGACGGACATGCATCACATCCACGAGCTATTAACGAAAAAGTTAGGAAAAAAGTTCTTCATCGGACCAACTCTTATTTAATGAGTTATACGGAACAAAACCATCGGCCGATAAAGCAGCAATATGATCCAATGTGAATTACTTATCCGTGAATTTCGCAATAATTTCTTTTCGCAGCGAGAAGTTCATGGGTAAGGTAATTAATATATTGCTTAGGAATTTATTTTTCCCGGTTTGAACCAGCAGGAACACAGCATTGGAAGGTTCTCCAGGAGGAATGAGTTTACACTGCACATCCTTCAGAGGTACCGATTTCTTGCCATAACGAAGATTGTCGCTATCAAACTCGACGTATTTCAGAGAAAAGTGTACGAGTAAGCAGACTAATGAGAGTAAAAAGCCCACGACAAAACCGACGGTCTCTTTCACTCCTATGGAAGGTGCTACTAAAAAGGTTGCGGCCGGAATAAGCAAAAAGAGAAAAACGGGCATCAAGGACGCCATTTTAACAACCTGGTAGGTGTATTTACCAGAATTCAATAGTTTTTTTTCAGTTTCGGCGTTCTGTTCCATAGCTGCTCCCATCGGTTTCCTGATTGTCTGCTTAATCTAACTTCATCATTTTATTTGTCAATGAACGACTTGGAAAAAAGCTTCTAAAAAAGCTTCTAGAAAATTTTCTCGGAGACGGTTCAAAAAAATAATTGCTGTTCATCGATTTTTATAGTTTTTAGAAAACGCAGATATATTTTCCAGAAGGATCCGCGACACTTTCTTAAAAGATCCAAAGAGGCTGATAATTTTTATGCAACCACATGATGTAGTCAAAGCACAATTCTCATATTTATCAACCTATGCGACTACTGATGAAAGTTCTTTTCCAATCCGATCATTCAATAATCTTTCTACGGAAAAACCATTATTTTTTCGTCTATTTGTTCTAGAAGTTTGTGCGGACCCAGCCCAATTAAAATTTAAATTAGTCTATTATCCATCATGATAATGTCATCAAATACTTGACATGTAACCGATGGCTAACGATTCGGATTTTAACTTTTATATTAGATGTTTAACACTATTTTTCACGAAAGGTGGGTAGGAAGCCTCGATAGTTACTTAAGAAAAACCCGGAAACAGAGGCTCAGGCCATTAAAATCGCCACTGATATAACCCAAATAAATTAGGGGTTTATCATGATCTTAATCATTTTTATCTTAGAAATAAGCTTTATTTCATGATTATGGCGCACAAAATGCATAATATGAATTTATATCGAACGACAAAGACAGAAACAGGATTTTTGTTTCGAGGATTAGGCTATGGATATTAGATACAATAAAAATATGATTTACTTTTTTTTAGTCAACTTATTGTGGCTTACGAGTTGTCATCGAGGCGATGATAATGACCTTGGTACTTCAAGCTTATTTGCGGGATTCTCCGGCAATTCGCAAGTAACATTTAATGAAACCCTTACTTCTTATGAAGGAGCACCTGGCTGGCCAGCCCGTCCCCGAAGAACCGCTAGTTTTACTAATACAATTCATAATGAATCTTCTCTGGGAGTTGGTATCAAGTTTAACGTATTTGGTTCTGAAGCTGAAAGTACGTTAACAGCCAAATTTGGTTTTGGATACAGCTCTAATCTTTTGCTCATTAGAACTTCTAAAGATGGTCAGGAAGGAATCACTAAACCACGAGATGAAGACGGTAACATTTATCTTAATGTCGAACCTGGTACAGATTTTGTCGCTTTATGTAACTACGAAGCCGGCGTTAATACAGGACTAGGCTGGTCTAATAAAATTTCTTTTTTTGGTAACGGCCTTGGCAATGAAACCAATGTAGGATCTACTATCGATGTTGCGCAGTCTAGTTTTTTCTTTAAGGTCCGAAACGCCGATACTATTCAAGGTCTGCGAGAGAAATGCCAAGGCGACTTCAAGCGGCGAGTAAAGCCTTACGTCGTTGCAGATCTTGAAAGGATTGTTACCGCTTCCATGTTCCAGCAGGAAGCTAATGCTACAGAATTGGAAAAGGGAGTAGCCGCTACTCTTTACGGCCCCAGGATTAAAGGAGTGGCTTTAAAAGGTCAAAAATGGTCTATCTATCAGGCAGATTGGGCCCAAGAGGGTAGCAAAATGGTCATAAATCAAAGGCTGAGGCGCTGGCGTCGTAATTCTGTTGGGGTGGATCGGCCCTATAAAATAGTGATCGAAGAAGGAAAAATATTAAGTGAAGAATATCCTAAAGGTGGCATTGATGCTGTTAAGGAACTGGCACGTGAATTAGCAGTAGAAGTTTTTATTGAACATAGCCGACCCTATGAGCCAGTTAATCCGGAACCATATATGGTAAGTAGTGAGCTACCAGAGGTTCGTTCCAATGCCTATGGTCAGGTGAGCAAAGGGCGCAAATTTAGTGATGCCTCACGAATTAGGAAAGACAATAAGATTGTGAAGATTATGTTTCAGGGAACTGATGACCGTCTTTTGGGGATGGCTTATGAATACGCTGACGGCACTAGCGCTTATCGAGGATGGGGTGATGGTTCTGATATTAAAGAGTTTGTACTTGACGATGATGAGCATATCGAAGAAGTTCAGTTAACGTTAGGTCAAAAACCTCATCTTCGTATCTATAGCCTATTGATAAGGACCACGACTCAGAGAGAATTTTCTATGGGTATTGAAACAATGGATCGCCACTTTATCCAGGCCCCTGCAGGGCAGCATATTCAGGGTTTTTACGGACGAACTACTGATACCCTTGACCAGTTGGGCGGCCTATTTGGTGATTTATTTGAAACCAATATTGATGAACCATTGTAAATCGAAAAAATGAGCATCGTATTATCTCCATTATTTCTGTCCACGTGATGAACTAATACAGTCATGAAATCTGAGATGGCTCAAACTAAAAGTATATGATCTCCATGCCTCAAGAGAGGCATCAGGTTTGTTGCAAAAAGTTCTATATCTAATGGACTTTTTAGTAAAAGCCCGCCAAAAATACTCCCTGCAAAATACTTCCCAGAGCAATTGCATACAAACATTTCACGAGGATTTCTTTAGACTTATAAAAGTATCATAAAGCGACACTTGTTTTGAGCCTATTATTCGTGCTAGCGTCCGCCTTGGAACAACCATAAACAACTAGAGGGGCAGTCTTATGGAACGCACCAAAAAATGGGGCTTTAGTACGCTTTTATGCATAATTTTACCATCAATTCTTATCATGATCTCCTGTGGTGAAACCAAAAATTCCGGATTAGATTCCACCTATGATCGACTAAATCAAGCAAGAGATTTTTGGGAGGATAATGCTTATTACTGCCATGGCGAGTTTCCTGCTAAAAGGAATGATGATGGCTCTTGTGATGATGGTGATATGACTCTTTTTAATGCTCTTTTATGTGCTTCTGGAGAGCAAAGAGGTTGTGATGCTGTGCGAGATGCTCAAAGTGCTGATGGAAGGTGGTGGCGATCTCCGCGGCGAGCCAGAGGTGAAGGCCGAAGGTCCAATAACTCTTTTTCCAGAGACATGTCCATGGGTGTCTTATTGTATCTCGCTGTAACCAAAGATCGAGACGCTGCTTCACAATGGTTGCGCTGGATAGACAAGAATCGACCTTGTGTTCTAGAGAAACCCTTTGGTTTAGGTTGCCAGATTCGGGGCCCAGAACGTTTTTGCCGTAATGAAGATAACCAGGTTTGCACCTTAACACCAGGATCCTGGGCCATTATGAAAGAGGTATGGGAATACCTTGAGCTTCCTCTTCATTCCAAGATGAAGAGTCGAGCAACCCAGGTTGCCGGCAATGTCCTTGTCCAAGAAACTGAGTTAACCGATCCCGGATATGAGTTGCATTTAAAGGCAGTATCTGTTTATTTAAAGCAAAAAATGAACATTAGGCACACGCAAAGAAGAGCCATGAACAAGGTTTTAATCGAGAAACAGCCTCATAACCCATTCATGCAATATTTAAATGATGGCCCTTCAGAAGCACTCTTAAAACGAACTCTTGATAGGTGTCCAACTTCCGGAAGATACTCCAATAGATTAAGGCAGTGGTCATGGGAACGCGATACGAATGAGCAAGCCTGGAAAAATAGCATGCTGTGGGATTGCATCTTTCTAACAAATATTCTCGTTGCATTATAACAGATGAGTTCATGTTCAAAAATTAGAAACCTGAAGTCAATCTTAGCAGTTCATTAAGGTAGGGAGTCAGACGCCATCCATGTGGCGTCTCAGGCTTCCCTCTGCTGGCAACTTATCCCACTATAGAGAGAACATATGCAAACTAACACTTCTGAAATTTTCCCTTATCTAAATCGCCTCATCACAACAGGTTCACCAGGTAAATGGCGTAAGATACTTAAGGTCAACATCTTCAAATCTAGTATTAGGTAATTCATCCCAAGTAAGACTATCATTTGAGACTTCAATGTGAAATGCATTCGGAGTTCCATTGTTAGAATCAGAATTAGACCTACCACCGTTAATTTTGACACCATCAAGGTTCCCAAAGAAACTCAATATCGGTCGAATTTTCAAGTAGCTTTACTTACTCAAAAATTATTGGACCAACGACTATCGAAAATATTGAATCAGACCCATTACAAATGAAAGCAGAAGGCAAAAAGTACATAACAAGCCTTAACACAGACTTAGAATTTCTCTATTATTTTAACTTAAATCTAAGTTACACAAAGGAAAATCAATTCTGGGATATACCAAAGTATATCTTAGATTGGGAACGCAGTATTTATTCATCCTACTATTACTCTAAGAAAACACATCTATACTTATCAATCAAAATCGATTACGGCTTTTAAATTTGCTGGTCATGGATGCGCCTTCGATCATGACGGCAATCATAGCAGCTGTGCTAATCAATTCTTTTCCGCCAGCTCGATAGTCTGAACAATTAGTAAAGTGTCAAAGAACACTCTTCAGCAGAGAACTTCTCTGTCTGAGGATCTTCGTCGGGTAG
>Ga0099800_1307_pt1 | contig 10787 bp, 8 predicted proteins | sample Uncmet6_SortRC_1_FD_89868 | JGI IMG/M metagenome (GOLD analysis project Ga0099800, IMG submission 89868) | Marine eukaryotic communities from CALCOFI LINE 67, Pacific Ocean - CN11_C50_N6_SortRC_1 | ecosystem: Environmental > Aquatic > Marine > Oceanic | place: Pacific Ocean: Monterey Bay | collected... | reverse complement strand
TTATTATATCCTTTAGGTAAACAATAGTTACCTTTTTCCTTAGATTTAATTGTATGTCCGTTTACAATTATGTTTTCTCCAGGGTGTACTGTTTCACAAGAATAAGTGTCACCGCAAGATTCACACCCCCTTATGCTCCCTTGCTGTGGACATTTTTTAAGTTTAGTTGTGCAATTAGCAGAAGCACCTATATTCGCATCTGGTATATTTATAGGTGCTACATTGGGAAATGGTGTAAAAGAATAATTAGACTTGGTAGATTGTGGGTTCATCATTTCGTAAATTGAAGCAACGAAGATTACCAAAATTACAATAAATATAGCAACCACTATAATACTAAAATTAAATCTCATTTATACTAAGTATAAAATAAATTTTTACATAAAAGGAATTCCGTTCTTGAATTTTACATTGTAAAAACCTACATCATTCCATACAGTATCTGTGTTTTTAGCTCCAGTATAAGGTCTAAAATCACCATATCCTTTAAACTGCTTTGGCCATTTATTGGTTATAATTTCTTTAGTTGGCTTAGCTCCATCAGTTTCAGCAGAAACGATATTATCGTCTTTTTTGTAAACAGTAGAAGAGTATGATAAAGGATCATTTGTATCAGCTATATTAGATTTTGTAATAGTAATATCTTTAGGTATGTTTTCACTTATAAATTGGATTGAATTTTTATATCCAAAGCCTGGGTTATTAATATCATTATTACCTATACACCAAATTTCAGGATTTTTATATGTATTAATTTCTTCTATATTTGGGCAATCAGCCGGTAAACAACAGCAATTATCACCTGTTTTAGAGCATGTACAAGTACAATCTCCTTCTGTACAATTTGAACAATCTGAGTGGATTTTACAACCTCTATCTGTTGGGCACTGTGTAGGGCATTTGTTTGGACAATGAATATCACTTGCAACAGCAGGAAGCATTCTAAATGATAACTCTGTAATTTCGTTTCTAGTAAAATTTTTACCAGACTTAGGATTAATAGTATTATTTTTTGTATCCCCTATAACAATATCAATGGTCTTTCCAACAGGAATATTAAAAGTTTCTTTTGGTACTAAAGTACTATTAATATATAGTAATAAATTTCTATCATAATATCCAATATTTCTTAATGAAAACCTTAATGGCCATCTTCGTAAATGTAAGATGATTATTACAGTTAAAACTACAAGGCTTATAACTGTTGCTATAATAGGTAAAAATATCATTATTTTATAAAATAATGATATTTTTAAAAAGATTTTTGAGAATTATTGGTATGAATAAATAATTAATATGGAAACTTATTTAAAATGTATTTTTATAGTAGTAGTATCTATTTTTGCAATCCTATTATTAATCCTAATTATTCACCCATGGAAAAAATCAACACCAAAAATTTCTAAATCATCATTAACTACATCGGCTGATGATAGCTGTAAAGAAGGATGTATAAACGGGAATTGTTCTAAAAACAAATGTATATGTAATTCTGGTTGGTCGGGTGTAGATTGTAATACTAAATTACCCAAAGGAATAAAACTTCAAGGATATGTATATAATGGTACAGAGTGTCTTTTTCAGCAAGATTGTTCTTCAGGAAAAGATATTTGTTGGGCTGATAAAGAAACATGTGATAATAATAACGCAACTAAACCAAATTACATTTATTATGACACAAATAAAATAGCACCGAAGTCTAAGAGCACAACGGACGAAAAAAATTGGGGTCCTGATGGTGTGGTTGGGTATTGTGTCCCTGTTACAAAAGAGAGTTGTAAAAAAGGATTAAATAATGGAGGATATAAAGCTGATGGAAATTTAGCTCTCTCAGATAAAGAATCTCCTGTGTGTTACGCAGACAATGAAGATGGTATAGCAAGGTGTTTAAGTGACTTTTATAGCAATACCACTATAACAAATAATGAGAATAAACCTGCTTATTGGATAAGAACAACAAATAATTACGATGATTATTCGTGTGAAAAAGTAGCGAAAACTGATGAATATTGTTGTTCACGCAATGAAATTCCAGCAAAGCCTAATTGTGATAGAGCAGATTATTGTGGGACTTCTCCGGGAGTAATTAATCATGAATATACTAAAGGTAGTATGATTTTTAGGGATAGTTGTTTTATTGGAAAAGATGCATGTGAAGCGGGTAAACATGTGTTAGCGGAGCAAGATGTTCCCTCTGTTGAACCGGTACCAAAATGTATAAATGGTAGAGCTTGTATAGGAGATGATTGTTCAAAAGCTAAAAATTGTCCAACTATTCCCGCTAAAGATGCGGCTGATTGTAAATCGAAAGGTGATGAAACTATTTGGAATTTTCTTGTTTATCCAAAGGCGCCCGGTAAACCTCCTACGTGTACAGTAGAAGCGGATAGTAATACAAGAACCTATAAATGGGTTAATGGGATTTGTTATAATACAAATAATACTAGTCCGACTATGGGTTGTACAAAAGTCAACGATAAGGGTAAAGTAAATTGGGCATCTAAAGAAGTTTGTCTTCAAGATCAAAAACTGCCTAATTCTGGAGTTCCTTGTGGTGGTGGATGTTATTCTTCATTTGAAACAGCAATGCAAGCTAACTCTGATGCAATACAAAATTTTAAGTGTGCGCAAGAAAAGCCCAAATAATATTATTTTCCTGCTTTTAATGCATCAAGTTTAGCTTGAAGAGCATTATGGTTTTTAATAGAAGACACGACACCTTTAATCAAAAAATAAGATAAAAACAAGGTTAAAGGTGTAACTAAACCAAATATTAGACTCATTTTTACAATTTCTTGGGTATTGTTAGGTTTACTGGTAATATCTCCTTTTGCTTTATTTAGTCGATTTTGATCAGCTTTGTATTTTTTATAACCCATATAAAATACGGATAGAGCGATAAGAGTTATCATTCCTAAAGACATAATCATGAATTTATTATTATTTCCTTCTACATTTATTGAAATAACATCAGTATTAATAAATAATGCCATAAAAACTATTAATAAAAATACTACAAATACTCCAAGTATTAATCCCCATTGAGGGCCAAGAAGAGAAATCATAATTTGATTTAATATACTCATTCTGCTTGTTGAAGCACTATCAGTAGGTATAACGTCTATATAAGTAGAAGCTCTATATATGCCCCCTACTACTATCCCTATTGTTAGTGAAATTATAATAAATTTAGTAATAATAGATTTATTTAATTCTTTTTTAGAAAATTTATGTAATCCAGTCAATCCATTGAATAATAAAAGTGTAACTAAGACAGATATTATCTCCCAAGAATGTTTTTGTGCAAAATTCTCCATATTTTGTCCAAATACTCTTTTTGATTGTGTCAATACTATTATTGTAAAGACAATAGTTAATAAATAAACTGATAAAGTACCTATATTGAAAATATTAAAACCATTAGATTTCATTATATTATTTTATATAATATAAATATTTATATAAAATAATTAGATTGATAAAATTTCGGCAGGAAAAGCGTTACATTTTTTACCAAGACTAAAAACAGTCTCATATTCTAGTTCTGAGCAAGTTTTCATTTTAGCATTATCTAACTCAGTCTTTAATGTAGCAGCACAAGTATCCTTTGCATTAATGTAAGCACATAAATTTTTCTTTTCATTATCTATCATATTTTGTGAAAAAATCTCAGGTATTCCTTTGCACTTCTTTCCTACAAGCGATAGATCAAGTATACTTAAATCATGACATTTTGACACGCCCCTAGTTTTCATCTGGTCATTTAAGTCTTTTATGCAGTTTCCTTTATTTTTCTTATCTACTAAATCTGCACACATAATATTATTAATTTTATGATCAGGTTTTGGCGCAGGAGTACCGCAATCATTTACTCCGGTTTTAGGTTCTAAACCACATATATTATCATTAGGATTTGAGAAGAAGCTCTTACATATTTCTTCGTTGTATACGCCCTTTTCATCGGCACAAAAACCAGGACCATAAGGAACGCATAAAATAGCTTGGTTTTCAGTCCAGACCTTTACATGTCCTTCTGGGCATTTACAATGTACAGGAAGTGGAGGGGTATTACTCTGTGCTCCCAGAGCATCATAATTAAATTCACCTCCTTTACATATATTATTATTTAATTTACAACCATTGCTTGCTGCTATTTCCGGTATTGTACAAAGACAATCCCATTCTTGAGCTCCTGGAGTTCCTTCTAAACCAGAATAACCAGACCAGGCCCACATTCCGCCAAGTTTTTCATTACATGGTTGGTCAGCTTTTTTAGGTAAACAGTATTTACCACCAGATTTTCCATATTTTTTCGATTGTAATTCACTTCTATTCATATCTTGACAAGTAATTTCTACATTTTGAGACTCTACACAATTTTCACAGTCTTTATCAACAGTACAAAGCTGAGGATTTACAGAGCATTCTTTATTTGGAGTACGTAACTCTGGATCTATAAAAACTTCTTGAGGTATTGGGGAATATACAAATGTTTTGTATATAGATAAAAATGAGAATATAATTATAATAATAAATATTATTACGAGTCCAACTATATACGAGTAGTTCATTTTATAATAATACTATTTTTTTTCTAATTATTATAAAAGATGAATTATACTATATTAATAAAAATATGGATTTTTATCATAGCAATTTTAATAGGTCTTTCCATACATTTCTTAGTAATTAGAGATAAAGTACTAAAACCATTATCATTAATTGATACCTATAAATCGCTTAAAATTCAATATCAACAATATCTTAATTCGGTGCTAATTTATGTTATACAATCCCAATATTGGATTTGGTACGATGGTAAAGATGTTTTAGTTTATGGTCTTCCTACAGGAAGAATATGTAATGATAGCTATTGTACCGGGAATAAAGAATCTTGTACGGACAAATCAGAAAAAGATTGTATTAGTGATAAAGAATGTACTTGGGAAAAATACGAACCAGTGTATATCTACAATACCACAGTGAATAAGGCTGTAGGTTACCAGTGTGCAAAACCATTATACGAAATTCAATCCTTTTATTGTTGTAAAAAAGCCCGGAAAGAATATATATTTATACCTAATCCCAATAATAAGCAACTAACTATGCTTGATATAATGAATGAATTTATAAAGCGCAAAATAATCAGTATAAAATATAAAGGTGATTCTGTTTATAAAAAAGGATCAAAAAGCTCCTATATTCCACCGGCAAAAACAACTAATTAATTATTATAATTACTTGCATATAATTCAATCATAGTCGTAGTAAGCCATTTTGTATTGTTGGCGAAGAAATAAAGTCTCTTTAAATCTTTATTAGTAATATCTTTTTTATTCATAATTAAATGTTGCTTCCCATCAATTTCTTTAATAAGATGAGGGTATTTAGTTTTTAATTCAGAAGCAATAAATCCCATAGATGAATTATCATTTAATGAATCAATCCATTCTATAGCATAAATGTTAATTCCTTCACCAGCAATATTTTTTGAAATTATTTTTTTAGTTTTAATATATTTATCATCAATAAGTTTTTTAATAGTATTTGGTGATTTTTGGAAACCTTTTTTAACTTGATTAATTAAATTATCAACATAATTTTTAGATATAGTTTCCTTAGCTTCTTCAGTACTAATTACAGGCAGATGTTCAAAGTCTTCTTTAAAATAATTTTTATCGTAAGCTGGTGAAAAATACCGACTTCTATCATTCTTTAAAAATCCTGTTTTTTCGATTCCGTAATCAGCACCAGCTGCCAACGCATAACCAGCGGGACCACCGCTTAATATACCAGCGGTGGCTATTAAGCCTTCAACTAGTTTTTGCTTATCTCTAAACAATGTTTTACCTATAAAAAATTCTCCCATTTGTTGTCCTTTAGGAACGTAACATTTAGCATCTTTTCTATCACACGCAAATTGTCCTGACTCAACATCTTTGTTAGATCCATCAGAACCGTTGTCTGTATATTTTATACCTTCCCATTTACAATATGATGGTGTCATCCTACAACTTCCATCACTTTTATTATAACAAAAAGGTGGTACATCAGTTGCTCCATGAGTAGGTTCCTTACGTCTTGTTATTGGAAATTCACAAAATTTCCTTAGAGAATGATTACCGAAAACACATCTTCCACAATTTGAATCCTTCTTTGTCTTTTTGTTAATACCTGCATTACCTGCGGGCCCACACACATCATGCTCTGTCCAAGGTAAAGATGGATGCCATTCAAGGTAGGGCATGACAGGTGAGCACATCTTTTGACCTTTTGCTGTGGTCACGCATTCCCCAAGGCCTTTTGAATAACCAGCTATATTTTTACAATCTTTATTCGTTTCACAAGGAACATTTTGAGGTAAACTATTAAAAGTTGGGCTTTGTCCTGATTTATAAATTGGTGTCCAAGGGAGTTGAGAAGAACTAAGACAAAAGTTTTCATCAACAATTCTACATACTCCAGCCTCACAAGAATCTTTAATAGCATCTGGACATCGCCACATAGTAGAAGTAGGTGTTTCAACCCATTTAAATGGACTTGTATAACATAATCCTTCTTTACAAACATGTCCTTCTGGACATGTGTGACTTTCGTCACACGATGTTGGATTATCTGGAAGTCGGGTAGCATATTTAGCTAATAATGTTGGATCAGTACATTTATCCTTACTTATTCTATTCATTGCATACAAAGCCGCAGATGTTTCTTCAGGAGCTCCCCATGAAGCAAAATTCATGTTCTTTAATTCTTCCGGAGTTAATTTATCGATATTTATACATGGATCAAGTTTACAATCATTTTTTGTAGATGCTGATTCGTCTTTGACCGGAACTGGCGGTTTTTTATTCATTTGTATCTGCGTTTCAAAACATGAAGGGTCAGATGTTATCGAACAACTTTTTGATGACATTTATTTATAATAAACAAAAAAACTCATTAAATCTATTTAGATTTTTTAACTCTGATAAAAAACAAAATTAATATTAATAATACAACAACACTAAGAATTATTAATGGTAACCATCTTAAAAACCAATTTTCTACCACTGAATTATTATCTGATGCTAATGATAGAGAAATTTTTTTCTGGTTATTTAACCAACTCTTATCTATTATATTACTCTTCGTACTACAAAGGTGTGTTATGGGTCTACCATCATTTGTGATCTTTACACAATTTAAATATTCACGGGAATATTTATGCCTGTTAGCCATAAATCTAGGATCTTTTTCAGTATTAAGTAAATTATCTGCAAAGAATTCTATAGGCCAGATATTTCCATAAATAGGTCTTCCGTTTTTATCCTTACCTATCTTAAAACTGCTTAAATAATTATCTGTAAAACCTTCATTAAATTTATTATTAATCATTTCTAATTCATTAGTATCTCCACCAAGGAGACTTTCAGACCCACCACTTGTTATCTCTAAACTATATCCATCTGGATCCATCATATCTAAAACCATACCAACTAACTGTAATATATCAAAAGCTGCCATTACTTCTTCGGCTGCAGATGCAGCAAGTTCTAAAATCATCAACCTCGTAGATTCCTCAATCGCCCTTTCGATTACTTCTTGAGTTATTCTTGTAACAACAGCAGATGCTACATATTCTGAAGCTTCTTCACCTGCTTCTTGCATAGCTTCTATAGCCACACTTTGAGTAATCTTTTCAGTTATACCGGATTCTATCATATTGACAAGACCTTTATATACTAATTTAGGTCCAAGATCTATTCCTTTAAAAATTGCTATCGTTTCTAAACCTTGAGGAGATAATATAGCTGTCATAATTGCACTTAGTTTTTCACCGATATATTTTGCATCATCTGCTAGTCCTGTTGCAGTTTTTTTTATTTTTTTTAAACCATCCATAATTTTGGTCATTGCTGTTTCTGATTTTATTATATCATCGCATAAACTATTATAATAAGCTAATGTATCCGCGCCTCCAATTTGATTACTTAATTGGGTTTGATATAATGCGGGATTATCACAATATTTATTAGGATTTATATTACTCATTTATTTTATTGAAAATATTTTCTATTTATTTATATAAATAAATAAATTAATATGCCAGATTTTGAAATAACAGGAGACATCCATGATATGACAAAAGCTCTTGATGGTCTTAAATTCGACGATTTTGAATCAACAAAAGGTGATGCAAGTGATATAGAAAAAATAAACGACGAGTTTAATGATAAATATGCAAAAATTGGAGAACATTCTGGATTCCAGTTTGATAAAGATGGAAATTTGGAAACTTCAAAGGGTGAGCCCGTTGATCCAACAAAAATAAACGAAAAAATGTTAAATGGTGATTTTAAAGGTGCCTTAGAAGATTTAGGATTTGAAGTAGATGGAGAGCAAGAAGTAAGTATTAAAAGTGAAGAAGAATTATATAAGAAAACCGAGGGTTATAAACAACGAGAAGCTTTAAGTGAGTCCGAAAAAATAGGTAAAGATTTGGTAGATAAAGAAGGAGTCCAGCCAGAACCTAATCCAAATGATCTTACTGCTAAAGATAAAGAAGCTTTAGAAAAAATAAAGCAAACCAAAATAGATCAACTTGAGGAGGAAAAGACGGCGATGAAGGAAGGAAAAGAGGTAGAAAAAAAATCTTGGGCTGAAAAAGCTAAAGAAACTATTAAAGATAAAGGTAAACAAATAGCTAAATTGATTGCAGCGGGATTTGCCATTGGAGAACTTGCTAAAATGATTAAAGAACACCAAAATGCAATGAATGGATGTTGGGTAGTAAATACTTCAACAGGTGCTAAATGTAAACCAAACTTTCTTCAGTGTGGAGATAATGCTAATAAAACTAGTCATATGTGTTTGGATGCTGCATACCATGATGATTCTGCTAAAGGAGGTGTTGGAAGTTGGGATTGTAGTAATATAAATACACAAATGGGGCCCGGCTTATGTAAGTGTGGTAAATCTAAAACCCAATTTTGTTTGGATCATAAACGATGTTTACCTGTACCTATTACAACTAAAAAAACAAAAGAAAGTTTTACTTATTCTATGGCTACGGATCCTAAATCTAAATCTTGTATTAAAGTATCACAAGCTTGTGATAATGGAGAGATTAAAAAGTCTTGTCCAGCAGGTTGTGGTACAGGAGCATTACCACCATTACCTAAAGGTTTTCACTATCGATGCGTTAATGTAAGTTTTTGGAGTGCAGCTGCAGATTGGACAAAAAATGCAGCACATGATATTATTAAAGGGGCAGGAGGAATAATTAGTGATGCAATAAAAACAATTTTTAAACAATTTTGGCCTATTATTCTAGGAGTTGTAATTGTTATAATTGTGTTAGGTATAGCATGGTGGATCTTTAATAAAATGAAAAATAATAACATACAAGCCCAAATTAAAGAGTTAGAATTAGAAAAAATGAAAGCTACTGCCTTTAACTTTTTTAATAAGCGTAATATATAATTTTACTTTTTATTTTTGTTTTAAATAAAAAGTATGAGTAATTCTGAAATATCTAAATATACTAAAAATTATAGTAATTTACTTTATAATGATAATAAAAAATTAGACCGTTACAAATGGAAAACATTATTTTCTCAAGATGGTCCAAAAGTTGTAGATTTTTGTAAGGGAGTAGATCAGCTTGGTAAAAGAGCAAATATCCGTGATTATAAGCCAAAGACAAGTGCCGAAATTGAAGAATTAGGATGTGTTTCTGTACCTGGAAATCCATTTTATGCCCCAACTCCTCTAAAACATTGGGACCCAAAAAAGGCGCAAAGTGCTATGCCTTGGCTTTTGGGACCTGGACAATCTATCAATATAGATGGTACACAAGTTAAGAGTTTTATGGATGACAGTGTAAAAGGAATTTGTTCTGGTACATCTGCTTTTGTTGGTGATAACAGTTGCACAGTTGGTGTAATAGATGGACATGGTAATATAGAAGAATCAAAGGGGTGGAAAGTAACTGCGTGTAAAGATAATGATGGTAATGGTGGGAAAACATATGACAGAGAAAAATATATTAAGCAAGCATATGGAGAAGATGTAATTAAAAACTATCAGGATATCGGTAAGGGTAATGTAAAACCCTTACTTTTTGGAGGTGATGAAGATAAAAATAAACCTGGGGAACAATTATTTGTTAAAAATAATAAAGGTTATATTCCTGAACAAGTTATTGCTGTTCATAAAACTTGGGGACAAGTACAACCAGATGAAGCATCTGTTGAAGATATTGAAAAAGCACCTAATGGCATATTAGGTGAACATGGAAAAGGAAAAGGTTGGTTTAATGGAGGAATCTTAGCTGAGAATATTACTGTTTCTAAAAAACCTGTAACAGTGACTAGAAAGGTAGCTAATATTAGAGGTGATATCGTAACAAAACAACATGTTATAGAATTATCAGCAAGGGGGGATTTTTATGACTCTACAAAATATAATATCAATGTTGATAGACCAATTGAGGGTATTTATAAAAATTTCACAAAAGAAGAATGTGGAACAAATTGCGCTCCTTACCAAAAAAGAAAAGCTAATAAAAATAGCAATGCCGTTGGAAGAATAAGGGGATATGATCGGAATAAAAATCCTGCTTGGTTAGATGTTGGTGCTAGAACTGGAGCATGTATAGTAACCCGAGATTTGTATGGTCCAGGATATTATGAGGCTACGATATGGCTTCCAAAAACATTACATGATAATGGTAGAGGTTATGTATTTGCTATGTGGATGTTTCAATATACTGAGTCATATGCTGCCGACGGTGAAACTGAAACTTT
>Ga0099800_1306_pt1 | contig 10802 bp, 6 predicted proteins | sample Uncmet6_SortRC_1_FD_89868 | JGI IMG/M metagenome (GOLD analysis project Ga0099800, IMG submission 89868) | Marine eukaryotic communities from CALCOFI LINE 67, Pacific Ocean - CN11_C50_N6_SortRC_1 | ecosystem: Environmental > Aquatic > Marine > Oceanic | place: Pacific Ocean: Monterey Bay | collected... | reverse complement strand
GTTTCTAAAGCTTTTTCAAAGAATTGCATTGAATGATCCATTCTGTCTAGAGCTCTAGCTGCTACGGCGGCACATCCCCATACCAAGCCAGAATCAGGATCTTGGATGGCTGCACGTGAACAAGTATGTACAGCTGTCTCATAATCACCAACAAAATAGAGAGACATACCTCTAGCTAATAACCACCAAGCTGGCATTTCACTAGGTTCGCCATGAGCTTTTGTTAGTTCTAATACGTTCTGCCATTGATATTGACCCACACTTTCTTTAATATTACGAATACATTCGTTTCTTTTGTTCAAAATATCTTTTTGAGTCGCATCTACATAGTTATGTACTTCAATAGCACGTCTACACGCAGTAAGAGGTACATTCATAGTTCTACTCTGACATTCTACCATGGCACGAGAAGTCAGTTCTAAAGCTTTTGAAGTGAAGCCCATCTTCATCATCAGATCAGCATACACAGTGACAATACCGACATCCGAAGGGTTCCTCTCCAATGCTTCTCGCATCAAAACAATGGCTTGATTATAGTCTCCAATAGAAATGTAAACATCTGCCAGTCCTTTAAGAGCGGGGAGATATGGACTACTAGAGTTAACACTACTATCTGTGCCTATATCCGCAATATCGATCTCCATCTCCATTTGGGAAGACAAGAAGGTTGAATTCTCCACTGCTCTTCGTAGATGAGAGATGGCTTGTTCATACATAGAGTTCTGATAATATAATAGACCTAGCTGTGTAGAAATTTCTACATGAGTAGTCAAATCTGCATTAGGAATAACATATTCTAAAACTGCTTCAGCAGCTGTGGCTTGTTGATGTTCAGAAGGGAAATGGAGAGTAGATGCTTTTAACCAGGCTTCAACGTTGGAACTCTCATATTTGGCTGCATTTAAATACCATTCTGCAGCTAAAGTATAATTATTTTGAACCTCTAACATATTTCCTAAACAAAATGATATTTTAGCCATTGAACTAGGTGTGCGTACTGTAGTTAATGCTTTTTGAGCCACTTGTGCGGCAAGTACTAGATCACCGTCACCTTTTTGATATAATGCATCAATTAAAGATACCATTGCTGGTTCATCACTCCAATCACTATTTTTGACAGCGGAATATAAATAACTTTCTGCATTTGCTGTATCGTTTTTACTTAGATATAATTGTCCAAGTACTCTACTAGCTAGAATATCACTTGGATCATGTTTCACAACATTCATAACATTCATCATTAATGAATCACTGATACTTTGTAAATTGCCACTTTCTAATATTTCGATAGCTAAATCCAATGATTTACGATCAACTTTCTCTTTTTTCGTAAAGAAACTACGTAATGAAGAAAATATACCACGTTTCTTTGGTATATCTCCAATATCTTTACAATTTGTGAGAGTAAAACAAAGGCAAAAAGCCAGAAGTAATAGAAATAGAAATAGTTGTATCATATTTCAACAGTAGTAAATGAAGACAACTTAAAATAATATTGGAATTTGAATTACGCTGCGTCATGAGCACAGCATCAAAATAATAAAAATTCTTCCAATTGATATCAAGCAAAAAGAAAAGAAATATTTTGTTTTTGTATTACGATTAATGTCAAGTAAAGTATCAAATAATAATCGTCTCGTCTAAAACTGATATTAATTTCGATCAATTAGCGTTTTCCTTTGCTTTGGATTTCTCTGTATCAATGAGTGACTTGAGAGACTTGTATCGAGAGTATTCATTGGCTACAGGGAGAATATCTTCATGTTGCATGACTGGACGCCCATGGCGACTATTAAAATCTATTTCATATGCTTTCAAATATGCATGTAGATTCTTCTTTTCTAACTGTAACTTCTCCAGTTCTGTAGCTTCTCCACTTCCACTCCCACCACCACCACTATTACTACTACCACCTGTACTGGTACCGGATTTACCAAGATTATTCCCTCTGCTTGAATCTAAACTAGTCATTGGAGAGATTGATGTATAAGAGAGCGTAGAAACATCTACATGAGAACCTAATCCACTTCCTGATTGTGCTTCAGATTCAGGTTCTGCTCCAAGTAGAGAAGAGGAAGCTACTCCACTACTAGCACTACTCTTAAGCTTTTCATTTTTTTTTTCTCTCTCTGTTTCTATACTCATACCATTCCCATTTCCACTCCTTCTGAAAGTGGAACCCAATTTTCCGATTTCATTTTTAGATAGAAATCTATTTTCATCGCTCCCATTAGAAGTAGCATTAACGTCAATTAATGCTTGTATCATTTGACTATCACCGACACTCTCGATTTCAGATTTTAATGTTTCAAGATTCAACTTGATGTCATGATATCTTTGATATAGTGGTCTGATCTTCTCTTTATCTTTCTTTGTTGGTACACGACCATTCGCAGACAAGAAATCAGAGTCAAATTTCTTTAATTGCTTCTTTACACTTGACTTTTCAGATAGCAATGACTCATACTCCTCAATTTGTGACCGTGGAAGTGAGCTTGGTCCTGTTGTAGAAGCAATATTGGTTACTGTTGATCCTGCTCCTACTCCAGCTCCTGCTCCCGATGATTTATGATTTATCGTCGTATTCTTAGATTCAACATGACTATGGTTGCGCTTTTCGTTATCATTTGCCTGACTTTGAGTATGATGATGTAGTTGTATGTGATTGTCTCGTTCAGTTGTTCTGGTAACAATCTTCCCTTCCGATTGACGACTTCCTTGTTCACGTCCTATAGCTGGAGAATCTGAGGATAACTCAAGTTTCTCCATAGATACACTCATGCTCATATGTTGAGCTGAATCATACAAGCTAGAATAATTATTGAACTTGGTGCGGTTGAGAGTAGGTACAATCTGAGGTTCTTCTGCTGTTCGTAGTAAGGGCAGAGGCACAGCACTTCTCAATTTATTTCGAATTAATCCACCTCGAAGTATTCTCTGTATATCTTTTGCAGCCAAGTCACGAATAGATCTTTTTATATCTCGATAGCGAGAGTAGGTAGAGGATAATGGTGATCGTTCTTCACCTACAGGTTTATGCTTGTGAGTACTGGCAAAGCTACTCTCGAACTTGGCTATCGAGGACTTCAGAGAGCGACACTCTATCATCAATATTTTTCTTTCTCGTGCAAGTGAGGTAGTGCTAACATGAGCATTATTATTATTGCTATCATTATATTTTAAGACTGAACTTGATGATGATCTAGAAGTGCATAGGCCTGAGAATTCTTCTTCATGTTCATTCTGCTTATCAACATCTATTTCATTTTCTCCATAGTTGTTACTTTTCATACTTTCATTACCCACATTCATCATACTGATGTTTGACCCAGAGGCGGATGTATCAACAATACCCATTCCTGTATCTTGCATTCGACCTTCTCCTAGTCTCGAAGCGGTATCTCCAACATCATCATCAACATCAACATCTGCGGAGTGATTACTAATGGTTAAAGAATTATTACTAGCTAAACTTCTAATACCTCCCAAAGAAGTAGCCCTTTCTGAAGACATTACTCTAGTGCTTATTGATACGTGTGAGCTATTATTAACCCCAAATAACGATCCAGTCATAAAACTAGAGGTAATTGCTTTCGAGAGTTGTGCAACAATACGCCATTCTTTGGAATCCATGATAGGTGAACCCGGTGATGACATCCCACCACTACCATAGTCTCGGTCTCTAATGTTAGTAGATGAAGATGTAGAGGATAATGGCATCTCTATAGATAGATTGCTAAATTCTTGGTTCCCTCTAGACGAATAGGTATGTGCGTTTACATCACTGGCAACATGAATACCAGGTATCTGTGCACTCAGATGGGGAGGCATTCGTTGAGACGCCAACATACGCATCTTAGAAGGAGGACTGCTAGGAGGAGTACTAATGCCTATATCTTCGGAATATAATCCAGCATTATAGTGGCCACTATCACATACACCTACACTTAACATAAGACTACTACTCATATTAGAACTCATATCAATACTTGCATGATCTGTTCTTCCTTCATGCTCAGTGTTAACATCCTTATACTTCACTTGATAATGTTCTTCAGTAGAGTTCTTGTTTGAACTTGAAGAATTTGCCGATGCAATTGGTTGAGGGATTTGCGTAGTACGATTTTTTTGCTAATGATAGAGGATGTGTCTCCGGTAAGGCGTATAAGCCTCGGTAGATTTCATTGTAGTCTCTTATAATAAATTCAATTACAGGAATAATCTTCACTAGATCTCTACGATGTCTTATACTCATGAATGCAGACTCTTGGTGTCTACATATATATCCTCCCATTTCAAGAGCAATACCTGAAGCATTAACTTCACATCTGGTATTTGTATGAACATGATGCAGGAGACCAAATAAGATACTTGATAAATCAAATTTTTCGGAAGGTAAACGTACTAAAAATTCACGAATTGAATCCCTGATATGTAATTTATTTGTAGACATATTAGAATGTAAATTTGTTGAGTCATCCAATACTTCATTAACATCAATTTGTATAACCTGATCATACACTGCATGAAGTAAACTAGATGGCATATCTTTTAATGCACCTTGTAATACAGCCAATATTACATTCAAATCGTTAACATAATCCAATTCATGCATATCACCACGATACATACTCATCTTGAGACTTCTTACTACTGTGGCGGATATTGTATCATTTCCTCCTTTGAAGATTGAACGATCTCGAGACGCTCTTTCTCTCAATATTTCACAACAAGCTTTACAAACTAAGTTGCATACATTGAAATCTGGTCGGAGCATAGCGAAAAAAGACTCGACCCAAGTTCCTGCTGTGAAAATTCCGACCTTTTCTTCTTATCAACTAAATAAAGAAAGCAAAGACATTACTTTCTTTCTTCTTTATTTGTTTTTAAACTCGTCATGGTAACGCTAATGCATAAGCTAATTTGGCATTTTTGCATTTTTGGCATAGTCATTTCTTCATTTTTCATTTTAAATTTTACTTAATTAACTTCCGAACTTTATTTGGTTTAATATTTCAAAATCTTCTTATGCTACTAATCCTCTTAATAATAAGCGCAATTTATTTTTCTTCCTCATACGTTACTCGATATTCTTCAAAATTTAGACGTAATAATATGTTGCTGGCTAAAAAGAAGAGTAAGAAGGAAATACTCGAGGCAGAAATTAAAGGTATGAGTAATAGTGACAAAGAAGCAGAGTTTCAAAATGAATTGAATGCTATGTTAGCGGAAGCACGTGCAAATAATGCCGCTCAAGGTATTGATGCCTTCTCTACAGACTCTTTGAAGATAGCTGCATCAGAATTACAAACCCTTAGTGACAATGAAAATGCCATTGATGTTGAAGATAGAATTGAAGGTAATAGTGTTATGCAAGCGAAGCTACAAGAAGAAATGTCGTCACCGTTTCGTAAAGTTCGGCAATTTATATATATTGCATTTGGATTAGGAGGTGGTATCGGTCTCTTCACCGCTTTACCACAATTATCGATGGCATTTTCTACTGATGATGCCGATATCACTAATGCCATTGTCAATGTATTTATAGATTTAGGTGGATTATTAGGAGCAATCTTTTTATGGAGAGTAGAAGGAGCAGCTGGAGATGAAAAAGTAGAAACTTTCATTGAGAAAACTAAAGCTGAAGGATTCAAAATGGATAAGTCTGAAAGTAATGAACGTGAAGTGGAAATATCGAATATGCCAGTAGAGATTAATTTTTCTGAATCCAATGCTGAAGAAAAACGTATTGTTCGGTTTGGTGACTTACAATCAAAAGGGAATCAACATTTGATTGTGATTGCAGGTAGTGAAGAAGTAGTAAGAGATGCAGTATTGAGTGCGAGGATAGAAGGTACAGATCTATTTTCTATGAAGGATACTATGGTTGTTCCAATAGTGTTTGATGGTGTTTCTTATGATGATTCACCAGAAAGTGGACCAACACAATTAGCGACACGAGAAGCAGAAGTGATTATGAAAGGTTTTGGAGCCAAACAATCCATCTTGGATGCACCCTATATTGGACAACCAACACAGTTGAATGTATGGAGAAAGTATCTGACAAAAGAAGTGGATCAGGCAAAAGCACAAGGCACTCCTGACATCTTAGATCAAGGATTGGTTCTTGCCGTGCGTAGAGATGGTAAGATTACCAGAAGAGGAGTGGGTATCCCTCCTTGGAAGAGTCTAATCGAGGAACTAGAAGCCTCTTCCGTTGGGTAGTAGGGTATCCCTCCTTGGAAGAGTCTAATCCAGGAATTAGAAGTCTCCTCCAGTGGGTAGTATTTTGAATAATAGGTAATAGGTAATAGGTAATAGAAGTAAAAATAGAGATAGATTATAAATAAGATATTTGTGTTGAGAATGTGTAACAGTAACATAGTAGAGAAGTTTGTGTATTGGGTTAGTTCTTGCTCGCTTGCTTGATGTAATTTAATATTTAATTTGATTGACTTGTAAATTTAATTTCCTCTACTTCCTCTTTGTTGTATAACATGATTTTGAAGTATTGCATACTAGAATACTAATGCCGATAAGATGGAGTTGCTTTATTAGCTGTCATCCTTTCTTTCAAGATTTCTTCTTCAGTCTTTTCTGCCCTAACTCGGTGCATAAAAATTTGCATACTAAACTCCTTATCGTAGACATAATGCATGACATCTTCTGCTGCTTCATCAATCACTTCCTTCTCAAATGATAGGATGTGATCTTCCACAAAAGCAGTGTGAAACCATACTCGACTCATGAGTACTGTCGAAGCCCCAGTACCACTGAAGTAGCTGACACATACATTACCACGAACACGTATAGGAGTATCTACACTGCTAATTCTAGAGGTAACATACCCATCGCCTGCTGGTACAAATGGTGGTGGTAATTCTTCCTTATCGGCATTGTATATAGTTCCTCTTAATGTATCTACTTCTTTACTTCTATGTTGTTGATTGATAGCTTCTAAGCCAGAGTATAATCGTACTAGTTGATAGAAATGGACATTGGAAGGAGCATTGGTTTCAGAAGGATGAGGGACATTCACAGGTTGTAACACATCTATTGTCACATAAGGTCTACATCCTGCATTTCCTTCGAACAAAGAAGAACTGAAATTGGGAATTGTTTCTAATCGCGTTACATCGATCTCTAAAGTATAATTCATTACTTGTGGCATTTCTAAAAATGCTACATAGTAGTAAACCCAGCGGATGTACGAAGGAGGAAGACGATACCCTAGTCCTGCTCGTCGGCGACTTAGAAAGAAATCAACTGATTCTTTGGCGGTACGAATATTAGAATCTTTATGAAGCAGGTAACTGGCGATAGCTAATCCACACTTATAGAAAGCATCTTCACAAATAAAACAAACTACAGTTTCAAGAGATGACTTTAAAAATGTCTCGGTAGCAGTACAAATCTTTCCTAATAGTTCAAAGGCAGGACATGCTCCATCAACAGCAAAAGGAAAATGAAGACATTTTATGTTATCATATGAAGAAAGTATTGACTCTGCAATATCAAGTAAATTTATATCACAAAGATTGCATATTAATATTTGTCTATGTCTAGAAGAAAGATATTTAGCTATTTCAGGTATTGAACCTCCATCATCCTCTGTTGCTACGCAACTCAAACGTGGAATAATAGAATAAATACCGGGATCTTTTAGCAATGAAGGATTCATATCTGCAGCATCTAATGCCACATTTTCATCCATATATTCATCATGATCTTCTGTATTACTTTCTGATTCTTTAACTTGTTCTGATAATTGTTTTTGTTTAACTCTTCGTTTTGATGTTGATACTTGTAAAGATGTTTCAGCATTTTGATTATCAAAATGATAATGTTCAGATAATGTAGCGGTAGAATCATCAGCATGATCATGATCAGGAGGATCCCAACTTGATTCACCTGTGAACTCATTAAAGTAATATTCAGTTCCTTCATCATCCGTATAGACGCCCCAACCATATGGTAAATTTACAGTTTTTGCTCTATTTAGTTCGATATTATTATCCGCCATATTGGAACTAATTATAATAATAAAATAAAATATAAAATAGTGCCAAGGGACATTTATACGTTCTCAAATAGAAAATAGAAAATAGAGCAGGTACACTACCCCAGGACTATGGCATACTGGGATCGATAATGTCAGTGCAAGTGGGTCACTTTTGAGAGGACAGAATCTAGGCTAGGTCGAATCTCTTTGGAACCATCGAGCCATAGGCTATAAAAAGGTAAATTTAATAATCAATTTGATTTTATAGTAACTTAGAAAGTAATGAGTGACTTAAAGGATAAAATAAAAACTCAAATTGAATTTTATTTCTCTGATAGTAATTTTCGTCGTGATAAATATCTTCAAAACCTTGCTAAACAGGATGAAGATGGTTTTGTTTCAATTGAAGAATTATTAAAGTTTAATAGATTAGCTGCACTATCCAAAGATATCACATCAATTGCAAAAGCATTGAAAGATTCAGAGACTGTAGTTGTAAGTGATGATGATAAAAGTTTACGTCGTTCTATAGCATTACCTGAAACAGATGATTCTAAACAAAGAACATTATATGCTAAAGGATTTCCTATTGATGATGCTGACGTAAACATTGAATCTTTAATTAAATTATTTTCTGATTTTGGCAAAGTATTAATGGTAAAATTACGTAAAAATCCTGCAACTGGCTTATTCAAAGGTGGTGTCTTTGTAGAATTTGATAATGTTGATACTATGATCAAAGCAGTTAAAGATTGTAATCAAAGTGAAAATGAAGATCCACATCAGAAAATATCATATAAATATAAAGATAAATTATTGGCATGTGTAATGCCTTATGAAGATTGGTGGGCGGCACATATCGCGAAACGCAAACGTCGTGCTGCTGAAAAGAAAGAAAAAACTGCTCAAGCTGAAGGTAAAGGTGCAGAAAAAAGGAAAGCTGACAACGATACAGACCTGAACGATGTTGAATTTGTAGCTGGTATGGTATTAAAAGTAGACGGTTTAGAAACTGATGTATCATTAGAATCATTGAAGACAACTTTCGGTACATTTGGTGACTTGAAGTATGTCGAATGGGAAGAAGGAAATACTGAATTTATTTGTCGTTTTGGGGATGCAGAATCATGTAAGAAAGCTAGTGCTGCATTAGAAGGAGGTGAATTTGAAATTGGAGATAAAAAATGTTCTTGTACCGGTAAAATTTTAGAAGGAGATGAAGAAAAGAAATATTGGATGAGATACAATGAGTCAACGAAGAATGCAGCCAAACGTCAAAAACAACAGAAACAACAGAAAGGTGGCAAAAGAGGAGGATACAAAGGCGGGTTCAAAGGAAAAGGTAGAGGAGGTGGAAAAAGAGAAAGAAGAGAAACACGTGATTTCTAGGAATTTTTTGACATATTTTATTATCATCACAAACTTAAAAAAATATAATATGAAAAATAAATACAAAAATATAATAATATGTCAATTTCTTTCTACTAATTTTCTTTGCAAACTGTTTATTATTATCATCATTGTCATTATTATTATTATTATTATTACATAATCAAAGATTAAATCGTCTCTGATCATAATTTTGGTCAGTGAATCAAGGTATATGCTAGGTATTTTTTAAATCCTCCTTGTCCAATGCCAAACTGCTGAGCTGTCCTGTGTGACTCTAAGGCAAGCTCTTCAGGACCGATGACGTCTCGTAGCGAAGCTAATCTCCAATGAGCCTGTGCATCCGATGGAGCTACAACAATTCTCTCTCCCAGTTGCAAACGTGCCAATAACCAAGCAGGTGGAGGACCCAAGTCTAAATTATTTTGTTCACCATAGGAATAATCATTTTTTGCATCACTGCTTGAATTGCCAGTTTCATCACCTTCGTCTTCATAATTTCCCCAGAAATCATCATTATTTTGTTGTTTCCAAATCTCTTCTGCTGTTATAGAAGCTGCATCAGCTCCTGCTCGTAATAATGCCTCGGTATGCAGATATTGGTAGGTAAGTCTAGCCGCACAACCATGCATAATAGCTCCTGGTCTTGTTCCAGCTCCCGATCCCAATGGCACTAATTCACGCCAACTAGGCAATAGGCATTCTAACGAAGCCCTAGCGGAAGCATAATAAGCATTGTCAAAGTGATGTATTCCTTGGAGTAAAGCCAAGGTCAAGGGGAGTGTAGATGGTGGTAGTGGTGTTGTGTAAGCGATATCTTCCGTAACGGTATTCTCTTCTATCTGGTCATTTTTCTCTTGATATTTTTTGCCTTCACCTTTCATACGATGATCATCAGTGAAGTATCTAAATATTTGTAGATAAGGTACCAAAATATCAGATTTTGAAGAGATCTCATTAGCCTCATTATCGTTCAGTTGCTTCACTTGTGACAAGAAGTCGTAATAAAGGCGATCGCAAATGTCTTCTGAAATATCATCTACATTTCTAACTTTTATACCCTCTTTTTCAGTAGAAGTAGTAGCAGTAGTAGAAGAAGAAGATGATGAATTTCCCCATCCGAATAAATTGTTAATAACTTTTAATTCTCCTGTAAACTTCTTGTCCTCTGCATCTATAGTAAATTGACGTCTTGAAGCAGAACTAAACAAAGCTCCCATAGCAGCTGTACCGACAGTGTTACCTCTCAGTACCAACATCCTCTTTCCTTCATCTAGATCATCAGGATCTAATTTGCTATCTCTTTCTTCAACAGTTCCATAATGAGCAGCGAACCTCACCGCCATACTGTCGAGGTCTTCGTGTAATATATGACTCATATCCAACATCAACAGAGAGAGACCAACATACT
>Ga0099800_1305_pt1 | contig 10849 bp, 6 predicted proteins | sample Uncmet6_SortRC_1_FD_89868 | JGI IMG/M metagenome (GOLD analysis project Ga0099800, IMG submission 89868) | Marine eukaryotic communities from CALCOFI LINE 67, Pacific Ocean - CN11_C50_N6_SortRC_1 | ecosystem: Environmental > Aquatic > Marine > Oceanic | place: Pacific Ocean: Monterey Bay | collected... | reverse complement strand
GGCCTGGGCGTTGAGCCACCTTCACAAGAGAGCGAGCAAACATAGCTTGGATATATTCGGTGTGCCAAATAGCACGGCGGCACGGATGCCAAATAATACGACCCGAACTTTCAAATTGGTCTTCAATTGTCTTTCTTTCGTGGAGGTGTCTTACGAGGGAAAAAGAAGAAGATGATGAACAACCCTGCGAAACGGAGAAGGTCAAGTGTCGAAAATGCTCAAGATGAGACAGAAGTTGAGGAAGAGGCTCGAGTCATCATATCGCGTCGAGATGCTCAAGCAGAGGTGGCCCAGCGCCGTGCTGCGCATTTCGCCAGGGCTGACGCAGCTGAGGAGTCTTCTTCCTCTGCGCGGGAGTCATGGCCTGGTCCATTTGCAACAGCTCGAGATATGTTGTCAAAAAGAGAAGAAGTTAGGCGTGCAAGGGAGGAAAAACTTGAGGCACAGAAGAATGGAACAGCAGTGGAAGAGAAGGATGAAGATGACCTAGACGAAGTGGACCGCAGGCTTTCGAAGATTGTGTGGCCTTTACCAAATTTGGAGAATATTGATGCTTCTACATTTTCAAATGAGGCCATCATCAACCTCTTGAGCAGCGATGGCGGGGGGGTGAGAGAACTGTCTTCCCTCTGTGTCGATCTAATTGTTGAGCATTTCGACGCTGTTGAGGACCTCGGCGACCTACCTGCCAAGTGCAGAGCTATGTTGTCTGAGAGACTGGCTCTATTTCGTAAATTTTCGGTCGAAGCAGTGAATATGCTTGTCAACAGGCCTTTACCAGAGCTTATTCTTCACGACTGTTCAAATATCGCTGAGGAAGCTTTGATGTCAGCTCTGGAGATCGCAAGTTCTTCAAAGGAGCCGACTCTTTTCAATATTGATTCTTCTTTTGATGTGAGAGGTGATTTCAATTTAAGTGGGAGCTTTGTGGGGAGCAGTAGCAGTAGTAGTAGTAGCAGTAGTAGTAGCAGTAGTAGTAGTAGTAGTAGTAGTAGTAGTAGTAGTAGTAGTAGCAGTAGCAGTAGCAGTGGTGGTGGTGGTGGTAGCTCGAGCTGTGCTATTGATGAGAGGACAAGTCGTGAGATGTTGTTGAAGGTGTTAGATTTAAAGCATTGCGGTTTTGGTTTCACGAATAGAACCGCAGCATCTCTAACCAAGTCGAGTGGTGGACTGGAACATCTTTCCCTGGCTGGCTTGTACCGGTTGGACGATTCTTGTCTGAAACTATTACTGGAAAGTAACCGAGCCACCCTTCGAGCTGTGGAATTAAGTGGCAATAGTCGGCTGGGAGCCAGAGGGGTGCAATGTCTGTCGTCTTTGCCGACACTTGAAAGGTTGGTGCTCGACGACTGCGTGGGTCTCCAAGACGCAGATCTTCTCTCCCTCACCAGCACCAGTCGCCATCTGCGCCACCTATCACTCAGCGGGCTGCCCATCTCTGACGCCACCCTGGATAGGATTCTATCGTCAAAAGGTGTACAACTTTCATCCCTGGTACTTTCACGCTGTGCTGAACTTTCGGATACTACTCTTGTGAGCATTCGGTCGCACTGTGGGGCACTTGTTCACCTAGATATTGGCGATACGCACTCAAATTTTAGCCAACTGGGCTTGCTCGGGCTCTTCGTAGAGGATGTAGGGGAAGGAAACGCCTCAACGGACCTTAAAAACAGTCGTGGAATCGGTCCATTGGAGACAGTCGGTCTACAGGGGGTCGTCCATTGCTCTGATGAGGTTTTGTTCCATCTTGCTCGGTCAGCCACCAACTCGCTCAAGTCTCTTTCTCTTCGTGGCTGCCATCGCATCACCTCGAGGGCACTCGTTGCACTTGAGTTGTACTGCAGTGCCACTCTTGAATGCTTGGATCTTTCCTTTGCGACCGACCAGCTAAGTGAGGGGGCACTCTACTCTTTGCTGACCAAGAGCGTGCGAGTGAAGAAACTCATTGTATGGGGAGGCGTCATCCTCAACAGACAGTTTATGGGGATATTACTTCATGGGCGCAAGCATATTCCAACGAAGATGACAATCGAAGGGTCTAATGCGTTGATAGCGTGGCGGGAGTATAAATAAGCCATGATTTTAAATAAATTAACTATTATTCATCACTCCTTCTTTGCTTTCTCTTCCATCTTCTGCCTGTATATCTGCTCGATCTTCTCCCTCTTCAGCATCTCCATCTCCATCTTGTCCTGCTCCAGCCTATCCACGAAAGCAAAAAGCCCTCCCTTTTTCTTCTTCGGTTCCTTTTTGGGCTCCTCGTTCTTCCATATTTTCGACTCCTTCTTCCCACCGAAGCTGAAGTTATCGGGCAGAGAAACCGGCTTGCTGTCCTTAATTGGCTCACCAGCAGGGCCGCCCGGGTCAAGACCCACAATGTCTGACGCTGACAGGATTTTTGAAGAGACGCCGACTGGTTCAGCCTTGTCCGGGCGTAGAGATGAACGCAGTAGGCCGCCAAGGCCCTGTGCCCTCTTCTGCCGCTCCCTCTCCCGAACCTCCGCCAGGCGCATGTTATACTCGACCACGGCCTCATCTGCATCATGGGTATTCAGATTATCAATTGCGGTCCGGAAATCTTTGTGTTGGTGGTGCACCAGAGATTGCAATAGGGGAATAAGATCCAAGAGGGTCGTATCATCTTGGTTCTGGATATCTGTGAACGGCTTCACTAAAAGAGTGTTTCTCGGAAACAGTGAAGATGCTTCCTCAGAATCGTCGATCAAGATGATTCTTTTGATGTCTCTGTTCATATTATCGAGGCGCTTGAGGAAAGTGTTTCCACGCTGCTCTGCGGCGGAGGTTGTCAATTTATGGAACTTGCTATTGGTTTTGTCGAGCGCATGCATGACATCCAAATTGCTATCATTATCCGTTTGCACCACAATTTCATAGTATTGTGATAATTGGTCCATAAATTGATCGAAGCCAGGACGTTTGATATGGCGCCAGCCGTATTTTGGATCGTACTCGCTCGCGATAAGTGTGCGTTCCAAATCGACGACTAAGACCGGTGGTGCTGGTGTACCTGGAGGCACTCCTGCGTAACAAGGATCATCTGGCCAGTCCGGCAAATATTTGTCCATAGAGGGTTTGTAGACATCGCTCCATCGACCAGTTATTGGCGCGAAAATGGACGAAATTCCACTGTCATTATAAATCTTGGCGAGAGCGCCATTGGGGTTCTCATTTATGTCAAAAACAAAATAAGCCATGGATGAGATGAAGGCTGCACCGAGGTATGTGGGTAGTTGAGATGTCTCTTGGCCTTTTTTTGCTTTCAAAGTCCGTGATTTGCGAGCAGCTTCTCGCGTAGATGAGCTTGCCATATTCCTTACAGGGGGCGGAACGAATGCAGCTTCGTAGCGCATTTTTGCCCTCATCCCTAGTCTAGTAAGAGATCTCAACATCGCACCGTCAGTGAAGTGTACAATGGAGACCAGTAATACTTTCGACCGAAGCAAAAATGTTCGGCCCTGCTCGCGGCTCGGCGCACAAAAAAATGCTCCCAACCCCAACCGACTTCCAGGGTACTGGTTTCCAGCTTCTGCGTGTCGGTCGGTGTCTTTGCGCCACGACAAAAAATCTTTCTTGTCTATCTACAATCCGGAATTTTTTCTAAGCTTTTTCTAAGCGTACCGTACATAGTCATTAGAAATGGGTTGCGGCGGATCTAAGAATGGAAATAATCTTGAAGTTGAGCGAAATCCATTAGCAGATGCAGCAAGATTAGAGTCTCAAGCAAGGTTGAGTACTGAGAGCGCTGAGGCCGATATTCGAGCCCGTTCTGACCAAGAGGAAGTTGAAGAAGCTGCAGCAATCGAGTCAGCTATTGCTGCTCTTATGGCCGAAGGAGAGAAAGCAGTGAAAGAGGGTGGACTCCCAAAGCATGGCTACTTGGTCAAGTGTGGAACAGTTCACGCCAACTGGCTTAAGCGCTGGTTCGTCCTCCAGAATGGTATTCTCGCGTATCATACCAATGAGAACAAGCTCGACTTCAAGGGCAGATATAATCTCAGTTATTGCCGAATACTCGAAGCGGAATCGCATCCTGCGAAGCCAAATCATATAACAATCGCAGTTAATGGTGCAGCACCACGTAAGTTCCTCATGAGGATTGAAAATGAAGCCGATGAGAGCGAATGTGTGGCCTGGAGGAATGCAATTGCTTCTTGGTGTCTTTGATTGCTATTTTTTGCTTTTTTAATCGGATAAAAATGAAGGTATCCCCCTCTTTTCTACTTGCTGCCAAAGTTTTCCAGCATGGAAGCCCTGAGGAAGTAACTCGATCGACTGCAGTACCTCGATTGCTCTTTGTGTCTCTGACTTGCTGATGGCCATTCCATGTGAAAACGTAACTGATTCGAGCCAAGCTTGCGCGTCGGCTTGTTTGTGGCCAAATTCTTGGGCAATGCGCTGACTCCAGACCTGCCGCTCCTCGGCAGCAGAGAATACTTGAGAACCAATCGAGAGAGCCTGCAAAAAATTACGAATGGCAGTATCCTTCTCTATATTGGGAGTACCACTACCACTACTACTTACTCCAGTAGCGATGCTAAAGGCGCTCCAAGGGGTCGGAACAAGCCCAATGGACTTAATTTCGCCATTATTGATGCTAGGTAGAGAAGTGAAGATTTCCCACAAAAAAACATCAAATTCCTTGTTGTTGACACCAGTTTTCAGGCCAGTGAAATCATTTGCCGGTGAAAATCCTAAGTTATGTCGCTTAAGTCCATGCTGCTTAGCCATATAGTAAGCCATCGTGTGGGAACCGCTGCCAGGCCGACTGATCCCAATTCGAGCACCGTCTTTTAATTTCGATAAATCTGCCAGGGAATTCAACTCTGAATTGGAGCTGCCGACCAACGCTGCCCATTGTAAAGGTGATGATGCAAATGTTCCAATCAATTCGACCTGTCGTCCTTTACCAATACCAACCATCAACGCGTCCGACACTGGGAAAGCCACATCAACTTCATCATCCTCTAGCATTTGTACCATTTTACCTGTTCCTTCAGGAACTAGCACGTGCTTAACCTTCAATCCCGCCTCTTTGAAGATACCTCGCTCCTCACATATCGATATGGGCATGAAGCATTGTTCAGGAACTGTCGCTACCACCAGTTGAGTCGTTGACCGTGAAGAGTAACATCTTTTTAATTTTTGACCAACTCCCGATGACCACGTGAAACGTCGCATATGCTCTTCTCCCTTCCTTTCTCCCTTGAAAAATTGAATTGTCCCAAATTGGGATGAAAAGCTTGAGGGCAGTTCGAAAGTGTGTTTGGTTTCGATCCCAAGATCCGGATCTAGCCCGAACCGAACCGAACCCCCTCCTTGATAGCTTCCAACACTATTTTAACACTCGAGAATTCAAGTATTATTTGTGTGCTGAGGTTATAAATTCTGTTGAACTATCCACTAGTGTTGACGTTTCTTGCCCTGAATGCTCCCAACGAGAGTTTTAGTACTTTTGTTCCTCTTGTTGCTTCTGAATACTTCTCTAATTGAAGGGGTGAAATCGAGCAAGAAAACGACAAGGCCTGGGACGAAAAAGAAGAAAAAAGTGAACTCAAATCCGAATTCAATACGTACTTCAAAATCTAAGCGGCATTTTTCTGGAAAAAGTAGCAAGAAGAGGTTTGAAGAAGATGAAAGTGATGAAGAGGATTACGCAGATTCCCATGCTCGTGGGAAAGAGCGAGTTCCAGTCAAAGCTGTGGCTATTGAGCAACAGTCAGTGTTGAATTCAGGTATTGGTACACTTAGTTCCATAGCAGAAGGTGCCTTTAAGCTAGGCAAATATTCAGTGAAAGGCACTGTAGATCTTCTCGCGGCAAAGCATGTTAGTTTAAAGCAAATTCTAGGTAATTGGCGTCTGGCCCAGGAAGTTGAAGTGGGCAAGGGCAATATAGTCCACTGTCCAGCGACGATTGAATTCCGCGAAGACAATATCGTCGTCACTCACTTTGAAGGCGAGGAATATGAGTCGGAATTTGTCTTCAAAGAGAATGCATGGCCAAAGGCATGCCGAATCTCCTTCGAGGCTAAGGCATTCCAAGGGCCAGGCGATAATGAACCTGCCCGGATGTTGTACAAGGGTTATTTCAAAAGATCTTTGATGAAATCGGACGTGATATTTATCAGAGGATCTATGTACAAACTCTCTGGCAAAATGTTCTGGAAATCTGCCAAGAAGTGTGGTAAGTTCAAAGCAACTCTTCGGCGATATAAAAGGAGAGACTGAGTGGTAGTAGCAGTAGTGGTAGTCAATTTATTGTGTCTTATGATGATTAAAAGTGTTATGGCGCTGACTGGGCTTCAATGGAAGCCTTTCTAGCGATACGTCGCCTCCTACGGAATTTCAAAGCCTCATTACCAGGCTGTTCAATAAGGGGCTGGCCGAGAGCCCATCTCGCCACCACCTCCTGGCCCTCGATTACATCCGACATTCCCAGTGCCATTTTTTCAATTCCTGCCCAGGCAGCCATCACTCCATTGTCAGTACAGAGTTTCACTGGAGGGAAGAAGAGCTGCCACGGCTTGGCGGGTACGGACTCCCTCTCCAATGTGATGTCGTGTTGAAAGGTTCCTTCTGGAATAGTCTTAGAGCGTCTCGAGAGTAGGGCGAGGAGTCTTCGTTTGAGCTCTTGATTGGCCGCCACTCCGCCCACCACCACGAAGGAGGAGGTGGAGATGCCCTGTTCTTCCAAATAGTCGATGGCTCTCCCGACCCTGTCTTCGACGTGTGAGATGGCGACATCTTGGAATGTCGCGCAAAGGTCGGCCTGTACTTGCTCAGGCAAGACCACAGGGCTGGGAGCTTTTTCGCCCGCGCGAGCAGGCGCATTTGTGCTTGAGACATCCAACCCGTTCTCAGCGCGGGCCTTTTCTACAGCAAGCCTCATGGCATTTTTCAGCCCAGCGTAGCTAAAGTCGCAATTAGGCTTGTTCTGCATCGGCACCTTGAGGCCGTACTGCTCTGTGCGAATTTCGCCGTTTTTCGCCAAGGCCTCCACCGCCGCGCCACCCGCACCGCCGGTACGAACTCCTACCAAACGCGCGCCCTTGTCGAAGGCTTCCCCAAGAGCGTCGTCGAGTGTTGCCCCGATAACGTCATAGTTGCCCATGGCCTTGCATAGAAGTAGCGAGGTGTGTCCCCCCGATGCTAGCAGCGCCAAGAATGGATAGCTGATTTTTGCTTCGAAGTGAGCGCCGACTCGGTCTTTTTCCTGTTTGTGTTCATCATTCCCTCTCCCTATTCCCCCCGTCTGCTCTCCTCCGTCAAAATCACTATCTCCAGCGCCAGCACAATCCTCTTTTGATTCTGTGCGCTCTTCTGCTTCTGATTCTGCAACTTCTCCGGCGAGGCGGGCGATAAGGCAATGCGACTCGAGGTGGTGTGTCGTGACGAAGGGTTTGCAGTACTCTTGTGCGAGCATTTGAGCCTTTCGGAAACCTACTCGCAAGCAAATTTCTAGGCCAGGTCCTTTGGTCACGGCAATGGCATCTACATCTGCAACACTGCTGAGTCCTGCTTCCTCAATTGCTCCTGCTACCGCAAGGTCAATATTAGCTTGGTGGTTTTCCATCGCCAGGCCCGGCACAATACCACCATACTGCTCATGTACCTCATGTTGTGAGTACACAACATTTGAAAGGATTGTACCGTCTGATCGGACGACAGATGCAGAGGTATCATCGCATGAAGTCTCGATACCAAGTACGCAAAAAGGCTTGGTCATGTCTGGAAGGCCTGATTGAGCCCCTCTACTCTCCAGAACATACCTATTTGACTTTTCCGCGTATCCTTTCTGTTTTCCAGTGCCTTCACGTCTAGACTTTTCAGCTGAACCGAACATATGTGAAGAGAGAGCACGAGTGACCTGGTTGCAGTTGCCATTAGGCGCTCGCAGCAAAGCGGATACACGCGAACTTTTCAAAGAAGCTGCCAGAAAAATCATGGCAAAAATACAATTCTGTACCATAGTTCAAAGCATCCTTCTTCGGCGCTCCTGCAGAAGCGACAATAGGAATAGTTATAGCCTTTTCTTCCACAGATCACAGACAATTGGAATTCCATATGGCGATTTGCACTTGGGAAAACCCATTATGCATTGAAACGGCTGGAGATGGAAATCGAGATGGTGTTGAATAGAAGCTTTGGTCACCTTTGCGGAGGTCAGGGAGACTTTTGCACTAGATGGAATGATGTGCAGCCAATTAGATGACAATATCGTTGAGACACCAATTTTGTTATCTGTCTTTGCACCCCAATTTTCACCCAAACGACAAGTTGACGTATGCTTTCGTCGGTATGTGTCGATTCAAGGAAGGAAAACAACAAGAGGTATTAGGTCTATACCTTTGTTTTATGAATGTAAAAGACTAGGAGTAGAATTCGGATTGAATTTCACCTTCCGAGAGGACTTATAGCAGGCCGAGGATTCAACTGATGGTGAAGTTTACTGTCTACTCTAGACTTCATGGAACGAGTTGCTCAATTTGTGCTGACGCTTCAATCACTTTTTCACAGCTCTTTCGTTCGGCTTTGAAGAAACATGCACGTGAATATCCTGTTGAGTGCGGCTCCGGAGTCGACTTGGTTTGCTGCGTCAAACTTTTCAACAACAGGATATTGCGAGATTATGGGCGGGCTATTGAGCAGCTTCAAAACGGGGATTCCATATGGCTGGTATCTGACAAAGACTGGCACGAATTTATTGAACCCATAAATCGTTCCGACGCGGTGCCGCGTCGGCACGGTAGGCCAATGCCTTTCCACCAGCCTTCTTCCTTGAGTCGTGAGAAACTGGAGAGCTTTATATTGGGTTGGGGCTCGTTGAATGAAAGTGGGCGGCAGTCAAATGCTAGCAATGCGGGCTCCTGCGGCTCTAATACTGAGCACAGTAATAACACGCTGAGTACACCGGCCTCAATGTCACTTGGGCGACACACTCCTCCTCATGTCAAAACGACGCCTAGGAATCTCATCTCGGCTTCGCCTTCCCATCGTGCAGCCTCGCAGCAGACCAAACTGGAGGCAGCATTTCTGCGCGGCTGCATGTGGGTTGGCCCCAAACTCGGTAGACTAGTCGAGGAGGTCCTGCGTCAGAACCAATCAACGAGCCCGTCCAGCCCAGCCCCTGCTGACAAGCGTGAGACTGCGAGGCAACTCTTGGAAGACATGATTTTCACTGAAGATTTTGTCCATATTCAGAATGCGGTGTGTGCTCTTTGTAAAGAGGATGATGGCGATGCTGTTCTAGCCAAAATGAGACACCAGTCAGAGCTGTCTCACATCAAACGGGTGATCCAGCTGAAAGAAGAGGATTCGAATGTTAAACGTGAACGACTTCTTCGACTTCAGAGTCGTTTAGACGAAGTTCAAATACTCATGGGCATCCTAAAGACCCATCCTAGACAACAGATTCCATTTTCCATCTCTCCTGATCTCCTCAACAGCTCTCTGGGGTCGACATCACCGAGAAGGAATGTCTCAATTGTACCAGCAACTCTTCATGAGCCGGCGGAAATGAGTGCAAATTCCAGCGTCTCTTCGCCATCACAGTATGGAAAAGAAACGAGACGTGTCTTTCGGAATGCAAATGAACAAGAACAAGGACAAGCATTCTCGTCTAGACCTTGTCAAGAGGCAGGCCGAGCGACTGAAGCAAAAGATGGACCTATCTCTAATGATCCAATACAGTATTTGCCCGAGTCGGCCTCGCCTGGCGATGCATTTGGGAATGAGAGATACTGTGAACTTGGTGTCGGGGATGATTTTGATGGCGATTTCGAGGAACTAGAAGCCAAGTTGTCACCGGTCCAGCCACCAAATCAAAATCACTCACCGCTCTCGATGTACAAATTGTCTTCTTCGCTCCAATCGCCCGCCATAATGAATGCTTCTACTGGCATGACCCCGACACTTTCAACACCTAGAAGTGGTCATGTGATGAATACTGCAGCCTCTTCGCCGCCTTCTTCCTCCAATCACCATCAAAGTACTACTACTACTACACCGGGGGTCTCTTCGCCACTTTCTTGTCCCTTTGCAAATACGTCGGCGATCTTTCTGCAGTCTTCTCCCTCGTCGGAGCAACACCGCAAGCCCCGATCTAAAAGAATGAAAAGAGCTGTTTTCAAGATTCCCACTACTCCTGTTGGTGGTATGCGTACCATTGCCCCAGCATATCCACAAGATTTTTTATCATCGTGGGAGAAATTTCACATCCCGATTTTATGGATTTTGAATTCTGGTGGGAAAGAACTAGCACTAGAAGTGAGAGCAGGGCGTGTGGGCAGGATCAAAGGCTTATTATGGACAGTATTCCAACTATTTGGGAAAGTTTCTGACAGCTCTCTCGTGGTCCGTGAACTGACTGTTGCGCAAGTCCAAAAATTATTTCGAGTGACTGGATTTCTCTCGAGTTTCAAGTCTTCCGGGAGCAAGGATGGGGCTGGCTCTTTCAATTTGAACATGCTGGATCTTGAGATAAAGAAACTTCTATCTTCTCTGCCAAAGGGCAAGAAAGAAATCACATTTCATATCTTTATCGAGCTTCTCAAGCGTGTTGCTACTAGGTTACGCCCAGATGAAAAAGATGAATCGTCGCCGTCTAGTTGTTCTTCGCATGAGATGGAACGAGAACACTTCTTATCAGCTAGCCCTAAGTCGGAATCTATTCAGAAAATGTACGGGAAAATGGAAAACTTTGACTTTTCAATTTTCAGTGAGCACTTCAGGAGAGCGTGTGTTTCTATGGAAAAGCAAATTCATGCTTCGCCTTTCCTGACTAATAGTGTGGAAAGCAGGAGCGAAATTGTTGGGACAATGAAAATGAAT
>Ga0099800_1069_pt1 | contig 10853 bp, 10 predicted proteins | sample Uncmet6_SortRC_1_FD_89868 | JGI IMG/M metagenome (GOLD analysis project Ga0099800, IMG submission 89868) | Marine eukaryotic communities from CALCOFI LINE 67, Pacific Ocean - CN11_C50_N6_SortRC_1 | ecosystem: Environmental > Aquatic > Marine > Oceanic | place: Pacific Ocean: Monterey Bay... | reverse complement strand
ACTTGCGCATTGAGGTGATTGATCGCGTTGGGATTTTGAAGGACATTTTGATGCGTTTGTCCGATGGTTCGATCAACGTCAGTGATGCGCGGGTGAGAACGGCCTACGGCAAGCCGGCTCGGATCGATTTATTGGTTGAACTGGGGAGTGCGGCACAGTTGCAGCGCACGATGGCCCAGATCCGTTCGATGGCCGATGTGATCGACATCGCGCGTACTGGCCAGAGTTGAGCAATCCGCTGTTGACCCTGCCGTTCGAACCCTCAATCGAGGGTTTGGGTGGGGCTTACTGGGATGCGGTGGAGGCGGCGGTGTTTCCTCGCACTCAGCTGCGCTTTCGCAATGACGCACTGTTGCGTCAGCTGGGGGTCGAAGCAGAAGGTGTGTCGGACCAAGATTTCGAGACGGCCTATGGCCGTTTTGAGGAGCGCGTTCCCCTGCTTGCGCTCCGCTATCACGGTTATCAGTTCGGAACTTATAACTCACAGCTTGGAGATGGCCGCGGCTTTCTCTATGGCCAACTGCGTGATCGAACCGGCCAGCTGCAAGACCTTGGTAGCAAGGGGAGTGGCACCACTCCCTGGAGTCGTGGTGGGGATGGACGCCTCACCTTGAAAGGAGGCGTTCGCGAGGTCATTGCCTCTGAGTCATTGCATCGTCTTGGTGTGACCACGAGCCGCACGTTGTCGTTGATCGAAACGGGTGAGGAGCTTTGGCGTGGGGATGAACCATCGCCGACGCGAAGTGCGGTGATGGTTCGGATGGCACGCACCCATCTGCGTTTCGGTAGCTGTGAGCGTCTGCTGTATTTGCGGGACCCCCAAGGGTTGGAGCGCTTATTGCGCCATGTGGTGGCTGTGTATTACCCCGAAGTTGCGGCCGCCCATCCTGCTCCTGATGGAGATCGCCTGGCCTTGGAGCATCAGCTTCTCGCGTTCTATGGCGAGCTGGTGGAGAGGGTGGCTCGTTTGGCAGCTGAGTGGATGGCGGCAGGTTTTGTTCATGGCGTGCTCAACACCGACAACATGTCGCTCGCTGGTGAAAGCTTTGACTACGGACCGTTTGCCTTTTTAGATCGCTGGGATCCGAGTTTTACGGCGGCTTATTTCGATCAGACCGGGCTGTATTCCTATGGGCGTCAGCCAGCTATTTGCCGAAAGAATTTGCAGCTTCTTCAAAACCCTTTGGCGATGTTGCTGCCGAGGCCGCCGATGGAACAGTTGCTTGAGCGGTATGCAAGCAGTTATCAAAATCACTATCGCTTTTGCTTATTGAGGCGGATGGGATTGACGCCCAATCCTGATGCGGAAAGTGATGAGTGCTTGCTGAATGCAACGCTGAATTTAATAGCCAACTGGCCTGTTGGTTACGGAGACTTTTTTGCTGGTCTTGCCTCGGTGATTCAATCCAATGGTTTGCCGCACGAGCCTGAGGGCTTGCCTGTTGTCTTGAAAGATGTACCAGAACCTGCCAGGGAGATGTGGCAAAACTGGCGCAACGCCTGGTGGTGGCAGACCCAGGCCAGCGAGGCACGAGGAGCATCTATGCCGGAAGCCTCAGTGTCGGAACGCTTGAGGCGATGGAACTTGAGCCAGACACCCACCCGCCCCGTGATCGAATCGCTGTGGGATCCGATTGATCAAGAAGATGATTGGCAGGCTTTTGACTTTTGTCTGCGGTCTATTATGGAAAACAGTGATTAAAGCATAAGAAGATAGTTCGTTTTTATATTGTTTGGCTTCTGTTTGTGTAAGCTTTAGGACTGAATTATGTTTTAGTGGTAGATGTTAAAATAAAATATCTTGCGCTTTTGGTTGGCAGGTGATATGCGTCTGATGCTGAGAACTGTTAAAGCCTTTAGGGCATGGTCGCATCGGTTTTTTCTAATTGCGACTGTATTTGGATTTGCCCTTGCCCTGTTGCTTAGCTTTGCTGGAGATGGGTGGCAGTCGCGTTCTCCAAGAGAGATTTATGCGCCTGTCGATAGTGGTCAAGTGGGGAAAGACTTAGGCAAAGTGAAGAAGGATTTGCTGAAAGTTGATGTGGGGATATATGTAAATCGTATTCATGATGTTAATCGAGCTGCTGGTACCTTTGCTGCCGAAGGGTGGCTCTGGATGGGTTGGGATGAGCCCTTGGATGGAGATTGGTATAGCCCTGGAAGAATAGATGGCGCTGGGCTTGGAGAAGACTTTGGCGTAACTATTCTTGAATTCAAAAATGCTGTTCCAAGTGAAACCAAGAGAGTGAATCTGGGCCCCCCCACGAAAGAGCCTGGAGGAAGATTATGGCAAGGCACTAGGTTTTCGACCACGTTCTTGATGGCAGAGCAAAACTTCAGCAAATTTCCTTTTGAAGAGGTTGTGTTGCCAATAGAAATTGGTACAGATCGGTTTGTTTTTTCCATTCTCGAGTATCGACCAAATATGAAAGATTCGCTGATCAGTGATCGGCTGGAATTGTTGGGTTTTCGATTTCTCGGATTAGAGGCGATTAGCTCTGAGCTCACAATCACCACACACTTTGGACATGCCTTGCCGAAGGATGGGATCCGTGGCCCTGGATGGGTTGGTTTGTCTGCTGGAGATTACCCGTCTTACCCGCATCTTGAATGGTTGATGAGATTTGGGCGTTTGCCGAGTACGTTGTCTGTCAAGTTATTCGTGCCAATTGCTGCGGCGATGGTTGTTCTAATGTTCTCGCTTTTGTTGAGCGTGAATGTTCCCACCCCAAAGATCAGTATCCCTGCATCGATCCTTCTCGTTTTGGCAGTGCTGCAAGATCGGTCTCATCAGTTGCTTCCGCCAAATATCTCCTATCTGACTTACATGGATAAGATATATTTATTTGCATATATTTTGACGACTTCTGCCCTTGTTAGCTCGCTCTATTGCTTGAACAGCTATTATTTCGATGTAAATTCTCAGAATGCTAAGAAGGCGATTTTCTTGAGAGCGCAGCAGAGGCTATTGGTCAGTTTGATGTGTATTTCAATGAGTATTGTTCCATTTTTGTTGTGGATCGTTTGACGGTTGGTTCTTGCTTTGGCCTTAATCGGGTTTGAAGATTTTACTTGGCTTTTGTGACAATTCTAGGGCTTGTGTTTTAAAAACTTGTCTTTTTGGGGGGCTGAGTGTGAGTAGTCAGAGGGTGATTGACGATCGTATGTATTGAGCCTGGATGGGGTCATTCGTTCCCTTTGGTTGAGCGAGTTGAGGGTATTTCAATGAATTATTTGCTTTGATATTTGTTGTTGTTGTGACTCTTTGCGCGCTTGCTGATGGGTCGCAGGCAGTAAAGAGTGAGCCACCAGCTCAGACCACCAAACACTGTTCCAGTTAGGCCGGAGCCAAGCAAAAGCCGGCTCATCACATCCCACCCCGCCGTGGCGAGCAGCTCTTGATTGAGATTGTTGAGACCCGGCCAGCCAGCACCTTCACCGAGGATTAGTGCCCCTAAGCGGTAGTTGAACCAAAACAGCGGCACGTAGGTGAATGGGTTGCTGATCCAGGTGCCTGCGGCGGCCAGCAAATGGTTGCCGCGTACCACGCTGGCCAAGCCAATTCCCAGCAGGGTCTGAAATCCAAAAAAGGGAAAGCAGCCGCAAAATACGCCGGCGGCCAGTCCGCGGGCGCGTTGGCCAGGGGTTCCCTCCTGCTGCCAGATCCACTGCAGCCATCGGTTCAAGCGTCGCCGCAATTTGTTCCGCAACCGCTTCATCGAAACTGCTTGCCGCCAGTGCGGCTGAAGAAGCTTCGGGATCGTAGGAAGGAGTGCGTGATGGCGGCAGGGAGCGGGGAATGTCGGGGAATGGGCGAGATCCGGCGCTTTCGATCGCAGCGATCGCTACGGCTGTGGCACCGGGGCAGGGTGGCATCGCCGTGATTCGGTTGTCGGGGCCCAGAGCGGTGAGCTCTGTTGCTGCGATCACGGTGATTCCTGGTCAACAAGTGTGGGAGAGCCACCGGGTTCTATATGGCCATGTTGTGGCTGCCGGCGGTGTGGAACGACTCGATGAAGTGCTGGTGCTGGTGATGTTGGCGCCGCGCAGTTTTACCGGAGAAGACGTGGTCGAGATTCATTGTCATGGCGGGGTGATCGCTGTGCAGCAGGTCTTGGCACGCGTCTTGGAGCAGCCCGGCATGCGCCGGGCCCTGCCAGGAGAATTCAGCCAGCGGGCTGTGCTGAACGGCCGTCTTGATCTCACTCGCGCAGAAGCGATCGGTGATCTGGTGGGAGCGCGCAGCCAGCGGGCAGCGCAGCTGGCGATGGCCGGCCTTGATGGCGGGATTCAGAAAAAAATGGTGGTCTTGCGGGAGCGATTGCTCGATCAGCTCAGTGAGTTGGAGGCCCGTGTGGACTTTGAAGAGGACCTTCCTCCTTTGAATGGTGAGGCGCTCTTGCAGGAGTTGCAGGCTGTGCGTTCGGAGTTGGGCTTGCTTGTGGCCGACGGCGAGAGGGGCTCCTTCGTGCGTCATGGATTGAGGGTGGCCCTGGTGGGCCGACCAAACGTGGGGAAAAGCTCCTTGCTCAACCTGTTGAGTCGCCGCGAGCGGGCGATCGTGACCGACTTGCCTGGCACCACGAGAGATTTGCTTGAAAGTGAGATCGTGCTTGATGGCGTACCGATCACCCTGCTCGACACCGCAGGGATCCGGGCCACCAGTGATGCCGTGGAACAGTTGGGGATTGCGCGCAGCCGCGAAGCCCTGGCGAGTGCCGATCTGGTGCTGTTGTTGTTTGATCTGGCCCACGGGTGGTCTGAGGAGGATCAGGACTTGTTTGCCCTGATCCCCGAGGGGGTGCCCTGCTTACGGGTGGGCAACAAAGCAGACCTTCCTCTTAAGGCTGAGCCGGTTGATGAGTCTGTTACTGCATCAGTTACTGCATCAGTTACTGCATCAGTTGCTGCATCAGTTGCTGCATCGGTTGCGGATGTGTGCCTCAGTGCGGTGACAGGAGAGGGGGAACAGGCTCTTGTCCGTGCCGTCTTGGAGCGTTGTGGCGCCTTAGGCGAACAGCCCCTGCTTCTCGCTTTGAATCAACGTCAATCTGATCTGGCGGTCACAGCGGCTGAGGCCCTGGCCCGTAGTGAGCAGGTGGCGGCCGATGGTCTCCCCTGGGATTTTTGGACGATTGATTTGCGTCAGGCGATTCGCAGCCTGGGCGAGATCACTGGTGAGCAGCTCACGGAGTCGGTGTTGGACAGGATTTTCTCTCGATTTTGTATCGGCAAGTAATCACTTTTTATTGGGGCTATTGAGGTAAGCGTCGGGCGATCAGGTTGGCGTCATCATGAGATGTCTTCACCTGCTCCTCTGGTGTCAATGCAGCCGCTGTCGATTACTCCACGACTTCGCCAGCAGTTGGCGGAATGGCTTCAGGAGGATCTCGGACGAGGTGATCTCAGTGCTCCGGCATTGCGGGGAGTGGAGGGTGAGGCGCAATGGGTGGCGAAAGCACCCGGTGTGTTCTGCGGGGGTGTCTTGATTGAGCCTCTGTTGCGGGAACTGGCCAACGGTCAGCACCATTGGTCCGTTGAAGGACTGGTTGCCGAGGGAGCGCGCATTGAGGTTGGCGACGCATTGCTCAAGCTGCATGGCCCAGCAAGCCTGTTGGTGGCGCTTGAACGCACAGCTCTCAACTTGGCAATGCGGCTTTCGGGAATTGCCACGGCAACGGCCGCTTTGGTGGCCCAGTTGGAGGGCACGGGGGTGGCCTTAGCCGATACGCGCAAGACCACCCCAGGTCTTCGGAGGTTGGAAAAATATGCCGTGCGCTGTGGAGGGGGGATCAATCACCGCATGGGGCTGGATGACGCGGCCATGCTCAAGGAAAACCACCTGGCTTGGGCCGGTGGAGTGGAAGCCGCGATCGCAGCCGTGCGAGCCGATGCACCTTGGCCCGCCAGGGTGATTGTGGAGGCGGAAACGGCAGAAGAAGCCCAGGCTGCGCTGGCAGCAGGTGCGGATGCACTGCTCCTTGATGAGTTCAGCCCGGATGCGTTGACCGCGCTGGTTCCCTTGCTGCGGGCGCAGGCGGAATTGCGTCCTGCGCGGAGATCCGTTGTTTTGGAGGCGTCAGGGGTCAACCCTGCCGACCTGAAGCTGTATGCGGCAACGGGGGTGGATTTGATTTCTACAAGTGCGCCGATGACGCGGAGCTCCTGGTTGGATCTGAGCATGCGCTTCACCTCCGCTGGGAGCTGATCATGGGCTGCACTTTTTTGTATAAATGGAGGGAATAAGGTCTGGTTTAGGGTGCTATGACCTCCTCCTCTCTGCTTCCGCGGAACTCTCAATTAGCGGGAAGGATGGCTGATCAATTCAAGGATATTCTTTCCTAATTTTTGCCAATAGTTTAGTGTTTTGCTTTATAGTCTAAAAGTCTGTTCGTTAGTTTTGCCAGCATAATCCCAACTAAAAGGCCACCAACATTGGCCTGAACATCCATCCACTCTCCATAGCGATTAACCCAGGGTTGGATGATCTCGATCAGGCCACTGTAAAATGCAAAACAAATGATTATGGCTATCCATCGCTTGGGCTTGCGTAGTGCGGTTGGATAGGCAACAGCTGCGTAAGCGACGAGATGATGTGTTTTGTCTGACCCTGGAGCTTCCGGTAGGCCGTCTAGAGGAGATAGGGAAAGAGCAGTTGTCGCCAGTAGGGCTAAGACGCTTAAACTGAGCCAATAACGTTTAATGAATTCTATTAATTGAACCATGTTGTTTTAGCTTTCTGTTTGATGTTGCTCTTGGCTTTTGATTGAAGGGCTATGGCGGACAAGCTTGGCTCATGAAGATTTTTTGTATTGCCTGTTGCTAGGGTCAATCTGGCTCGATTGAGAATGGGTTGGTTTAGACATCTTAAGTATTGAGTGTCTTTTGGATGCGCGAGATCATTCTGGTTCGGAAAATATCAATATTGCGGCCTTCTTGCCTTCTCTCCCTTCGCTTGAAATCACTAGTTCTCCTGATTGCATAAATGCAATTCCTTCGGGCTGGATGAGCTGATTTTCGTCCAACATCCAAGCTCCTTTGAAGTTGCCATTTAGCCCATAGCAGACAATCATTTTTACTCCTTTAGATCCAATGATGTAGAGATCATTGGATCGAGGGTGGATTGCGATTCCAGAAGGGTTAAATGTCTCTTCGGAGTCATTTAGAAAATCACGACTGTCGATTGAGAGTATGGGCGAATGATCCATCTGTTTTGATTGGAGGTCAAAGGCATAGACGCTTCGCGTTCGATCTTTCTTCTTCGATGATCCTTTGCAAGCAATCAGCAGGCGATTTCTTTTGACGTCATGGCATAATCCTTCCGGATCTTGATCTTTGCGAAGACCCAGTTCGTAGTATTCGCGATAAGCATTTTTTCTGGTGTAGTTAGTGAATTCGTAGATCGCTGGATGCTTTCCTGCTTTTAGTAAATAGGCGGTATTTCCCGCAACAGCGATATCTTCTGAGTCGCCATCTTCGTGCTTGACGTATTCTGAAATTGTTTCGGAGATTAAATCAAAATTGTAAATCTGTACCGCTTCGTCTTGCACGAAAGCCAGAGAATTGTTGCTCGCTAGAGGTGATATGCCGGAAATTTCTCTATATTTATTGGGCAATGAATAGCTTTTTGTTGGAGTGCTCAAGTCGTAAGGGAAGCGTTTGTGGCTCATTGATTTGTTCCATCGATTGATGCCATGAATTGCCTTGATTGCATCTTGGTTTCACCTTCCCATTGTTGAGGCTTCTTGTCCTCAGCTGGTTCTTCCCTTTCTCTTTCATGAGTGTCCAGTTCCCAGTGGATGATTTCCCGCTTTTGATTGTCATCGATTCGCCTGTGACGAGCTGAAGGCATTTGCTTGGCCGCTGGTCTTGGTCTGTCGAGGTGTACGAACTTTTCGGCGTGAGCTTGCTGTCTTCGTCAGAATGACTTCGAGGAGGGATGATCAGGGTCTGACCTTGTCACCGCTGCCTTCCATGCTGCGCATCGCCCAGGCTTTAGATACCCAGTTGCGCGAGGCGATGCAGCGGGCTTTCCCGGAGGTGGATGCTCTGCTGGATCCCCAACTGGCTCCGGCAAGCAAGCCGGAATTTGGTGATTTCCAGGCCAATGGCGCCTTGCCCTTGGCCAAGCCTCTCAAGCAGGCTCCACGCCAAATTGCCGGGGCGATTGTGGAGGCGCTTCAGGCCAACCCAGCATTCGCCGCCTTGTGTTTAGAGCCCCAGATTGCTGGTCCAGGCTTCATTAACCTCACCATTCGGCCGGAGTGCTTAGCAGCTGAGGTGTCAGCTCGGCTGGGTGATCCACGCCTGGGGGTCCCCGAGGTGGAGAGCGATGCAGCGGTGGTTGTGGATTTTTCTAGCCCCAACATCGCCAAGGAGATGCACGTCGGCCATCTGCGCTCCACGATCATTGGCGATTCTCTGGCTCGAGTGCTCGAGTTCCGTGGTCATCGGGTGCTGCGTCTCAACCATGTGGGTGATTGGGGAACGCAGTTCGGGATGCTGATCACCCATCTCAAACAGGTAGCCCCCGAGACCCTCAGCACGGCCGATGCGGTTGACCTCGGAGATTTGGTGGCCTTTTATCGCGAGGCCAAGAAGCGTTTCGACGAAGACGAAGCCTTTCAGACCACGTCTCGAGAGGAGGTGGTGAAGCTTCAAGGCGGGGATCCTGTGTCACTCAAGGCGTGGGGATTGCTCTGTGATCAGTCGCGGCGTGAGTTCCAGAAGATTTACGACCGGCTTGATATTCGTCTGAGCGAACGAGGTGAATCGTTTTACAACCCGTATTTGGCATCTGTCCTCAGTGGCTTGAAGGAGGCTGGTTTGCTCGTCACTGATGACGGTGCGGAGTGCGTCTTCCTTGAGGGTGTGACCGGGAAGGATGGCAAGCCCTTGCCGGTGATTGTTCGCAAGAGTGATGGTGGCTTTAATTACGCCACCACCGACCTGGCTGCGATTCGCTATCGCTTTGCGCTGGCCTCAGATGGAGATGGTGCGCGCCGCGTCATATATGTCACCGATGCGGGGCAGGCGAATCATTTCGCTGGTGTGTTTCAAGTGGCGAAACGGGCGAATTGGATCCCAGACCACGGCCGGCTGGAGCATGTTCCTTTCGGACTGGTCCAGGGCGAGGACGGTAAAAAACTCAAAACCCGTTCGGGTGACACGGTTCGGCTGCGGGATCTGCTCGACGAAGCGGTGGAACGGGCAGACGCTGATCTGCGTCGGCGTTTGACGGAGGAGGGGAGAAGCGAAGACGACCAGTTCATTCAGCATGTGGCTGGCACGGTGGGGCTCGCGGCGGTGAAGTACGCCGACCTCAGTCAGAACCGGATCACGAATTACCAGTTCAGCTTCGATCGGATGTTGGCCTTGCAAGGGAACACAGCCCCCTATCTGCTTTATGCGGTGGTGCGCATTGCCGGAATTGCGCGCAAGGGTGGAGATCTCGAGGCAGAGGCTGGAATACTGCAGTTCAGCGAGCCACAGGAGTGGTCCCTGGTCAGGGAACTGCTCAAATTCGATGCGGTGATCGCCGAGGTGGAGGAGGAGTTGCTGCCCAATCGCCTTTGCAGTTATTTGTTTGAGTTATCGCAAGTGTTCAATCGCTTTTATGACCAAGTCCCAGTGCTCAAGGCTGAGGGTCAGGCGTTGCCATCCCGTTTGGCGTTGTGCCGTCTGACCGCCGATACCCTGAAAGCAGGATTGGGATTATTGGGCATTGCAACTTTAGAGAGAATGTGAGCCTGTCTCGCCCAGATGTAGAGGCTTAAATCGTCCTCATGCTTCCCGTAAGTGAGACTCAATTTCAAGAAGAATGTTTAGCGGCTGATAATGTTATTTTAATTCCCTGGTAGAGGTAGGTTGAAGAGATTTAAATTATCCAGCTTCTTCGAGAAGCGGTGGCCAATAGTAGTTGTTGTAGGACTATCGTTTGCCCTCCTTTTGTCTGAGCCTAGAATTGTAGATTTTTTTCAAAAAGGTCACGTTAATTGGGTTTCTCTTGATTCGTTAGCGATTGCAAATAACAGCAGCTTTGATCATGGAGGTGTTGGCTACGCCTGTAAAGAGTTGGATGGGCTGACGGGCGATCACTACGACTATTTCAATCGTTACCCGATATTTTTTGCTGTTCTAAGCCGTCTTGTCCTTCAGCCTTTTTTAGGTGATGCAGCGTCTTGGTTATATGCAGCCAGACAGTGGATGAATCTGATTTTTATCGCTACAGGTTTTGCGCTGTGGTGGTGGTTGCGCTCATTGCGATTCTCCCGGGTGGTTGCAATGGCTTCGGTATTGCTAACCCTTTCAGCGCCTGTGGTGTTGCAGTACCGCAGCATGTTTCATTTTGATCAGCCGGCTTTGCTGGCTTATGGAGTTCTGCTGCTAGTGGTGCTGCGCCAGTTGATCAAGCCTTCGCCTGCCCCGTACTGGTACCTGGGGGTGCTGTTTTTGGCGGCGATGTCTGGTCGTTCGGCCGTTGCCCTGATTTTTTCTCTTGTGCTGCCATTGCTTTTGAGTTTTCTGAAGCCTTTCCCCTTTGATGGAACGTCTCAAGCCGGCGCTCGAACCCTGCGCTGGGTGTGGTTCGGGGTGCCACTCGCCTTTGGGTCGGTTTTGGTCGCCACGGCCTACAACGTGGTCTGGGAAGCGCGCCTTAATCAGGTGTCCTGGCAAAGCACCTCAGTGGTTCAGTCAGCGCTGCGTCGCTTGGGCTTCGTGGATATTCCTGGAACTCAGGTGGAGCGAACACGCTGGCTGGGAGGAGCGCTCCCCAAAATCGCTGCCTATCTATCGGAATATTTTTACCCGCTCATTGTTGTTAGTGCGTTGTTGGTTTTGATCTGTTTGAT
>Ga0099800_1304_pt1 | contig 10871 bp, 9 predicted proteins | sample Uncmet6_SortRC_1_FD_89868 | JGI IMG/M metagenome (GOLD analysis project Ga0099800, IMG submission 89868) | Marine eukaryotic communities from CALCOFI LINE 67, Pacific Ocean - CN11_C50_N6_SortRC_1 | ecosystem: Environmental > Aquatic > Marine > Oceanic | place: Pacific Ocean: Monterey Bay | collected... | reverse complement strand
TTGGTTAAGCCATTTAAAATCTGGAATCCAATGACGTGGTAAGCTTAATTCGGCTGAGGGGGTATCCCGCTACAGCCGAATTTACATTTATACCGCTTAAAAAACTTTAAAAAATGATGATAAATTACGGTTTTTCTTGATTTTTGTTTTTTTCGACAATAAGAGGAGCAATAATAGCCATCATTTTTTCCTGAAAATTTTCGCGTGTTTTATCATCATTAAATATTTCTTGGCCTAGCTGCATCATATAGGTAGACAATTCACCCATCATTTTGGCATTTTTTCGAGTAATGGATTGACCTTCAGGCGTTTTGAGAAATTTAATACTGGCTTGTAACTCTTCTTCGCTGTAAGTTTTCAAGTAAATATCTTGAATCACCTGCTGAGTTTTAGGATTAGCAATGATTTGATTGCTTGATTCTTTTAAAAGTTGGCTCAACTGGGTGGCTGCTTGTTTCTCTTTAATATTCAGTGTTTGCGAACCAGTTGTATTTAAAATAATTTGCTCTGCCTGTTTATTATAATAAGGCTCTAACTCTGTGAGTGATTGACGCAATAAATAGTCAATTTGACTCACTTGCATGAGTTCTTTCACTGTACTGAGTTTTGCAGGCGAAGCCAATAAACCTGTGCTAATGCAGGTCAGGCACAAACTGATAGAAAGGCGCTTAATAAGTTGTTGAACAGCCATGAGGATGCCTTTGGTCTAAATTATAAAATTAATTTGAAAGTAAGGTATAAAAGTGAATCTAGTTTAATCTATATGTTGGTTTTTTTAATATTATTTTGTAGTTCTTTTTAAACCCTGATGAAAGATTAGCTTTTAAATGAAAAAGCGACCATTTAGGTCGCTCTTCTTGCTCTTATAATTTTAGGCAGTTGCCTCTGGAGCATTGCGCCATAAGCTTTCAAGATCGTAAAACTTACGAGCGGTTGGTAACATCACATGGACAACAACAAAGCCCAGATCGATTAAGATCCATTCGGCATCACGTTCACCTTCAACCCCAATCGGGCGAAAACCTGCTTTACGTGCTTCATCAGCAACATTATCAGCAAGGGCTTTAACATGGCGGGTAGATGTACCGCTCGCAATAACAATCGCGTCGGCGACATTGCTAATGCTGCTTACATCAAGTTCTAAAATATCTTTTGCTTTTACATCGGTAAGTGCATCATGTACAACTTTTAGACAAGCTTCTACATTATGCGGCGTTGAATTCATTGCGAGATCGTGAGAATTAGAAGCGCTGGGCGATGGTTCTAAATTCATAAAGGGTATAATTTCCTGACAATTACTCAGGATCTAATATAGCGAAGTTTTGACTAAATTTCAAACCCTCGCTGTAACACATTATGTATTTACGTCATTAGAAAAATATTTGTTTTTCCATTCGAATGACTGTGCAGATGTGTATTGAGGTTTGTATTCTGCTGCAATGTATCCTTGGTACTGACTGTGCTGTAACCACTGAAAAATCTGTGCAAAGTTCAGTTCGGCTGTATCAGGTTCATGACGACCTGGGCAGTCTGCAAACTGGATGTGTCCAATCTGGTTGATATTTTCTTTTAAACCTTCGAGTACATCTTCACCCATCATTGCCAGGTGATAGCAATCATATTGCATTTTTAAAGCAGGATGTTGTACCGCTTCAAGCATTTCCTGAGCCTGAGCAATATTTTGCACTAAAAAGCGTGGCATATCAGTGCCATTAATCATTTCAAATACAGGCTCAATCCCATGTTCAGTCATCAGGTGACACGCCAGTTTAAGGTTGCTGGCCAGTGTATTTAGGCAGGGCAGTAAATCTGCATCCAGCGGTTGTTTACCAGCTAAGATATTGATTCGAGGCACATCTAGCGCACTCGCGTACTGAATCGCTTGTTCCAGCGCCTGATGAAATTCAATTTCTTTGCCAGGAATGCCTGCCAGACCATTGCCACCTTGCATCAGATCACCCGTAGGAACATTAATCAGACACAGACTTAAGTGATGTTGTTCGAGTTGTTCACGAATCTGGTGAATGCTGAGTTCGTAAGGAAATTGAATCTCTACATGTTGAAAGCCATATTGACGTGCCAGTGCAAAGCGTTCAATTAAAGGAACTTCAGTAAAAATAAGGGAAAGATTCACTGCTAACTGACTCATGATCTTCATCCTTTAAGATTTATTTTCTATCTGTTTGATCATAGTCGCTAAATCTTGCTCGGCAAAGCCTTTTTGTTGGTGCGCTTGTAACTGAGTTAAAGCTTGGTTAGCCACAGGAATATTGAGATTAAAATTTTTCGCCAATTGTACTGCGTTGTTTAAATCTTTCGACAAGGTTTGTACTTTCCATTGCACAGGTTCAAAGTTATGTGTCGCCATGCGTGGTGCTAAGATCTGAAACGGTTTTGAGTCTGCAAAGCCGCCTGCTAGTGCGGGTGCGAGCAAAGTGGTATCTACACCAGCTAAATTCGCCAATGCGATAGCTTCTGCAATTAAGGCGCTATTGGCTGCTACAATTAATTGATTACAAATTTTGGTCGCTTGCCCTGTGCCATTTTCTCCCATACGTGTCACACGTTGGGATAGAACTTGATAAATAGGAGCTAGTTCATCAATGATTTTTGCATCGCCGCCTGCAAAGATCACCAGCGTACCTTGTTCTGCACCCGCTGTGCCGCCAGAAACAGGGGAGTCAATCCAGTCGACTTGCTGTTGTGCGCTTTGCTTGGCAAGGTCTAAGGTCGTTTCTACAGACAAACTGGAAAAATCGACAATAACTTGTTTAGCTCTTAAGTATGGTTTAATTTGTTCAAATACATGGCTCACCGCATGATCATCCGCCAGACAAGTCAAAATGACAGGATAATCGCCAATATTTTTAAGTTGTAAAGATGTAGCGCCCATTGTAATTAATGGTTCACATGCGGCTTCAGTTCTATTCCAGACTGAAACTTTAAACCCTGCTTTTATTAAACGGCTTGCCATCCGACTGCCCATTAAACCCATACCTAAAAATGCAATTGGCGTATTTACATCAACTCTCATATTGGCTTCCTTATCGACATGTATATCTATCTATTTGTATTGGCGCGGCAAAAATTCAGTTTCAGGATGTTTGTCCTTTTGACGTGCCAAACGACTATTTTTACCGAGAATCAATTTAAGCTGCCAAAGTTTTTCCAAACGTAATGCTTTTTTCGGTTCGTGTTCCATCGCATCTAAAACCCGTTTTGCTGCTGTTAATGCGTCAGGAGAACGCTGTATGAGTTCAAGTGCCAACTGATTCGCACGTTCCAGTGGATTTTCAGAAAGATGGGTGACCAGACCAATTTCTTTGGCATAATCTGCATCAAAAATACGCGCAGTTAGCGTTAATTCTTTCGCTAAATCTACACCGACCAATCCTTTAATCGTGCGAGTCAGTCCCATATCTGGAACAAGTCCCCAACGACTTTCCATAATCGACATTTTGGTTTCTGGCTGTGCAATACGAATATCTGCGGCAAGCGCCAGTTGCATACCTGCCCCAAAGCAATAACCTTCAATTGCCGCAATCACAGGAACAGGCAGGTTCTGCCATACCAAAAAGGCTTTTTGAAAAAGGCTTTGTCCGGGTTTTATTAGCTCCCATGCAGCATACAGGCTGTTTTTAGGTGCGTTTAAGTCAGCCAGATCAATGCCTGCGCTAAAGACTTGTGCCTCACCTGTTAGAATGACACAACGTACACGACGGTCTTTTTCAATTTTTTTTGCAGTGCTGACCAGTTCACGCAGTAAAGCAAAGCTCATGGCATTGCGTTTTTCTGGTCGATTCAGGCGAACTGTGACGATACCATTTTGATTGCTGACATTGAGAAGCGCCATGTGTATTCCTTTGATTTTATTTATGTACGCAGCATAACATGAGCCAATCATGGAAAAATGACAGCTCAGTCACATTGAAAACCGCTGTGCTAAGACGTGGTATTTAAAATTTGTTGTGCTGCACTCTCAACTTCACGAATACTGAGTTGAAGTTCCTCAAAACGATTTAATACCTCTTGAATGAAAGCGTCATCGGCACGACGGCGTTCTTTTCTCAAGGTTGAAACGAATTGTTCAAAGTTGCCAGTGACATGTTGTAATTTTGGTGTCCCGACATAGCGAGTTGCACCATAAAGACGATGCAACACATGTTCCAGTTGCGGGAAGTCTTCCAGTTCGATCAACTGTTGCATTTCATTAAGTTCAGTATCAAAGCTATCTACGAGCATTCTAAGTAAATCTTGCGCCAGATCTTCTTTGTTGGCTGCAAGTTGTAAGCTTTGCTGCCAATCTAAAATTGTGGGATCAAGCGCATCCATCAAAATGGTGTTTTCAGGTCTGGTATTGCTGGCAAAATTATTTTTAGTCCATTCATTCAGGATTTGAATAATTTGTTCAATCTGAATCGGTTTAGTGACGTAATCATCCATCCCGACTTTCAGTAATTTTTGTTTTTCATCCGATAGTGCGTGTGCAGTTAAAGCAATAATCGGTAAGCGCATTTTGCCATCTAATGTCGATTCCAATGAACGAATCGCGCGAGTGGTATCAATCCCTGACATGACAGGCATTTGAATATCCATAAACACAATATCAAATGGTTTTTCATCACGCTCAAGACGATTTTCAATAATACTCAAGGCTTCCTGACCACTGAGGGCTTTGGTGGTTTTCACGTTGAGTTCACCCAGTAATGCTTCGAGTACAATCAAATTGGGTAAATGATCATCTACCGCCAGTACGTGTAAGCCCTGACCATTGAATTGCTCATGCTCAGGTTCAAAAATAGGCTGATTGCTCAACAGTTGAATCAAGGCAGCACGACTCAGCGGCTGATACAGTGGTCTAGCTCGATATTCATGCAGCATATTTAGCTCAAGCGCCATTTGATAACCATAGACTGCGAGATTACCTGTATAGCGACTGCGAATTTCTTTGAGCAAGGCTTCTGTATCGCCACTATGATCGACAATTAACCAGGTATTATCTGCGGATTTTAGGCTATTCAAGCGGCTGAACAGATCCAGAATAGATTGTGCTTCGGTATGTTGTACCTGATAGTTTTCAAGATAATGGCGTAGGATATTTGCAGTGGCAGGATGCGCCAGAAAAGACACCACATGTAAGTGTGAAAATTGTGGATGCACGATCTGATAATCCTCCTCCACTTGGAACAAGGCGGTAAACCAGAATGTTGAACCTTTTTCAGTGGGCGCGCGTTCCTGATTATCTTCAAACCCAATTTGGCCGTGCATGAGATGGACAAGTTGTTTAGAAATTGCCAGCCCAAGTCCAGTGCCACCAAACTGGCGGGTGACGGAAGCATCACCTTGAGAGAAAGACTCAAACAGTTTTTTACGATCGGTTCCGCTTAAACCAATCCCGCTGTCTTGCACGCTAAAGTGAATTAGACATTGTCCAATATCATCATGTTCGAGTCTTACCCGAACAATAATTTCACCATCAGGGGTAAATTTAATTGCGTTAGAAATCAGGTTGGTCAGGATCTGTTTAAAACGTAAAACATCCCCAATCACATGGGGTGGAATCTGGTCATCAAAATAAAATGCCATATCGATATGCTTTTGCGCCGCCAAAGGCGACAACATATCCATGACATCAAAAATCGCTTCTTCCAGATCAAACGACGCGGTTTCAAGCTCAAGCTTGCCGGCATCGATTTTGGAAAAATCCAATACATCATTAATCAAGGCCAATAAATGTGCAGACGATTTACGAATGGTTTGTAAATACAGGCTTTGCTCATTATTTAGATTTTGTTGACGCAACATTAGATGAATAAAACCATCAATACTGTTTAATGGCGTACGTAGTTCATGGCTGATATTGGCAAGAAAAACCGATTTGGCCTGATTGGCTGAAATCGCCTGATCACGTGCTTGTCGATAGGTAATATTTTGAACTTCAAGCGTATCCAGTGTGCGTCTTAAATCATCTTCAGTTTGTTCAGTATGTTCTTTAAGTTCTAAAAAGCTGAAATGCAGGCGTTTCACCATATTGGCAATATCACGCTGTAACAGTCGTAATTCGCCGGTACTATTGATCACCATGTGTTGATCAAGTGTATCGGCATTCAGACGTTGTAGTTGCATCCGAATTTCATACATCGGCGCGATCCAGCGTCGCGAGTAAAAATTGAGACATAACAACAGCAATAGCAGAGTAATCAGCCCTGTAATCACTAAAACCGTAAACACTCGATAACGTGCCAGTTGCAAAGGTTGATTGTCCATTTCAACCACAAGCCAAGTGGGTTGTTGTGCACTCTGAAGTTTAAGCCCATAAATACTATTATGATTATGTTTGATGGGGCCAAAAAAAACCAAGTCTGGAATGCTTGGCCAAAAACGAGTATCACGATAACCGATGCTGAGTTGCACTTGTCCTTGAGCATCAATAATAGCTGCGCGTTGTAAATTCCGTTCAGCAAACATGCTTTGCATGATGGACTGGGCATGATCGTATTGATCTGGACGCAATGTGACCAGTTTCAATAAATCTTCGGATGTACGCTGATAACGGGTTAATAATGCGGCTGCGGCATGACGTTGCTGTAATTTGGCTGAATTACTGGTTTCATTTAACACCAGTACAGTGCCAACGCCTGTCAATACCATGATCGGGACAAAAATCAAGGCAATGAGTTGACCATAAGCATGATTCAGATGTAAGCGTTTGGATAACTTTTTATTGAAATTTGACATAGCCCGATCAGATCTATCTCTTTGATCGGCATATTAACACGGCTTTGTCATAAACTGGCGAGGCTTTCAGCATTTTCAAGAAAAAGCCTGCGAAATGGGTGCAGTAAAGGTCATTTTTTCATACAATAGCCGCACCTCGATTTAGGTGTAGATCATGAGTAATACAGAACCTAATTTTTTTGCCGATGAATTTTTACTGGATCACTATGTAGGTAAAACGCCTCTGGTTCGTTTACAGCGTTTAGCCAAAAATAGCCGAACGACAGTATTGGCAAAACTCGAGGGTAATAATCCCGCTGGTTCTGTGAAAGACCGACCTGCTTATAATATGATTATGCAGGCTGAAAAACGCGGTCAGATTAAACCTGGCGACACTTTAATTGAAGCCACCAGTGGCAATACTGGAATTGCACTGGCGATGGTTGCCGCGATGCGCGGCTATAAAATGAAATTAATTATGCCCAATAACATGAGTCAGGAACGTAAAGATGCGATGCTGGCTTATGGTGCGGAGTTAATTGAAGTGACTCAGCAACAAGGCATGGAAGGCGCACGTGATTTAGCTTTGCAGATGCAGACCGAAGGTCAGGGTTTAGTCTTAAATCAATTTGGTAATCCTGATAATGTGGAAGCACATTACTTAACCACTGGCCCTGAAATCTGGGAACAAACAGGCGGCAAAATTACCCATTTTGTCAGCTCGATGGGAACCACGGGTACCATTATGGGCGTATCCAAGTATTTAAAAGAGCAAAATCCAGAGATTCAAATCGTGGGTTTACAGCCTTCTGAGGGTTCTAGTATTGCGGGAATCCGCCGTTGGCCAAAAGAATATTTGCCGACAATTTTTGATGCATCTCGCGTAGATCGTATTATCGATATTCCACAGATTGAAGCTGAAAAAACCATGCGTCGTCTAGCGCGTGAAGAAGGCATTCGCGCTGTTGAGTTTGATATTCGTCAACTCAGCAATGATCAACTTATGATTATTCACGATGATAATTTTTTGCGGACCACAGGTGTTTCTGGCTCGGTATATGATCAGGATATTGATCTACAACAATTTGACCACCGTCACAACTGGAAAAATTGGCCTCAAGCTGAATACACGCCTTCACTTACACAGGTTTTAAATCTATTACATGATTTTGATCATATCGAAGTTGAGGTTAAAGCAGTGAATAATCAAGCTGATGCTGAACAACTTACCCAAAGCTTAACTCAATATTTACAAGGCTTTGAACAACAAGTCACCATCACCAGTTTTGATGAAAAAATTCTGCATTCTCTACAACAACAAAACAGCAACTTTAAGCGCGGTTTTTTGATTGAAGAAGATATAAAGGCTCAAGCCATTGAAATAGCTCAAAAGCTAGGATGTTGTCATATTGGCTGGATGGATCAGCTGGCCACCCACGACATGCTACAACTTTCCCAGCAAGCAGAGTTAAACATTAGTGTTTGGACAGTCAATGATATCGACCGTGCCAAACAACTCAGGGATGAAGGCGTTCAGGGCCTAATTACGGATTATCCAAAGCAAATGCTGGCAGCACTTTAAGATCATTAAATCTTCACTGATCCAAACTGGTTTATTTCTTTTGGGCTTGAACTAAAATTTGCCCACTTTGATCCAACAACAATATCTGATTACCTTGCAACTTAAATCGTTTCACACGTTGCAAGACATCCATCAATTCAGCTTCTTGTGCCAATGCACCATCGCAACTTTGGTGGCCTGCCCGAACATCCAGATCAAGTTGCTGTAAGGCAAAGTTATAGGTATAACGACCATAAATCATATTACAACCCGTATTGCCTTGAACGGTTTGCACAGCTGAGTTCAATGTCAGAAAAGGCATTTGATTAAAAAATTTAGCGCGTTTTTGCAGGACAGATGTAATCTGCCAAGTCACATCTTGTACACCATCGATACTTTTACGCGAAGGCTGAACAGATGACTGTTTGAGATGGTGGGCGTTTAACGCTGGTTTGCCGTTATTTTTTTGTATGGGTGCTGTTGTACTTTGACAGCCTACCAAAGCGAAAACCACACTTAAAAACAGTAAGTTGCGTAAAGAATGTCTCACAAAATGCCTACCCTATTTGATTGCATCGTTTATCTTTCATAAACATGATGGATCTTGCGATAAAATCAATAAGCACATTGTTGAATTCTGTTACTGTTTTGATCAATACACTTGTACAATATTGCTAGTGAACATGTGTTCGCTCATGTTAATATGATGAATTCGTAGCCCGTCATGTTCGTTATAATTTCAGGGCCAGATAGTACTATTTTAACCTTTCACAAAAAGGTTTCCAGGAGCGCTGATGGAGATGAATACTCCCGTAACTCAAGCCCCAATCAACTGGATTGCAATTTTTGCTTTAGTTTTTTTACCGATTGTCGCGGTTATTGCGATCCCACTTTACGCTTATCACCATGATTTTAGCTTGGCATCATGGGTGAGTATGTTTGTACTTTTAGGTATGAGCAGTCTAGGTATTACGGCTGGTTATCATCGCCTGTGGGCACATCGCGCCTATGAAGCGACTTTACCGTTAAAAATCATCCTGATGATTATGGGAACCTTTGCGGTTCAAAACAGTATCCTTTTCTGGGCTTCAGGACACCGTACCCATCATCGCCATGTAGACGATATTGAAAAAGATCCATATTCCATCAAAAAAGGCTTCTGGTACGCACATCTTGGCTGGATGTTACGTGACTACCCAGCAGCAGAACCAAATTTCAAAAATGCACCAGATCTACTCAATGACAAACTGGTGATGTTCCAACACAAATATTACATTCCACTGGTCATTGCGGTTCATGTCGTCATTCTGGGTGCTGTGGGTTGGGCTGTCGGTGATGTTTGGGGCGTCATGCTGTTAGGTGGTCTGGTTCGTTTAATTTTGAGCCATCATGTGACGTTCTTTATTAACTCACTGTGTCATATGTGGGGCAAACGTCCTTATACTGATGAAAACACGGCACGTGATAATTTCTGGCTCGCGATTGCAACTTGGGGTGAGGGTTATCATAACTACCATCATATCTTCCAATACGACTACCGTAATGGGGTGAAATGGTGGCAATATGACCCAACCAAATGGCTAATCTGGTCATGTTCAAAACTGGGCTTAGCGAAAAACTTGCGCCGTATTCCAAGTTTTAACATTCAAAAAGCTGAGTTAGCGATGCGTTTTAAATATGCAGAGCAAGATTTGGCTATCTATGGTCATGATGTCAACACTGACCTTGCTCAAATGAAGCAGCGTATTGCTCAAGAGTATGAGGCATTTACTCTGACACTTAATGACTGGGCGAAGTTGAAAGAACAAGAGTTGCATGCTAAAAAAGCCGCAATGGCAGAAAAGATTCATCAAATGGATCATAAACTTAAAGTCGATTTTCAATTACTCGAACATCGTTTAAGCCACCATCGCGAATGTCTGGAAACTTTGATGCGTAATGTCAAAAAACGCAATGTCGTTTCTGAATAATGATCATCATCAGATGCTGATCTAACTCTTCAGCATCTTCTCCTTATTCATAAAGAAGCCCATCTATTTAAGATGGGCTTCTTTGTTTTTGATGGTTTCAGATATGAATTTTAATTACCCTGTACCAAGCGACGGGCGCTAATGATTCCAGGTTGTTGCTCCAAACGTGCCAGCAAGCGAGATAACTGTGCCAAGCCTTTGACTTCAATCAACAGCTTCATATTCGCAATCCCATCAGCTTCAGAGATGGTATTGACCTGACGAATATTGATTTGATCTGAAAAAATCACTTGTGTCAGATCTTTAAGCAATCCACGACGATCATAGGCATCAATCACAATCTGCACACTTTGACCACGAGTCGGCTGCATTTCCCAGTCTGCTTCAACAGCGCGTTCAGGCTCATTCTTAATCATGCGCAAATAATCTGGGCAAGCTACTTTATGAATGCTCACGCCACGATTCAACGTAATATAACCACCAATGGATTCACCATGTACAGGCTGGCAGCACTGGGCAATATGAAGTTCGACATTATCCAGACCGTCAATCAAAATACCATGTGCAGACAGAGTATGACTAGCACGCGGATTCAGTGTCGGTTTAAGTACCAGTTCAGGTTC
>Ga0099800_1303_pt1 | contig 10874 bp, 10 predicted proteins | sample Uncmet6_SortRC_1_FD_89868 | JGI IMG/M metagenome (GOLD analysis project Ga0099800, IMG submission 89868) | Marine eukaryotic communities from CALCOFI LINE 67, Pacific Ocean - CN11_C50_N6_SortRC_1 | ecosystem: Environmental > Aquatic > Marine > Oceanic | place: Pacific Ocean: Monterey Bay... | reverse complement strand
TCTGCCATCGTACCGTAAACTGGCACCGTAGGCAGGTCGCTGTCTTACCGGACGAGGCTACACGAAGTGCACACGACTCTACCGTTCCCGCAGTCGACGGAGACGTGAAGGTGGTCGACGGAGATGTCGACACGCGTGTATCCGCCACTGACAAGGACTGCCTTCCACGTCTCTCTCGCGCGCGTGTCATTTCATGTATGTGCACAAACTGCGTGTCTGTTTTCGCCCTCCATGTCCCGTGTGCAGAGCTTCTCCGCGAGAACAAGCGCCTGCTCGACAAGAGCATCCGCGAGCTGGACCGCGAGATTAATGCGCAGAAGAACAGCGAGAAGAAGCTCATCGCGGAGATTAAGAAAATGGCGAAGCAGAATCAGATGGGCGCCGTGAAGGTGATGGCGAAGGATTTGGTGCGTACGCGCCACTCCATGACGAAGTTCTACAACCTCCGCAGCCAGCTCCAGGGGGTGTCCCTGCGCATTCAGACGCTGAAATCGACGCAGAGCATGGCAACCGCAATGAAGGGGTGCACCAAGGCGATGACGAAGATGAACAAGCAGCTGAACATGCCGGCCATCACGCAGATTATGCGCGAATTCGAGAAGCAGAACGAGCGCATGGAGATGACGCAGGAGGCGATGGGAGACGCAATCGACGACGCCTTTGAGGGCGACGACGAGGAGGAGGAGACGGAGGAGCTCGTGAGCCAGGTCCTCGACGAGATTGGAGTCGACCTCAGCAGCGGCCTCATCAGCGCGCCGCACCAGAGGATGGGGGCAGAGCAGCACGTCCAGGAGGAGGAGGAGAGAGTGGCGATGGCACAGCCGATGCAGGCGGCAGCCGGGGGGGAGGCGTCGACCGGGTCGGGAACCGGGAAAGCTGGAGGTGGGGTGGGCGGGGCGCCGACCGCCGGGGCAGGGGGCGCGAGCGATATCGACAGCGACCTCCAGGCGAGGCTGGATAATCTCAGAAAAATGTAAGGGCATGACCGAAGGTGTGCAACACGAACCGGACGTATCTGATACTGCTCCGACGGCGCGCCGGTCTCGATGCAAATCAATGTATATATTAGGCGGGCCCGTCGTCCGCGCTCTTCGGTGGACTTGCGCGACGACAGCAGCAACGACTGTGTGTATTGTTTTCTCTTTTTTGGAGCGAGGTTGACTCTCGTGTGCGGATGTAACAGTAGTCTCAAGCGATTTATTGTGTAAAGTCCCTGGCTGTGGTTTGGACTCTTCCGAATCTCCCGTTCCGCCCCCATGTGCACCAGCATGCTACGCACACATAGAAGAAGAAGTAAAAGGAGAATGAAGATACAATACAGATGTCCCGCGATTGGAAGGAAGCTCATACGAAAACACGCCGCCGCGCACGCGTGAATGGTATTTTGCCCATCGTGTCATATCCTATTGATCAATCCTCTCATCTAGCTTGTTCCCGTATCTGTGCACGAGGTGGGCATATGCCTCCTTCTCCTGCTGCAGCTCGTGCTGCAGCGAGTTCAGTCTTCGCTTCAGGATCTCCCGCTGGCTGAGCTGTTTGCCCTTGCCCGTCTGGCGAACCGACAATCAGAACACGAATCCGCGGTGCAGGCGGCGCAACATCGAGAGAAAGCGCAATGACATTGGTCAGGGTCAGATGGGATAGCGTCAAGCCGTGCGTTCGTGCGTCTCATTCCGTGACCGCCACGACACAAGCCTAGCGCACATTATCTCTCCTTGGTTTCCTCGCGGTCATCGTTGTAACATCCCAAGCTCGAGGAGGCGATTCAGTGGCCATTGATACCATTGCATCAGCACCTCGATGTCATCCAGCCTCTCTCTCTCTCTCTCTCTCTCTCTCACACACACACACACACACACTTTCTCGCTCTATGTACATGACATCCATTGACTCGTTTTGGGGCATTACCTGTGCGCCCTCCGTCTCCTTCTTCCGTCCCGCCGAGGCCGTGGATGCCACCTCAGGGTCCACTCCATCCATGTCGGTTGACGGTGCCTGGGGGAACACTCTGTCCGTCTTCTGAAACTCCCTCCTCTTCTGCTCCTGCGCGAGCGTGAGGTTGTTCGGCAGCTTGCCCTTTGCCTTGAGCGACGTGATGAATTCCTTGTTGACCCACTCGTTCCAGCTCTTGTCGAACATCGAGAATGCCAAATACGAAGATTCTTGCGAAACGGACTCCGTCAGCAACGTCGACACGTCCGCGGATGCTCCTACCCAGCTCGCAGCTACCACCAGCAACCTCGAGCAATGAACTTGACGACTAGAGAGGTCAGCAAGCGGCCCTCTTGCGAGATTGAACGTCAATCGATTTCTCTCCTCACCGAAATCCGAATCCTCAGCCTTCCTTTCCCTTCGCCTCAGTCTCCTTCGTCCTCGAGTAATCCTCTGTATATGTGATTCTGTTCGCCGCGCAACCCTCTCTCGTTCCGCGAGCACCGACCGCACCGAACCAAGGGACCAAATGACACGCACTGTGACGCACCGGTGTCTCCCGCTGCCTCCCACAGTCTCTCGCTCGTTCGCTCTGTCTCTTTCTCTCCCTCTCTCTCTCCGCCTCACTCCCACGGAAGTGTAAAAATAATAAAGAATTGTTATAAATAAATACGATTAATATTCTTAAATTCAATAGTAAGTTGACATTTTTGGATATTATCTGTATTTTTCGAACAGAAGGACTCCTAAAAGTCAGCTCCCATACTTCAGATGAATGAAATTGAAAAGTATTCAGAAGCAGCAGAAAATATATTTTCAATACTTATAAGCATATGTAACTGAAATTAATTTCATTTCAAGTATTTTATTGTAAGTTGATAATTTTTCATAACGTCGGTATATTTCAATATAATTGAAATGCATAATATCCTCATACATTCCATAATTGTATTTAATTATATCCCACATTATCAATATATATATATTTTATATATCATTCAATATATCATAATATACATTTTATAATATCTAGGGATATTTTTATGTATACAAAACCCCGAAATAAAAATATCTCTTTTTCTATAAAAACGTTCAATGTATATATCTTTTTATATATGTAAAATATATTTAATTCATTTCATAGACTTTTTCATTCTCTGCGGCTGAGAGAAAAACAGATAAGGCTGAGAGAGAGAGAGAGAGACAGAGAGAGACAGAGAGGGCGTGGCGTTCTGTGTGCGTCTCGGTTTGCTTCTCGCGGTTCATCCCGGGGCGCGTTTTGAGTTCTTCCGTCTGGTCCGTGCGCATACATACGAGCGCATACAGAGCTTTTCTTTTTCTTTTTCGTATTCTTTTTCGTTTGCATCTGCGGGAGAAATGGCCGCGCGGTCGATGATGGCGCCGTTGAAGGCGAACCCGCCGCGGTGTCCCAGAGGTGCCCCCGGCGCCGCGAGGAGCGGGAGGAAGGCGTTCAGGATTGCGAGGGAGGGTATGAACATGATGAGGGTGGAGGGCCGCAGCGCTGCGGGGGGTGTGGCGTGCTCCGCCACCGCCGCGGGGGGGTCGGCGCTGTCCCCCGAGGAGATGGCGCGTTTCGCTGACATCATCCGCAAGCCGATTCTCACTGAGACAACGACAAAGGCTATCGAGGACAACAAATACTACTTTGAGGTGCGTCGCGTGACTGCATGAACTCATCCCAGCAGCGATACACGATGGACACTGCGGCTTGTGTGCACCTCGGCGCAGCTGTCCTTCGAGGCGCGACCGTCCATCTCAGCTGCGTGCTTCTCGCGCTGTCATTCGACATCGAGAATACGCCTGATCAACCATCATTCGGTGTACACATTCGGAGTCCCGTTGGCGAGAATACTTGTGCATTCCTGCCAACGGGGCTATAGAAGTCACTGAGAATGATGCTCGAACATGAATGTTATGAAGTCAAAAGGCAGTGCGAGGAAATGCATCGGCGCCCGGCCGCCGATGCGTTCACGCTCCGTAACACGCACGTCGAGTTTTTACTTTTATTTTCCTGCGACGGCTCGTTCGAAAGCTGACGTACCTTGTCTATGTGCGTCAACGCCCTCGGGACATCATGTGTGTCGTATTCCCTGTCACCATATGACAAAAATGATCGCATGACATATTTTTCTGCGGCCTCGATGTCAACCCCGTCCTTCCACCCTGAAGGTTGCGAAGGGGTGCACGAAGAACGAGATCAAGAAGGCTATCGAGTCGCTCTTCGATGTGAAGGTGCTCCAGGTAAACACGCAGAACCCGCCGATTAAGCGAAAGATGAACAGGCAGCGGCCGGGTAAACAGCTGATTGTGCGCAGGCCCAAGCGAGCGGTCGTGACTCTCGTCGAGGGCGACGCCATCCCACTCTTCGAGGAGGAGGAGGAGGAGGAGGACGGTGGTGAAAGCCAGGAGTAAACCTAGTACCACCTAGGTTCGGCCGAAAACGAAGTCGCCACAGGCGGTGATGTCGTTCTTTCTTTCTGTAAATTTTTCTTACACATCTCTTTGCTTTCAGAATTGACAGCGTACGGGACGATCGGATGCGCACCTCGCACCGACAGACCGAGGGAGAGGATTGACATCAAGTCTGCTCCGGGCCGAGCTGCATATACACAGCTGTCGAGACGAATGGAAGCTCGACGTAGAACCCACAAACGCCGCCGACGGCGCCAATGATCGCGGAGAAGTAGTAGCTGATTTTATATCCCAAGTACCAGATTGGGTGGATGCCGCCGAGCGCCGCGTGGCTCCAGAGAAACGCCGGCCCAATGACGAGCTCGATGAGATACTCCACAAGACCCATCATTACCCAGAATATGTCCAGTACCATCGCCTGTGTAGCCGACACACACGGAAGCACACGGATGGCATGACCACGACCGTAAGCCATGGTTGTGCGCGGGCGGGCGGGCGGGTAGGGCCGAAGAAATAGAAGTTTGTGAGCTCCCTCCCTCCACCCGTGTCTCGCGGACCATCCACGACGGGGGGCCAGGGGGCGGGCGCACGCATGAGCGGCCTTCCTGGGGGTGGTGGAGGACTGCGCAGTGGGCTTCGTTCTCATATCGCGCGTACCTGAAGGATGTGAAAGCGGTACACGTGTGGCACCCGCTTGTTCAAGACGAGCGCCGTGAAGCCGATGACGTACACGACGATGAAGTCCGTGAAAGTGCGGAGGAAGTTTCGCGAAAGCTCGATCGTCTGGTCCGGGCCCGACCATCCGAGGAACTCGTTGAGGCCTGGGAAGTTCCATCCGATGTACGTCGGTGGCTCCGGCATGAAGATTTCGTGCACCTGGCCGAGCGTGAGAAAGTAATAGAAGAGGGCGATGAACTTGAAGGCGAGGTTGTAAGGGTAAAAATGCGATTTCCAAGTCATCTTCTGTTGCGACCTGCAACACACACAGATGGGATGTCGCAGGCCACGGGCGTGCACGGTGTTGGGTTTTTTTTACGAATTGGTATCGTGGGAAGCGATTTAAGACGGAGTAGCGACCACAGCAACGTCAGGATCGGGAAGCCGGGATTGAGGCTCCCAACACGCGCCGCTCCGAATGTCAACGCCAGCGAGCGGATAAGGAAACGCTCGCTCGTAACGAGAGACAAGTCAAGATTGATATTGCAGCAGAGACGTGTAGAGATGTCTCGTGGGGAAGAGGTGTGGGGCCGTACTTGGGCGAGGCGCTGAAGTTGCGTCCTTCGGATCCGTAGTTCGCGTCCGGGTCCTCCACGCCCTCCCCACCGCCGCCGCGACCGGACATACTTAGCAGACGCACCCGACGCCTATCGTGCGGAGCGGCGCTGCCGTCTTTTTTCCCTCTGAGCCTGACAGGGGTGACGAAACTGCAGCGACTCGCGCCGACAGACACTACTGCAACGCCCTCGCCAGCGCCAGCGCCAGGCATCGGCGGGGGGGAGGAGATGGATCCGGCCCTCACCACCCGGCGCACCCCGGCGTCCCTCCCGCTCGTGCTGGCAGACGCCGCCGGCGCAGCCCTGCCCCTGCGGCAGTGCCTCCTCGTGTCGCGTGCACATACCGCGCCGGCATGACCGGTGCTTCCGACAGTCGCGTGCGACGGTACTGTCCTCACCGCCGTCCGCATTCTCCGCATCCTCAATCAAGCAGACATCTGTCCGCCTCTCTCTCTCTCTCTCTCCCTCCGTCTCTCTCCCTCATCCAGACAATGTGCGTTTTGTTAAACCTACATTTTTTGGGAACTTCATTTCATTTTCAAGTTCAGTTTTTTGTGTGTGTTGTGCGCAGCGTGAGAGACGTTGCACGCGCGGGTACCTCGTCAAGATGCTCCGCACGCATGAGTATGATGTAGTGTACTCAGTCAGCGCAACGCAAGTACTTGCACGGGAGAGAGAAAGGGAGAATGGATGATGCCAGCGAACGCTGACAGCCAGCGGACACTGGCATCATCAATGCCAAATTCCCGAGAAACAGAATAGCCATATTTTCGACATACAAAACAAAAAATAACAAACAAACAAACAAACAAACAAACGCGTACAGCGAGAGTGAGATACAGAACCCGTTGCAGGGATCCCTCACGTCCCGTCGTTCACCCCATTCTACGTCTATTACTACGGCTCCTGGGTCTCTGGTAAAACCTGCACCATGCTGTTCATCTTCCTCATGATTGCGAGCTGCCTCTGTTTCAATGACTTCGGCACGACCGTTGGCATCTTGCTCCGCACGGCCTCCTTCGTCAGCTTCATCTTCTTTGACGTTATCCGCATCGCGTTCACCTCCACCTGCCGCGCGCGAGCAGCCTCGCGCTCCTCTCGCGCAATCTCCTGCTCCTCGTTCTCGTCCCCTGACGGATACACCTCGTTCATTACCTCGTCAATCGTCACGTGCTTCGCCTTTGTCGCGGGCGGCATGTCCTCGACCGCCCCGTCCTCCGCCCGAGCGCGCTTCTTTCCCGTCAACTTGGTTGCGGCGGCCCCCTTACCCTTCGACCCCGAAAGGATCGGAGCGGCGATCACGCGCTCGTCATCATCGTCACCATCCACTGCCCGCACGCCTTCTTCACCGGACGTGCCCACGCCGGTGGCCGCCTCCACCACGGCTCCAGCGTCGCCCTCGTCGTCGACGATAATGACGTCGTCGTCCTCCAAAGTCGCGAGAGCGGTGCTTTTGAGAATTTGAAATTGCTTCGTAGCCACGTCTTTTCCCTCGGTTTTCGCAATTTTCTTCCAACCGGGGTACGAGGGAATCAATCTCGCTTCCATCTCCTTGATGCGCTCCAGCGCCTCCAGCTCCTTCTTTGAGTCTTGCTCCTGAGCCCGTGCCTCGGGCGGGGATGCGGTCGCGTTGTAGCCCGTCTCCTTCGCGTACGAATACAGCTGTCTGAGGAAGGGGTCGGCCAGCCACTCCTCGATCTTCTGGATGAGGTCGCCAGCCGCCTCGGACGCAAGATCTCGTGGGTACTTTTGGCACAGCGAACGCATTGTCGCACTGCACAACTTTTTCACGGCCTTGAATGCCAACCATCAAGACGAGAGCGTCGGGAAACACGCACGCGCGCGTGCATATACAGACAACGCGCACCCAAAAACAAATAATGAAAGAAAAGAGCGAACGGGAAAGCATGACGGTCAGCATCGAAGCATATCTAGGATCGAACAGTCGGGGATCCAGGCTCGGGCGGTGAGCATGAACGGCGGGTGCGCCTCCGCCCGACCCGGGCCGATGCACTCTCGAGGACAGCCGGCACTCGTCAGCGGCCCCGGGCGGCCCCGAGATGCCGAAAGTGCACCATCCGTCAGAGAAACTCGCGCGGGGATGCGAAACACGCAAAATTGCACATCGCGGGCGCACCTTGTCCTTGCTCTGGAACTGCTCCTGGAAATTCAGAATGTCGGAGACAAACTCCTTGTCATCCGTAAGGATCTTCGGGCTGTTCGGATCGCTCTCGCCCTCGAATGCGCTCGTCTGGCACGCGATCATCGTCTCCAGCTCCTTTGAATTCTTCCTCAACAGTCTGTTGCGCACATCGTTGTACTCCTTCGTTCGTGGGTTGCTGTCATCGGGGTCATCGTTCGCAATGCGCAGGTTCGATAGGATGCACTCGCGGAAGATGGGCAAGAGCATCGTCTTGAACTCGTCGTCGGTGAGCTCCGGGTGGTCGGATCTCTGATTCGGGCACGAGGGTACGTGTACACGGACGCAGCGCCGAACGGGGAGAGACGAGTCGGTCAGCGTCGAGTCAGAGCCCGGAAGGAAACTCCCATCCTGGCGCAGCCGGCGGAAAATATGCATGTTCGAATCATGCATTCGGGAGATGGAAGGCTGAAGAGTCGTGCGCGCGGAAACGTACGTATTTGAGGAGGAGCGCCTTGGCGAGCACCGGCACGCCGGGGTCGCGGAAGCCATTCTCGCTCTCTTCCAGCTTCTCGGAGAAGATGCTCAGTAGAAGCCGCGACGGTGCGTTCAGGAAGGTTTTCGTGTACTGTGCGTCCCCTGTGGCCTCGGTCGACGGAGCCGAGGTCGACGCGGCGCCGGCGGTCTTGTCTTGCACCTCCCTCGCCGCCTGCGCCTTGAGGTCATTCATATACCCCCACAGCTGTTTTGGGAACGATGCAGTCATCGAGAACTCCACCCCGTTGCCGAGCTCGAGCTTCTCCCCGGACGTAGCCAGACACCAGTCAAGAATCCATTCGAAAATGCTGCCGCTCTCCGGCGCGGGCACCGCCGCTGCGGCCCCCGAGGTGGACGTGCCACCGCTCATCTGCACCTCCTCTGCGTCGCCGCGCGTTCCTCCTTCGCCTCCTCCTCCTCTTCCTCAAGGTGCGAACGCTAGGGGAAACTTCCGCCTGGGGGACGCCCTCCGACTTTCACCACAACAAAAATGAAAGAAAGAACCGCTCGTTCCAGACTGTGTTTTCCGAAGCCGAGAAGAAGACAAGCAAGAAGACAAGCAAGAAGAAGAACAAGAAGAAGAACAAGAAGAAGAAGATCAAGAAGAAGAACAAGATGATGATTGTCTCAGCAGGAGGAGCAGATGAGAACAAAGCGGAAAGAAGGTGTCTGATGAACGTCGCACGCACGCACGCCCTCTCTCTCCCTCTCTGTCTCCGCGCGCTCTTTTTTTCTTTTTTTTTTTTTTGTTCTTCTGTTTCCCGGGGCGTTTTTTCCGCCCTTTGTTTGTTCGTGCGCGATGTTTTCGAAACATATTTTCAAAAATATCGATATCCTTCATGAATTTCACATAAGCATATACAAATTATATATATAAGATTTTTATTGGATATTGTTGGATATTTTATAATGTATGATATTCGGATAAAAGTTCCTATGAATATAGATAAAGGTATAGGAATAAGATAATATCGTAAATACTTGACATTTTTCGCGAGTCTCTAGTTAGTCGAAATTGTCGAGCAGCACTGCACGCGTACTCCAGAGGAGCAGCAGGGGCAGAGCCACACCTCAAAAGGAAATGGAACCTCTCCCTCGTTGACGTACTTGTCAAGTACACACGTCCTTCTCGATCTCATGCTACAAACAGTACGGGTGTTTCCGTGTGCGTCACGTCTTTTCTTTTTTTTTTTTTATCTTTTTTTTCGTGGAATTTTCCGTCGTGACTTTACAATGCTCCGATCACGCGCGGTACCCGCGCCGGCGTCGGCGGTGCAATGCGTCGTCGACCTCCACCGGGATGGGCGCGACATTCAGCGCGCCCTCGTGGGCAGCGGACGGAGGCGGCTCCTGCGGGCCGAACTCCTCTTCCATTTCCTCCCTGTTGAACCTCTCCTGCCACTCGGTCCTCCTCTTCTCCTTCGACTGGCCCCCGAACGCCTCCATGAACCGCCTGCCCCAGTCCATCTGATCCTCAATCTGGCCCGCAGCCTCCTGCCTCTTCCTCATATCATCCCTTGTGCGATCGCGCGCGGCCATCATTTCCTTCTCCATACGCTGTCGTTGGTACATGTAGGTATCCGTTTCGTTGAAGACATCGGTATTCGACGCAGCGCCGCCCTGGCCCGCCATCATCACGAATACGTCCACTCTCTGCAGGACGTTCTGCATTACGAACTCGAGCGCCGGCAGCTTCTGGGTCTCCACCCAATGGATGCAGTCGACAGGACAGCTCTCTATCGCGATATCGATATCTTCGCGTTTCGAGAGCCATTGCATGGAAACGCGCGCGCGCCCGTACTCGGGTTCGATGCGGAACATGGCCGGGCAAAGCAACGCGCAATTCTGGCATCCGATGCACGCGAGCTCGTCGACGAACACCGAGTCCTCCGCATCCTCTGGGCGCTCCGCCCTGCTCATGGGGTGCCCGGGACCACACCAGCGGGACAGCGGCATGCCCGTGTAGCCGTCGTCGAGCACACCCCGGCCCTCGTCGAGCTTGAAGTCGTACGCGGCGCGCTCAGCCTCGTCTGAGAGGACCTCGTACGCCTCGTTCAGAAGGGTGCACATCTCCTGCCCGGCGTCGTCCCCGACAATGTCAGGGTGGCACGCTTTGGCTCGGGTGCGGTACGCATGCTTAATGGTAGCCAGGTCGGCGTCCTGGCGCACGTTGAGGAGCTCGTAGTAGTCGATGTCCCTCAGCACAGGTTGGAAGGGATTCGGATCGTCCCGCTCCTTCCGGTCCGTCGAGTGAGCGATGGTCGAAACACGGCGGCGGCGCGTCCGGCGTGTCCCCACGGGATTGTGCACTACCCTCCGCGCCAGTGCAGACGCGCACGTGCCCGCGCGCCGCCGGCGGACCCTTACGCTCGCAGCCGCCTCGAATCGGGGACTCCCAGCGCCGGAGCCGCTGCAGCTGCAATGAAGACAGCTCCGCTCCCGGCCACCGACGCCGCGATTCGTGGTGCGCTTGTCGCTCCCTGTCTTCGCCACTGTGGAGCCCCTTTGTGCCCGCATCATGCAGAATGCCCCTTGCCGCCGTCTACAGTCAGCCCCGG
>Ga0099800_1302_pt1 | contig 11051 bp, 10 predicted proteins | sample Uncmet6_SortRC_1_FD_89868 | JGI IMG/M metagenome (GOLD analysis project Ga0099800, IMG submission 89868) | Marine eukaryotic communities from CALCOFI LINE 67, Pacific Ocean - CN11_C50_N6_SortRC_1 | ecosystem: Environmental > Aquatic > Marine > Oceanic | place: Pacific Ocean: Monterey Bay... | reverse complement strand
GAAGAAGAAGAAGACGGAGGATTTTTCAAGCGCTTCGATATGTTCTCCCATCGTTCTACTTCCATCAGTTGAGGGATGACGCGACTTTGGTCGTCGAATAAATCGACGATGATTAAATCAAACTTGACAGTATCGTCCGCGTCGCTCTTCTTCGTCTTGATATTCTCGAGCGCGTCTCCGACGCGCACGTCCACCAACGACCCTTTCTCTTTCAATTCGTTCAGACCGAAATGTTTCATCCCTAAATCAACGATCGCATCGTCCAATTCGTACCCAAACATCTTCACTCTCTTATTCGACGAGTGGTACAAGTCATCGATTAACCGCGCGCAGGTTCCGGCGCCCAATCCAAGAATAGCTACGTTTACGTCTTCTTCTTTGTCTTCTTCTTGGTCGAGTACTAACGCTACCGCTAACGCGAACAAGTCAAACACGCCTCCAGTTATCGTCACTTGAGGTAGCCTCGATTTCTTTTTCAAAGAAGAAGAAGAAGATGATGATATCGTCGCGTTCTGTTCGTCGTACACCGTCTTTGTAGATATCTCCACCCCGTTGTCCATTTTCCCTCGCATTTCCGATAAAACCGCATCCGGTGTCGTCGATCGTATTAAAATCGTCGTGTCTCGAAAGCTCGGGATTTCGTACTCTTCGTCGCAGTAATACACTTGCAAAGGCGCTCCGTGTTGACTCAGTTTTTCCTCCAGCAAGTGCATGTGTTTCTCTTCTTTGTCTTTGTCTTCTTTCGATGAGGAAGCTGCTTCTGCTTTTACTCGTCGTCGACGAGAAAGAAAAGCCTTCTTTTCAAATCGATGACGATGACGACGACGATGATAGTGTTGTTGTTTCTGTTTCTGTTGTTGTTGTTGTTGTAAAATCGTCGAGCGTGCGCGAGGAGGAGGTGGTGTGCTCGTACATGTCGCAGATAAAGAAGGACCACGAACACGCATGTTCACAAGTTTTTGTCGTGTGTGTGTTGTTTGGTCTTACCAAAAAAAATTCTTCTTCATTTCAGTTCTTTTCAAAAACGGACGACGACGACGACGACGACGACGCTCTGATATAGTACTCTAAAATTTCTAAAAAGAAAGAGATGAACGCAAACGTCGCAGCTCGGGTACGTCGTCGTCTGCATCGTCATCATCGGCGTCAAAATTCTGTCGTCGTTCAATTATTCTATGCGTAGTAGTATTCGTATCGCGCGCGCTTCTTTTTGTTGTCGTCTTTTGGACGACGATGATGGTGATGGATTTTTCAAAAATCATTCATCTCTCTTCTGTAAAGCTTTGACTTTCTCTCTTCTCGAACGACGGACGGACAACGGACTGACTTCTTACTCTCTCTCTCTCTCTTTTTATCACGAACGAACGAACAAAAACATTCTTCATTCAACGCAATCAATACTCAAACGCAATCAATATACTTAACATATATAAATAGATTGAAAACGAACTTCTAAAAACCGCCTACCAAGTGGAACAACAGTTGGACGATGAGCTTCATAAAATGTCCAAACTGAACGAGGAAGATTTAGAAGACGCGAGACGCAAACGCATGGAAGAAATGCGAGGAAACCAATCGAACAGAAAAGAATATCTGAAACGACAACACGGAGAAGTGCACCAAATACTGGACGAAAAAGAATTCTTCGGCAAAATGAAAGGAGAGGAGAAGATGGTGTGTCATTTTTATCGCAACTCGGAACCGTGTAAAGTGATGACGAAACACTTGCGCGCGTTAGCGCCGATGCATTTAGAAACGTTGTTTTGCGAGATTGACGCGGAAAAGTCGCCATATTTAACCGAAAAGTTAAAGATATTCATGCTGCCTACGCTAGCTCTAGTGAGCAAAGAGAAAGTGATGGATTACATCGTCGGGATGGATGATTTCGGTGGAGGAGGGGATGATTTTCCGACCAAAAACGTGAAACTCGTGTTGCAAAGTAAAGGGATGGTGGACGAAGAAGGGGAGAGAATGTACGCGTTGAAAGCGAGAAACAACGGCGAAGACGACGAACACGCGGCGGAAGTTTTGAAAGAACGCGTGAAGAACATTCGTCAGGGGAAGAAATTCGATTTGAACTCGGACGACGAGAATAGCGATTTTGACGATTGATTGAATAGTCAAGAAAAGGAAGAGGAGGAGGAGGAGGACGACGACGCGCCGATGACGTGATTATTAGATATACATAGGAGCAACATATGATAGCAAAAAAACTTCGTTAATGAAATCGAAACCAAAAAGAATACTGTAAGCTGTAGATGATGATGATGATGATAGTAATAGTAATAAACACATTAAAAACAATCCCCGTCTTATTAATTTTAAATAGATGATGATGGATTCAAAAGGAGGCGTGTTCGCTCTTTTCCTCCGTTGCTTCCACAACTTTGGAAATGACATCCGTCAGCGAAAACGTCCCAATATCACCACTCTTGTACGTTCTCACGGCTAAAGTTTCGTTCTCCGCTTCCTCTTTACCGATGATGCACATGATTGGGATTTTCTCTTTTTCTGCGTTTCTTACGAGCTTCTTCATGCGTTCGCCGGATTTCACCTCGACGCGAATACCTTTCGCGCGCATGTCGTTCGCGACGCGTTGGATGTAGTCGTCCACGGTATCCGTCACCGGCAACAATCGAACTTGCACGGGCGCGATCCACACCGGAAACGCACCGGCGTAGTTTTCCGTCAAAATGCCGAAGAAGCGTTCCAAGGAACCGAAAATCGCCCGGTGAATCATAATCGGTCGTTGTTTCTCGTTGTTTTGGTCGATGTAAGACAAATCGAATCGATCGGGCAAGTTGAAATCCAACTGAATGGTCGAACATTGCCACTTGCGTCCAATCGCGTCGAGAATTTTAATGTCAATTTTCGGCCCGTAAAACGCGCCTCCGCCGTCGTCGACGATGTAGTCCCAATTTTTGCGTTTCAAGGAATCTTTCAAGGCCAATTCCGCGCGTTCCCAAATATCGTCCGACCCGACCGCTTTTTCTGGTCTCGTCGATAAGTTCACCTCGTAATCTTTAAACCCGAACGTCCCTAACACCTCCTCCACCAGGTCTAAAATTTTCGTAATCTCGTCGGTGATTTGGTCCGGTAAACAAAACACGTGCGCATCGTCTTGCGTGAAACCTCTGACTCTAAACAAACCGTGCATAGTCCCACTTCTTTCGTATCTATACACCGTTCCTAACTCGGCCCATCGTAAGGGCAAATCTCTGTACGAATAATACCCGTCTTTATACACGACGATATGGAACGGACAGTTCATCGGTTTTAACTGGTACGATTCCTCTTCTACTTGCATCTGTTGGTACATGTTTTCGCTATAAAAATCGCTGTGACCGCTCGTTTTCCACAACTCACTTTTCGCCACGTGCGGCGTGGAGACTAAATCGTAGCCTCTTTGTAAGTGTAAATTCTTCCAAAACGTTTCGATTTGATGGCGCATTAACGCGCCTTTCGGGTGCCAAAACACCAACCCGCCTCCAGCTTCTTCTTGTTGCAACGAAAACAATCCCATTTCTTTACCAACCGTTCGATGGTCTCTTCTCTTCGCCTCTTCTTTAAACAACTCGTACGCTTGCAATTGCGCTTGGCTTTCCCAGGCGGTCCCGTAGATTCTTTGCAACATCGGTTTCGTCTCGTCTCCTCGCCAATACGCTCCCGCCACGCTTTCTAACTTGATTCCTTTCTGCTCGATTTTCCCCGTGCTCTCCACGTGCGGCCCGGCGCACAAATCCCACCACTCGTCGCCGATGTGATAAATCGTGATCGGTTCGGTTTTAATCATGTCTAAAATCTCCAACTTGTACGGTTCGTTGATTTCCTTAATCCTTCTCGCGGCTTCTTCTCTCGACACTTCCTCTCTTCGAATCGGATAGTCTTTCCGAATGATTTTATACATTTCTTTTTGTATCGTTTTCAAGTCTTGGTCCGTGAAGCTTTGGTCTGGATAAAAGAAATCGTAGTAAAACCCGCGATCGATCCACGGGCCAATCGTGCACTGCGCTTTCGGGTAGACTTTTTGCGTCGCCATGGCTAATATGTGCGCGGTAGAGTGTCGTATTTTGAGCAAATCTTCGGATTCGTCCGACGTCAACAAAGGGACGGATTGTTCGGCGGCGTTGACTTCCTCACCGACGGCTGCGGCTGCGGCTTTGAGCTTTTTCAAGCCTTTTTGCCGATTAAAGATTAAAGAAGAAGAAGAGTTTGAAGACGATGATGCTCCGCGCGTCGTTAACGTTCGCGAAAAGAAACAACTCGTCGTTGTCGTTGTTTTTATCATCGTCGTCGTCTTTCGTGCAAACGCGCGGCGCAACGACATCGTCGTTATTAACGTCGTTTTTGTCGTCGTCGAGAAGGAATGCAAACCACGAAGAGAAATGGGTTTTTTAGAAGAAGTGAAGAGACAACAACACTTCCTCCCACCGACGACTCTCCTTCTGCTGCTCGCGACGGCGGAAGAAGAAGAAGAAACGACGCGCGCAGCCGGGATGGTCGTCAAAGTTGCCATATGAACTACTCTCTCTCTCTCTCTCTCTCTTTCTTTCTTTTGGAGTCTATTATTAAATGAAGAGAAAATTTGGATAAAGCTTTCTCTTAATTCTCTCGTCTGCTCTTTCTCTCTTTTTCTTTCTCTCTCGTCTGCTGCTCTTCTTCTTCAAATTTTTTTCCTCTCTCTTCGAATAAAAAAAGAAGAGATTGAAAAATTTGGATCGTTTCGCGTCGTCTCAAGTCAGTTTTTTTTCGTCCTCTTCCTCTCGCTTCTCTCATCGCTTCTCTCCTCCATTAACAACACACATACACACACGCACACTTTAGAAAAAAGAAGAAGACAGAAGAGAGAGAATCGGTTTTATAGAAAAAAAACAGAAGAGATCGAAACACTCTCTCGTTTTTCTCCTTCTTGTTCTTCTTCTTTCGTCTTTGTCTCTCTCGGGTATATATATATATATATACTGCATACCTTCTGCATACTTTCTGCATACTTTTTTAAGAATATATATTATTATTATTATTATTAGAAAGAGAGTTTGAGAGAGAATTACTTAAACACATTCTCGATTTGAATTATGATGATGATGATTGCTTCTTCATCTTCTTCATCATCTTCTTCTTTAACGACGACGACGACGACGGCGTGGAGAAGAAGTGCACCACCGCGAGGAGACAGAAGAAGAGCAAAAGGAGGACAAAAAGGAGGAGTCACGAGGAGTACTACTAATCGCACGAGGGGATTCTCCTCCTCCGTTCTGAACAGAAGGAGGAGATGCGACACTATTGCCACTGCTGCTTCCACCACCAACAACGACAACGACAACAACGATACTGCTGCGACTGCTGCTGCGACTGGGAACGATCGATACGAAGAGAAGACCGGACCGGGAACGTTGAACAATACCAACGACAGTCAAAGACGAAGCAGACGGTTCGGCGCATCTTCTTCATCGAAGAGCGCGAGCGATACTAATAATATTAAAGGAAGCGTGACGACGAAAAGTACGAGAGAATTAGCGTCTACGTTAGCAAACAGAGACAAAAACGTCGTGTTGCTGGTGGAAACGACGAATTGCCGGTATTGCGAGCAAGTGGAACCGACGTTTGCGGCGATGGCGGCGATGTTTGCCGGCGACGAATCCATCGAAGTGCAAAGAGTAGTGTGTAAAACACCGGAACAAAAAGCATTCGCGGGGAAGTATTTTCGCGCGAGAAGTTTTCCAACCATTTGCACGTTACCGAGAGGGAGTGGGCCGTTGTTTCGCCACGCGAGTTCGGACCGGTCGATTGGAGCTATTTTGGAGTTCACGAGAGAAACGACCGGCGCGGTTCCAAACGCCGGCAGGAGTGAACGATACGCGGACGATTTGACGAGAAGAAACGATTGGTTGAGGCAGATACAACAAGGTGGGTTGGAATCGACGACGTCTATGGCGGGAAGCTACGAATCGAGCATGTTTGACGATCGAAGAGGGAGTGGTAATGGTATTAGTAGTAATAATAATAATAAAAGTAGTAATAGTGGTGGCAGACGGACTCCTTCGGGTAACAACAATTACGGAAGTTACGGCGCGGAGTACGCGACGAGGGCGAATTATCTTCGTCAGCAACAGCAACAACAGAATCAGCAAAGAGTACCGTTGTCGTCGAGATTCGCGGAGACGAATTACGATCGATGGAACGGCGGCGCACCTCCTTCTCAGCAATACAGAAGCTATTACGGCGATCAAGAGTTTTCGCGAGCGGAGGAGGAACAGTATTTCGGTCAACCCGCTTTAGACCCGAAAGATGACGCCGCGTTTGAAAATCAGTTTCAGTCCCGACGTAATTATAACTACGGAGACGACTTTCTCGATAACGGAGGAGGAGTAGGAGGACCAGGAAGTTATTACTACGACAGCCCTGCGTTTCAATACAACAACAAAGTTCACATCACGGATGTCTTTTCGCAAGCATCGAGAGACTCGGTTGAAAACGTCAAACGGGTGCACAGAAAAGTCACTCAAGTCGTCGCGGAATTACCAGCTACGGCTGCGCGAATCGCCCAAACGGACATCGTACCCGCGTTTGCGTTAGGCTTAGTCCTCTCTGCGATACTTTCCTCCTTCGGTAACTTGATTCAAAGCATTCGGAGAGACCGATTTAGAAGGTACCAAAAAATGCAGCGTTCGGGACAACGAACGCTCACGGAACGCGAAGAAGCGTTGGTGGAAATCGAACGCGAGTATTCCGAGATGGCTTTAGCCGAGTGGAAATCGGCTACGAGAGTAGAGATGATGGAAATCCCGAAGCAGTTTTGGATTCTGTGCAATGCCTACGCCGCCATTGTGTTTCGCATTTGGGAAGTGCGAATCAACGAAGCCATTTTGTCGTGCGGCAACGCTCTGAAAGCAAAGCTCGGATTGCGAAGAGAAGATCAGTATTACGACGACGAAGAGGAAAACGAGAGTTTATATTACGGCGGCGGCATCGATGGAGAAGGGGAAGACGAAGACGACGACGCGGATTTTTATAACTACGGAGACGAAAACGATGTATCGTCCCAATACGCCGTCGTCAACCGCGACGGCGAGATTATGGGATACCAGGGCCCGGATTACGACACGAGCGTGCCGCCTCAAGGTAGCGGGAGTTACGACGATGAGAACTTTTATTAGAAGACAAAAGCATTCAAGCGCATTCGCATGCAAAACTATTTATTCGTTGTTATTCAATATATACTATTACTATTGACTTTTAGTGCCCTCCGCCGCCTTTGCCGCCGCTTTCGCTTTTCGCTTTTCCATGAGCTTCATCGCCTGCAAAGCGAACGCGGAGACTGCTTTCGGTTGCGGCACTTGCGAGTGCGGCGCTGCTTTTTCTACTCTACCTACGTCTATCGAAACTGTACCTGCGTTTTCTTTGCCTCTGCTTCCTTCTTTCTCTTCTTCCTCTTCTTCTTCCTCTTGAAAGAAAATCTCCACCAAACTCTTCCTCTTCAAGACCAAGTGTTGCTCCGTCGCGCTCGCGTTCAACACCGCGACGTCTCTGACGATCACCCCTACCCTCGTCTTTCTCTTCTTTGCATCGTTCTTATGATTGAGGAGCATCTGAAGCGTCTCTCCGTCGCACGTGGCCGTCATCGTATCTCCGTTTTCGTCCGATACGAGTAAACTTCCATCGAAAACTTTTAACGAAGAAGAAGACGATGATGATGATGATGCACGCGTTTGATTTTGATCTCCTCCTTTACCTCCACCACCACCAAAGACGCGCATCCCACTCTTCTTCTTTATCTTCTTCGCCTTTTCGACGATAAATCTTCCTTTGCTCAATCGACCGCTTCGCCATCCCCCGTTTTTTAACCACTGGATGGTTTGATACTGTTTTTGCTCGAAAAGCGAATCGTCGTCGTCCTCGTTCTTATTCTTCTTCGATGCGGGATCGTACTCGAGCAATTTCTTCCACAACGCGCGCTTCGCTCTGTTCTTACTCGCATTACTCGCTTCATTCTTCGGAAGACGACGATAGTCTATTTCTTTTTTGTCTTCTTCTCCTTCTTCTCCTTCTTCATCTCCCCGTCGTGGGTGTTCGTTTTGAATAATGTTTTTCAAGTTTTTATCGTCGCGTTGCTCCTGCTCTCGAAGCGCGGCGGCGCGACGCGCGTGCAACTCTCCCGCTGGACCCGGGATGCGCATGTGTGTGTGTGTGTGCTCTCGCACTTTCGCTCGTATTAAATGATTTATTATTCGTTCGTCCAACAAAGAAGGAGAAGGAAGGAAAAGTGTAAAGTGTTTTGGTTTCTGTTGAATTTCTACTCTTGTTTGTTTCAAAGAAGTGCTTCTTCGCTGCTCTAAACGCTTTCTACGATGGTGACCAATGTTTTTCTTTCTTGTTTTTACTGCTACTCCTTAATTTCTTTTTCACTTTCCTCTTCGTCGTCGTCGTCTCTTCCTCCTCAGGATTTTCCTCGTCGTCGTTCTTTTCCTCTCCGTCTTCGATGCCCCAGGATTGGGCGTTTTGGGAGGTGGCGTTGCTGATCAACTCGATGGATTCTATGCTATTTTTTTCGTTGGTTTGAGGACCGAGGACGGCGACGCTTCCGGGGACAACCGCGGTCGTTGCGGTTGTCGTCTCTTCGCTATCATCGTCGTTGAGATTGTCTTCTTCTCCTCTTTCTCCTTCTCCTTCACTCTCCGCTTTCGAAGAGGACGAAGAAGAGGAGTTGCCGCTCCCGTCGCTCTCTTCCTCTTTCTCTTGTATTTCGGCGACGACGTCGATCAAACTCCCGCCGTTTTCTTTCACCTTCTTTTCCGCTTCGTGCACGTGTTTGACGTCGCGAACGGTTTCCAAAAGCGTCTTCGGGGTGATGTTTTCCACAATTGTCGTCGTCTTTGCCTTGGCCTCCTCGGTCGACGATTGTTCCTCTCGTTCTTGTTTTCCCGCTTTCATCTTTTTACTATTTTTCCTACTCGCGCTCTTTCTCGAGCGGCTCTCGCGTCCTTTTTCAGAAGAAGAAGAAGAAGGAGAAGAAGAATCGCTGCTTTTCGCGTCGTTCGTCTCAATCGCAGCACCACTCGCCGGCGTCTCTCTCTCACCGTCGCTTTCGCTCATCTTCTCCAACATCTCTTTCTCCCGCATCATCTTCTCTTTTTTCTTCTCTATGTACTCATCAATCACCATCTTACTCTCCTTCACGTCGCTAAAACTTTCCGCCACGACGTGCACGTTTTTGTTCGGGTGCACGTCCCGCCTACCAACCATCCCGGTTCTCGACGGTCGGTACGCCGACGCGATCCCGACGCACGTCGCCAACGTGCACATCATCATCATAAACGCCACGATGAAGAGGTTCCTCACGTATACTTTCGAGCTGTTATGGGAGACGCCGTTATTTCTTCTGTATTTCGCTTCTTCCTCTTCTTCATCTTCGTCGTAATCGTCGTAATCTTCTTCTTCTTCGGTGTCGTCGTAATAATAGTCTCCTTCGTCTTCCTCCTTGTCTCGCTTTAAGACTGCTTCGTTCTCAGGAATCGTCTGGAAGGAAAACGCTCCTCTTTGTCCTCTTCTTCTTCTTCCGTTGTTGTTAGTATTCTTCTTCTTCTCGGTTCGAGAGATGTCGCTGTTTCGAGAGGCTGACGCTGATGTTGAAGATGAAGATACCAAAAGTAAGCTCTGCTCTTCGTCTTGCTTTTGGGAAGTGCTCGAGGCGAATCCCGAGTAAAGCGGGTGCGCGGACTTTCCTTCCCGAAGAAATCTCGGCATTTTTAGTATTATTCGTGTGATGAACAACAGGAACACTGATGTTGTTCAGCGGTGGTGCATGTTCACGACACGTTTCTCTCTTTAAAGCCGTTCTCTTTTCCGCGAAGATGCGCAAAGCTCAAGAGAGAGAGAAAGAGTTGGGAGTTGGGAGAGAGCGGGAGAATTTTGTCTTCGTTGTTTTGTTTTGTTTTGTGTGGAATGCCGCGGGAGGGAGGAAATAGGCAAAAAATGAAGAAAAAGAATGGATTTTTTTTTTTTTTTTTTAAAGAGACCCGAAATCAAAACGCACACACACACACAACACATACAGTCGTAAAAGGAGAGAGAACGGAATACTACGTAGAACACCGTTTGTATACTATTATTGTTTTTATTATTATTATTATTATAATTTATGTGTGTATAACAACGTTGACATTAAAACATAAATTCATCATTACGCCTGAGTGTGTTTCTTTAATAAAGTTTATACCTCAGAAGCGGTGAGAGTCTTACGACACGTGCACTGGGTTTTGCGGAATCGATCGATCGATCAAAGATGGTGATATCAACGATAATAGTCACATCCAGTGTTTTCCACCCCGTCGCAAACTTGTTCATCTCCAACGTAAGGACACACATACGGACATCCACTATAAGTGCCAAAGGCGAAGAAAAATTTTGAAAGATCATTGGAGCCCATGAAGCTCTTCTGTATGCTCATCAAGTTGAACATTGCTCCCTCATCATTATCAGCTTTCAGAGACACTATCACTCGGTAATCTACAGTTTCTTGAATATCAAATTTTGCGTACGCAGTTTCCACATAATTGGAACTCCAAGCTGGACGATAAGTTGTCATGTCTGAATTAGTCAACTTCACTATTTCTCTCGTTGATTTCGATTGTATAAACACTTGAGCCGTACCCAACAGCCATGTTTGCAAGGCATAAGAAAAATCCCTTTCAAGACGATAAAAATTTTCAGAGGCAATTAGCATGGTCTGTCCTTTTGCATAAAATGGATCGTCTCCACCGCAAACGCTAGAATCACATCTCCACGACATACAAACTCCAGTGTTTTTGCCTTCCCCAGAAGTTAAACCACATCCGTCTGCTAGAAGTGTGTTGGTGCTAAATGACGACTGAAACGTGATGCGAGCTTCGCGCCAGTCAGAATCAGGGTTTGCGCAGTCTTTATAATCAATGCTGTGAGTGTCTCGCCGACAGGTCGTCATGTTACTTAAATACGCAGATATTGTTGAAATCGTGGGTTAAGATGAACTCTCAGAAAGAAAAGGAGATCTGAACCATGCGTCAGAGACGTGA
>Ga0099800_1301_pt1 | contig 11057 bp, 10 predicted proteins | sample Uncmet6_SortRC_1_FD_89868 | JGI IMG/M metagenome (GOLD analysis project Ga0099800, IMG submission 89868) | Marine eukaryotic communities from CALCOFI LINE 67, Pacific Ocean - CN11_C50_N6_SortRC_1 | ecosystem: Environmental > Aquatic > Marine > Oceanic | place: Pacific Ocean: Monterey Bay... | reverse complement strand
CTTTTCCTTTTTCGCGATCCGCCATGTCCGAGTCGACCAAAAAAAACGGATCGCACTGGGACTCTGCCTAATTCCCCCCTTGTCTTTGGGGCTGTTCTAGTTACATCCGCCTTTTGGTATCCCTCCCATATCCACCCACCGCGCCACCGCCTCCCCAGGAGATAGTAGCGGTCGCAACTCGCATCCCCCGGTGTGAGAGAGAGTTATTAAGTGGATAGGGTAACTAGCCGCGTGGGAGGCCCACGATCTAGTTCCGGCGTTTCCCGGTGTTCTTAAAAAGGCTTATGGTACCAAACCCTTTTCCGGGTCCACGGTAGAGATACGGCCCTACTGAGTTTTTGAGGTATGCACCTCGACCGGGTATCTCGGCCAGACTACAAACGAGGTCTCGAATTTCTCCAACTCCCCTGACTAAAAACAAATAGACTGAAATCTCCACTTCCCTGCTTCTGACTTAAAACGTCAAATAGCCTCCGTGACACGTCCGCGAGTGCTCGTAGAAACTGGATCCTTGGCAAATGTCACTAACCACTGAGATCAAAAATTGACCTCCACACGAACGCTTGTTCAGCGAACGCTCCGAGAGAGGCGCGCCTGCTTTCTGCTTTGCTGCTTCTCTAAACTGCTTAAAATTGCATGCGCGTGCATCTTAAAGTGCATGGCTTAATTTATGCATAGGTCCGACGACCATAATTTAATAATTTGCGGCGGCCGGAAAGTTTATGGTTTATGGTTTATGGTTTATGGATAATTTATAATTTATAATGCCCTTTATAATATATAATATATGGCAAGTGACTTCATGATTGATTCAAGACGCAAGGCGCTGACCAAACAAAAACAAACCTGGGACCGCGCAATCTCGGAGACCTCAACGCAAATCGTGCGAATTGATAATGATGACCCCCCCCCTCCAAAAAATAGGCCCTCGAAGCCTCGACCGCGATTCGCGCCGCGCACAGCCACCTTCCCTCCCCGCTGTCAGCTACGCCTGGCATGGCGATGCGAGGAGGCGAATGGCTTCGTCCTTGATTTGGCGAAATCCGACTGCTGCGAGCGGCCGGAAGTCATCGTACCTCCTCTCACCATGCCTCGCTTCGGGCTTTTTGTCGTTGCCACATTGATAGATGCGGCGAATGGCGCCACGGAGGTCCCCGAAGGAGTGCAGATCATCGAGAACACCTCCGGCTGTCCTCGCCATGAGCGCAGATGGAATTATGGCCTTCATCGGGACACTGCCTCGCGTGCTTTTAACCAGCGCTGAGGTCGGCGGCGAGCCGAGGAGGGCATGGATGCGTTCCCACTCGGTCTCCGGGAAGCAGTCATTCCACCAGTCGATGATCGATTCGCCGGTGGCAAGGTTGCAGCAGGTGACTGCCGGCGGCGTAACGTAGGAGAAGTCTATGGTGTCCGATGAGAACGCGTCTGCATCGGCACCTTTTGCCTCCCACTGAAGGAGCGGACGGAACGCCCTCCGGTTGTTCACGGCTACGAATGTGCGGAACACGTACGCCGTGATGACCGACGGCACCATCAGGATGCGGCGTCGCCCGATCGCCCACATGTCGCGGTTGAACAGTTCGCATTCGGAGGCCCCACACTCAAACGGCGCGTGCGTCCGGAAGCGGAGGCCTTCGGCCTGGAATAGGTCTGCCTTGATCACGACCATTCCATTCCAGCAGGAAAACACCGGAAAGGGCTCGAGCCGAGCGAGGCGTCCGCGGGAAGGCGCATGGCTCGTTATGAACGGCGGTTCGTTTGAGAAGCGCGTGCCGGTCTGGTCGTGGGCCACCCAGATGTCGTAGAACTGCAAGTCCGAGCAATTCGTGCACACAGGGTCCTGATCGAGGGAGAGAGATAGCACACGCAATAAATGAATTTCAAGTATTACTTTGGGGGGAGGTCGATGGTTTATTGGTGGATGTAGAGAAGTGAAGCACCCCGTACCTTCTCCGTGTAGTCCGTCGAACAGACCATGTCGGTCGAATGCCGCACGCTTCGCGAGATGAGTTCCTTTGCGCCCGACGCGCAGAAGAAGACGTCATTGAGATAGACTACGCGGTCGAAGGTGGCGCTGCCGAGGAGCATGGGTCCCAGCACGACGTTGCGGAGCAGAGCCAGGCGCCCGATGCGATCCTTGGACCAGGCCTCCTTCGACGCCTCGTGCGGTGCCGCCCCGAAGGGAATGTCATCGTTGCCCAGTGCCTGGCCGCGGCTTCGGCCGCCAGCGGCCGAGAGCATGGAATACACCTCGTCGTCGTCCGTGTCGCCTCTTACATCGCCCGTCGCACGTATCCATCGGGGTATGCCAAGATCCGCAAGAATCGCGTCGAAATGCCGCAGCAGCTTCGGCGTGTTGTCCACGCTCCCGCTCTCGTATATGGCGACGAAGACGTGCCCGAAGCGATTGGCGTGGGCCGCGCCCTCCGGTGGGGCGCTCGACAGGATCAGCTTGAGCACCTCGCGCGACCAGAACGGGAATACCTTGGCATTGTCGTGCAGGAGTGCCGCAATGTAGAGCGTTTCCCTCTTCGCCTGGTGGCGGTGGTGGCTGTGCTGCTGCTGCTGCTGCTGCTGCTGCTGCTTCGAAGCGACTTTTACGCTTCGTACGACGGCCTTCAAATACCGGAGGTCGTACTTCGCGTGCGACGCTGGTGCCGAATCGCCGTAAAGACCGAGGCTGTCGTCTCCTTTGCACTGGAACGACCGCTGCTTAATTTCCAGGAGAGCGTCGAGCTTGCGCACAGCCAGCTGAGCCGGTGGAGATAGCCGGCTCGAAGAGGAGGCATTCATCGCCGCCGCCGCAAACCCCGCACTCCTTGCGCCGCCACCGCCGGCTCCACCGCCGGAGCGGGGCGAGCCGACTGCGAATGCCGGGTGCCCACATGCGGGGTGCAGCGGAAATGCGGACAGGCACGCAGCATGCGCGAGAATGGCAGCCGGCAGAGGTTGCCGGACTTCCTCTCGCCGGTCGAAAGCCGCCGAGGCCGCGGCCGCACCCCGGCGAGACGTCGTCGCCATCACTGCACCCGCGTCGGCGGGCGGGACAGCCGTCGAAGCCGGGGCCACGGGTCGTCGCCACGCGAAGGAGATCAGAGCATAGTTGAGCACGGGCAACGAGAGGACCACGAGTGTCGTCCTGAAGAGCCACATGGGTCCTCGTTGGCCCATGCCGCCGCTGGTGCCAGTGCCGCCGCTTGCATGAGTACCACCTATGTTCGCACCGGTGGTAGTCGTAGCACCGCTGCCGCCGCCGCTACTGGTGGCAGAGCGTGCACGCCACATGAATCGAGGTGCTGCTTGTCCTCGCGCTGGCTTACCACATCGAGGCAGGTGCGGTCTAGAAAAGGTGGTGCGGTTATCTTCGATGTGGGGAGGAATAACGCATGGTGGTGGTCATGGTCGCCCCGGCGGCAAGCTTTGCCAAGAACAAGAGCGGAGAGGTGCACCAAGCACGGCAGGAGGAGCAGCAGCAGCAGCGTGTGGGGTGGCTCCGAGAGTCAGTACTCGAGACGACGGCGCTCGTGGATCTTATTGATATATTGATATAAATTTTGCCACTCTCGTTGTTGTCTTTCCCAATCACTTTGGAATTTTCCCAAACCGCGCACGGGTTACTTCTTCTAGCCGACATGGGTGAAGGGGGAGAAAAGGGAAATAAATAGAAGACATCGTGATGTCATCATAGCCCGGCGGCACAGTAGAATTGACAGGTCATCAGAGCCATGGCAGCAGGTGAGGAGCCCCCCTCCAATCCCCCCTGGGGGCCGTCCACCGCACGTCGAGGCTCGCGTCGGGACGCCTTCCACCCCTCCAACGCCCACTGAACGTCCCTTCACTCACAACCGCCCCATTTACCACTCCTCTTGGCACCATCCAACCCTGCCCTTCGTGCACGAATGCTCTTCTTTTTGCACTCTGCACGTGGCATCTCTCATCGTGGGTTGTGGCGTCCCCGATGTTGCCGCCGCCACCGACGACGATGAAACCGACGACGACGACTTGAAACCCTGCCAGTTGTAGCAGAGGCCGGGGGTGGCGTGACCGACACCAATGTGGACACGCTGACGACGTTCATCATGAGGGAGTGCCGCGGGGATCGCGAGCTGGCGGTGTTCATGAACGCCATGCAGCTGTCGTTTAAGTTCATCGTGCGCGCGGTGCGCAAGGCGGGCATCGCCGACCTGTACGGCCTGGCCAACACGCAGAACTCGTCGGGCGACGACGTGAAGAAGCTGGACCTGCTGTCCGACGAGATCATGATCGACGCGCTCGTCAAGTCGGGGACCTGCGCGCTGCTGGTGAGCGAGGAGCAGGAGGAGCCCATCGTCGTGCCGCCGGAGCTGCGGGGGTCGCTCTGCTGCGCCTTCGACCCGCTCGACGGGTCGTCCAACATCGACTGCAACGTCTCCACGGGCACCATCTTCAGCGTGTTCAAGAAGACCTCGGAGGGGGAGCCGTCGGCGGCGGACATCCTCAAGCCGGGCACGGACATGATCGCGGCGGGCTACTGCATGTACGGGTCGGCCATCGACCTGGTGATCACCTTCATGAACGGCGTACACCGCTTCACCCTGGACGACTCCATCGGCGAGTTCGTGTACATCGGCCCCATGTCGTTCCCGGCGAAGAACAAGACCATCTACTCGTGCAACGAGGGCAACTACCAGCTCTGGGACGAGAAGGTGCAGCAGGCCGTCGAGGCCTTCAAGAACCCCGGCGGCGGCGCCAAGCCCTACGCGGCGCGGTACGTGGGGTCCATGGTCAGCGACGTGCACCGCACCATCCTGTACGGCGGCATCTTCCTCTACCCGGCGGACAAGAAGAGCACCAAGGGCAAGCTGCGCCTGCTGTACGAGGGCCTCCCCATGGCCTCCATCATCGAGCAGGCCGGCGGCGTCGCGTCCACGGGCATGTTCAACGGCAAGGTCGGCCGCATCCTGGACGTGGTCCCCGAGCACATCCACGACCGGTGCCCCATCGTCATGGGCTGCGAGCGCGACACCTCCAAGGTCCTCAGCCTCTACGCATGAGTTTGTTGATCAGTTCGTTCGTAAGTTCGTTCGTATAGGCAACTAGCTCCGCGGCTGCAGCAGCTGCTGCTGTTGCTGCTGCTGCTGCTGCTGCTGCTGCTGCTGCTGCTGGCCTCTCGCTTCTTTGTCGTCTTCTCCTTCTTCGTCGCCTTCTCAGCCAAAAAAGTTACCTCCGGAGCGTGAAAGGAGCTTGTACATCGGCGGGTATACGACAATCACACGAGACGCGGAGAAGACCCGAAAAAAGAAGTGACGAGGGCTTTGTCGTGCGGCCGTGCCTCGCCATCTATTCCGCCGTGGGGGATTATTTCCCTTCTCTTCCCACGCCCATGGAAGCCGGCCCTGCCGCCTCACCGAATTTTTTGTTTCATTTTGTGGTGTGGCTGTGTGTGTGTGCTGGTGTTCTGTCTGGTTCGCAGTGGGACTGAGGTGATTAAAGGAGAAATTATCGGCGAACGGTAAAAATTTCCATTCGTAGTGGCCGTTTTAGAACGGCTTTTAGCGCGCAAAGCAGCGCGGCCACAGCGGCCAGTAGCGCCAATTTCGAGCGCCAATTTAGTATTTAGTGGGAGAGTAGCTACTACACTCAGCGCTACTCAATACTCAAGCCCCCTCGTTGCCTCTCTGCACTCTGTACACCTCTCTGCAACTGCAGCTAGCTACCACTGAGCGCCATGCCGAGCGCCGCACTGCTGGCAACTACGGACTACGGCAAAAACTGCAACTGTGCAACAACTGCCCGACAGGAGGAAAAACTGAGGAAAAGCCGGAGACACGGAGCTCTCGACGCGGAGAGGAAACATTTCAGCCCGGCGCTGTGCCCTTCGCAGTAGCCGCGTCCACAGTGCCCCCCTCCGCCGCCTCCTTCTCCTCCACCAGCACAGCCCCTTCCCCCTCCTCCTCTGCCGCCGCCGCCTCGCCGCCGTGGCGACGTCCTCCTCCTCCCCTGCTGCCGCTGTTGTTGCTGCTGCTGCGCGAGCGACCGGAGCGTCGGAGTTGGCGCTGTGCTCTCCGCTCAGCCCTGCGCTCGGCTCGCTTGCCACCGAGGCTGTTGTAGCCCGCTGAAAAGCGCTGGCGCGCCTCGCTCTCCACGGGGCCCAGCAGTCCGGAGGGCCCGCTGAAGGTGCTGCCCGTCTCGGGGATCGGGAAGAGGCGCGCGCGGGCTTTGGCGTCGTGGTCAGCGTGGTGGGGCAGCAGGTGCCGGGGCACCGACAGCAGCTGGTCGTTGTCGCGCCGCCGCTGCTTCCGCTTGCCCACCTGCAAATTGGGCCGCGCGGCCGTTACCGCCCCCGACAGGGAGCCGCCGGCGTCGCTCCCCGCCCCGTCCCGCGCGCCGTACAAGCGGTGCGCCCGAGCCAGGAACCTCCCCGGCGCCACGTACGACCTCCCCGCATCGTTGTTGTTGTTGTTGTTGTTGTTGTTGTTCTGCGCGCCCAACGCAGCCACCGCCGCGGCCGTGAGGGGTGAGGAGGACAATGCGGTGTTGGGCTCGTCCAGCGAGGTGTCGCAGGACACGTCCGACGTGACGCTCAGGCTGTCGGACACGTCTTCCGTGGTCCTGCTGTGCGATTCGGAGGTGAACGACGCGCTGTCGCCATCGTAGGCAACTCCTCCGCCTCCTTGTCCTTCAGCGGCATCGTCTCCCGCGCCGCCGCCGCCGCCAGCAGGGCCGCCGCCGCCAGCAGGGCCGCCACCGCCGCCGCCCGTGTCAGTGACGCCCGACAGTTCTGAGCCGAGCGAAACGACGTCGTCTGCGAGGGTCGCCGCCGACGATGCCAGCGAAATCACATCGTCGGCGTCAGACTCCCCGTCGCCGTCGCCATACTGCACTTCCACCCACGGGTCTGTCCTGTTGCTGCTGCTCTCGTCGTCGTCCAGCGCAGCCATTTCGAACCGGTAGTGACGCTGAGCCGCTGAGGGACCTTCTTCTGAGAGAGCTGGAGATTTCGAGCCTCCTTTATTTGCATCATGCATTTTTTTGATTGTTCTGAATTAATTGGAGAGGAAGTGCGTCGTCATTCAGTGGGTTCTTCAGCTCCACCAATGGCGCCTCAACCCACGACCATACTCATCGGGTTCGGCGTCCTCGCGACGCTTTGCTTCCCCCTCGCCTCGGCCTTTAAGAGGCGCGCGTCCGCGGCGTTCGCCGCCACGCCCGCCTCGGTGCTGCGGAAGCGCAGCCCCGCCGCCAACCACGCGGTTGCGCAGCGCTCCCTGACGACCCTGGCCGCGGCGGACCGGGTGTACAGCATCGCGGACCAGGTGAAGCGGTTCGCGCGCGCGAAGGAGGAGAAGGACAAGCGCTACCTGGACATCGCGTCGGTGTTCGACGGGTCGTTCCTCAAGGGGCAGCGGGTGGTCATCACCGGCGGCAACCGCGGCCTGGGCCTCGCCACCACCCTCGAGCTCGTCAAGCAGGGCGCCGAGGTCATCGTGGCGTGCCGCAAGTCGTCGCCCGAGCTGGAGGCCGCCGGCGTGGCGGGCGTGTACGAGGGCGTGGACGTGGCGGACACGGCGAGCGTCGAAGCCTTCGCGACCAAGCTCAAGGCCGAGGGCAAACCCGTCGACATCATCATCAACAACGCCGGCTACTTCTACGGCCCCAACGAGAAGGTCGTGGACAACACGCTGAACTTCGACGAGCAGCTCAAGCAGATCGACATCTGCGGCCTGGGCCCGCTGCGCATCACCTCGGCTCTGTTCAACGCCGGGCTCCTGCAGAAGGGCTCCAAGTCCATCATCATCTCGTCGCAGGCCGGCAGCGCGGAGTGGCGCTTCACGCAGGTACGTGACGGACGGACTATTGGACTGACTGGATTGATTGACTGGTTGGCTGGCGCGTGCCTTCTTCTTCTTCTTCTTCTTTTGCCTCGGGCACATATCGCATCGGTTTAGTCGATTTATCGTTTCAAGAGGGAAGGAGGGGTGTCATGAAAGAGCGGGACTCGAATGAATAAGAAAGAAAAAGTGGTGCTCACCACCAACCAATTAATGAACCAACCAACCAACCAACCAACCATTCCATCAATTCACCCTGCCTGCCTCCCTCGCGGCACAGAACAAGGACGAGGGCGGCGACTACGGGCACCACATGTCGCGCGCGGCGTGCAACATGGCGGGGGTGCTGCTGAGTGAGGAGCTCAAGGCCAAGGGAGTGGCCGTGGTGATGCTCCACCCGGGCTTCAACCGCACAGAGATGACCAAGAAGTACGAGCACATCTGGGACATCGAGGGCGCCGTCGACAAGTCCGAGGGTGCCATGCGCGTGCTCTACGAGGTGGGCAAGGTCACTATGGACACCACGGGCCGCTTCGTCAACTGCGAGGACGGCCTGCAGATCCCCTTCTAGAGCGAGCAAGCAAGTGAGCAAGCAAGTGATGAGCGAGCAAGTGAGCAAGTGAGAGAGCGATCGTGCGGGGCAGTGCGCCAGCCAGCTACTAGCCAGTCGGCCGGAAAGACGATCCGCTGACAGATAGAGGGGCGGTGGAGGACGAAGACGCTGCGGCTGTTTGCCGTGCGCCGCAGTCGCAGTCGAATCGCACACCCTGAGCAGCCACGCACTCAATTTTATGAGCGCTTATGAAAAAGGCCGAGCGACGAGCGCGGTCGCCTCAATTCGACGCCATAATAAGGCCCGGCTAACCACCAGACGTACACCACGACACTGGACACGACCAGACCCCGAGGAGAGACAGCCCAGGCCCAGGCGGCGCTGAGAGCTGAGAGAGCTGAGAGAGAAAAAGACATGGAAAAAGAAAAAAGAAAAAGAAAGAAAGAAAGATAAGAAAGAAAGAAAGAAAGAAAGAAAGAAAGAGAAAGAAAGACAAAGACAAAAGACACATGCGCGGCGCTTTGTTATAATGTATTTATTAAAAAGTAAAATTTGATTCAAAAACAAAAACGACAACCAGAACGAGGCCGCGGGGTGCTCTGTGCGTTCGATCTGGGTGTGAAGCTCGAAAATCGAAAACGAAAACGCAATTAATATTTTTCCCAAAGAGTGAGTCCTCAGGTCCCGGTCTCGTTGCAGACGTCGCGCTTGTACTGGACGAGCGCGGCGTTGACCATCGGGATCAGGTGGCAGAGCATGAAGGCCGTGCGCGTCTCCTGGCGCCGCGTTTTGAGGTCGGCGCCGCTTCTGCCGCCGCCCCTCTTGACGCTGCCGAGGCTCTTCAGGTGACCGACGAGGGCCTTGACGTCGAAGGGCAGCATAGCGGGAGGGGCGCCACCGCCACCGCCGCACCGGAAAAAGTCGTGGGGCATCTTGCGCTTGGCGAAGGCGTGGCCAGCCGCGGCGTAGCGCTGGCAGTAGTGCAGGGTCGTGGGCAGCGCCACACTCCCCGAAGCGCCGGCGGTGGGCATCGCTTCCGCGGCCCGAGTGGCGTGCGGGAGAGATGTCGCTGTAGCGCCCGCGCAGACCGCCGCCGGATCCGAAAGAGGAGCGCCGCTGCTTCCCATCGTCAGGTCCTCGACCCACACCCACGCCTTTGACATTTTACAATTCGCATCGTGGGTAGCAGGTTCCATGGTCGGTAAGTCAAGGCCTTCTTAGAGAAGAGAGAGAGAAAGAAAGAGAGAAAGAGAGGGGGGGGGGGGGCGCTGCCACTGAATGACTCAAGGACACATTTCCTTTCCTCCCTACCATTCGCTCACTCGCTCACTGACTCACTGACTCACTGACTGGCTCACTTGACTAACCTCGGTGGGGCTCATAGTTTTGGGGTCGCTGACCATGAAGTGGGAGACGAGGCTCCAGGGAAGGGTGAGGTTGGCGGTGGCCATAGTGAGGGCGTACATCTCCGCAAGGAGCTGCGGGTACTGCTCGTGCACCTTGGGCATGGCCGCCCACCACGCCTCCGCCAGACCCCTCCAGTCATCCACGTGCGCGAGGTACACCGGACCCACGGCGTAGCGGCTGTCCGCATCCGCCACCGTGCTGCCAATGAACGAACGAACGAACGAACGAGGATACCACCGAAGGAATCATCGAAGAAATCATCGAAGGAAGGAGTCATGGAAAGAAGGAAGGAAATAGGAGCAATGGTGAGTGGGTAATGGATGTAGAAGCGGACGGTGACGGAAGCTGCTGCAAGGGTGTGGAGCAAAGAGCGCGCCGTTTCGTCCTCTGAAAGAAAAGGAATGCCCACCCACCGCCCGACCACCTCGACTTTCACATGGCGCTATCACCACCACCAGCACTATTTCTACCACTGCTGCTGCTGCTGCTCCTACTGCTCCTACTGCTCCTACCACTGCTGCTGCTGCTGCTGCTGCTGCTGCTGCTGCTGCTGCTAGCTACCTAGCTACCTAGCTACCTAGCTACCTAGATACCTAGTACAGGTACTGTGCTGGCTTACGTGGTGGTGCAGGGTGCGCCCTCTCCGCAGACCGCCGCCTTGCTGAAGGATCGCCACGCCTTGCCCGCGTTGGCCGTGCCGGCCCTGGCCCACACGCCCCCGATGCCGAAGTGCTGCCCCGCCGGCCGCCCTCTCTCCACGCGGTCCCGCAGCTCGTCCACCGCCACCCCCAGCACGCGCCCCACGGCCTTCCCGCCACGCGCCGCCGAGGAAGACGACGAAGGAGGCGACGACAAAGACGACGATGAAGACGATGGCGATGCCGACGATGATGCCAATGGTGCCGAGGCACTACTTGAGGGGTCCCCCAACGGAGGCGAGTGCCCCTGGGAATCTCGTGACTGCGCCGTCGTCGGCGATGGGAGCAGCTCCGACAGCTCGAACTGCAGCTTGGAGGACTGGGCCTTGCCGCGGCGGGGGGACGGCACGAGGCCCTCCTTGATTAGTGGGGAAATGGGCCGCAGCAGCAGCATGTCTGGGTCCACGAGGCACACGAACGACACCCCCCCGGACTCCACGGGCGGCGAGGCGTGCGCCAGCCAGTGCCGCAGCCCCCCCGGCTTGTTGCTGTAGGGGTAGCGGCGGCCGCCGTGGGGGCCCTCGTGCAGCTCCAGGGGCGGCGTGAAGTGCACCCGGAACCGCCTATGCGATCAATGGTTGAGTAGTC
>Ga0099800_1300_pt1 | contig 11066 bp, 9 predicted proteins | sample Uncmet6_SortRC_1_FD_89868 | JGI IMG/M metagenome (GOLD analysis project Ga0099800, IMG submission 89868) | Marine eukaryotic communities from CALCOFI LINE 67, Pacific Ocean - CN11_C50_N6_SortRC_1 | ecosystem: Environmental > Aquatic > Marine > Oceanic | place: Pacific Ocean: Monterey Bay | collected... | reverse complement strand
CCTGATTTTGAACATTACGATGAGCTTGATTCTAAAAGATATCAAGAATTCTTTGGTGACATTGATTATGAAGTTCCAGTACCGGCTTTAGTAAGAGATTCAAACCTAGCTCCTTACCAAGACCTCGCTTATTTTGTTAGGCCATCGCAAAATGAATTAAATTATGTTGCACAGGTTGATGAAGAATTCAAGGAAATACTCGATGATTTACACCAAGAACAAAATTATGAAGGTGCTATAGCACCAATTAATCGATGGATATTTAATGCTCTTGATGAAAGAAAATCCCCAGGGGGTAAGGAGGAAGATTGGAAACAATTTGCCAAGAGAAACTCTGCGTTTGCCGATGCTGCTAGGGCTTTTTTGATTTACGCAAATGGTGATTTGCCAGCAGGAGTACCCCATCCACCAAGCCATCTTTTAGAGAATTATCAAAATAAGCTGGCAATATTAAGACCAGTATTAGACCGCTATGTAAGACATGGATTACGCAGAAGTGAAAGTGAATTAGACCATCAAAAAGCAGACTTAGTTACTCAAAGGTTGCGGATGTTAGGCACTCAAATAACTGAAACAGGGATTCGTCCTTGCGCCTCACCAGTCGGTAGGATAATGGCCTATGCATCATCAAAAACAAAGGCAATATCTACAATTCTAAGTTCTGAAATGCAAGCATTAGGCGGGGATATCCGAGCAGTAATAATAACTGATTTTGAGAAAACCTCAGCCACAACTTTGGTTGAAGGGGTAATGGATGAAGAAGCTGGCGGTGCAGTGGCAGCATTTAGACTAGCAGTACAGTGTGATAATGTAGATTTACTAAATCCGATTTTGATGACAGGTAGTACAGTACTTGTTGATGATGACCTTGCGGAAGAATTCCTTAAAGCAGCAAATAATTGGATAAAAGAAAGAGACTTGGCAATAACTTTGATAGATGAGTTAAGAGGGAATTATCATGAAATTATTGGTAAAGGCAAGGATTGGATCCCGCGACATTATTCGCTAATGATAACTGAGTTTTTCCAATCAGGCATTACAAAGTGCCTAATTGGAACACGTGGTCTTCTTGGAGAAGGTTGGGATGCATCCAAAATCAATGTGTTGATTGATTTGACCACTGTTACAACAAGTATGAGTATCAATCAACTGAGGGGACGTTCAATAAGATTAGATAAAGCATGGCCAGAAAAAGTTGCCAATAACTGGGACATAGTTTGTTTAGCGGAAGAGTTCACCAATGGCTTTGCTGATTATGACCGGTTCAAGAAAAAGCATAAGCAACTGTATGGTGTGTGTGATGATGGTGCAATTGAGAAAGGAGTTGGCCATGTTCATGCAGCATTTACTGCGGCTGAGCCAGAAGGGGTAAGTGAGGGAATGTCAGCATTCAATGAAGATATGTTACGACGTAGCCGGAATAGAACTCATCTCAGAGGGTTATGGGGGATAGGCCAACCATTTAATGCAAAACCAACTTCAGCAATCGAAGCTAGGTTAAGTACTGGTTTTGGTGGCGGATTTAAGTTTGGTAGAGAAAAATCACCTTGGACCGACGAATCTCTAGTAAAAGCCATTTCACTTTCAATAATCAACAGCCTCATCCATCTTGGAATGGTTTCAAGGAATTGTCGGGCAGATGGTGGTAATCGAGGAGGTGGCTGGGTACGCTTACATCTCGAGAATGCTACTGAAGAAGAGAGTGCATTATTTACTGCCTGTTTAGAGGAAATACTTGGACCAATAGACAAGCCAAGATATGTTATTTCCCGTTCTTCCAAATTTATTACCGATACATGGTTATCAAAACTCATGCCTGAAGTTATTGCCAAGTTTTTCAGGCCAGTAAAAGACAAACTAGTAATGTACCACACAGTTCCTAAAATTCTGGCTGCATCATCAGAAAAGGCGGAAATCTTCCAGCAATATTGGAATCAATTTGTCAGCCCATCAGAGTTATTTTACGCCAGAAGTAAAGATGGTAAAATGAGAGTTGAAATGATTAAGGCATCTACTATAATCCCTCAAAATTCTCTACATAGAAAAGAAATATTCCTATGAACACGCCTTGCACATAATGCTCTTGCCGCTTTCACAATCACTACAGAATCGTTTTCGACATTTGAAACATCGAAAATCAAATGCAGATACAGGCTTTGAACAGTTAGGGTCTGCACAAATTTCATCAGAGTTTCCTTCATTTTTTGCAACTCCCTTTGAAACATTATCCCAAAAATTAGCGTCCAGTTTCTTAGATTTATTTTGACGACTTGTACTTACTTGTGAAATTTGGGGTGAATTTTGCACATTCAATCCTAGTGTTGCCATAACAAACTGATTTTGAAAGAATGGCCTTGCTGCTTTTTCCCCGACATTGAACAAACTTGAATATGTCTTTATTGCATCTTCAACGGTAGTTACAGTTACCCCGCTTGATTGTATTTTAGCAACTATTGAATTATATTGATAATTTCTATAGTCAATAGCAGGTTGGTTGTAAGATGAACCCGATCTGTATCTTGGAACCTGATTAACCGGTGTCACCTGCATAATTCCGTTGACTACAAGTATTTGTGCAACAAATCCACAACCAAAAAAGCATGCTAAAGTAATCCATCCTCCAGTGTGTACAGTGCCAAGAGATGCCATGAAGACTAATCCCGCAAATATAACACCCAGTATCATAGCAGAAAAGTAATTTTTTTCAGCCATATTATCACGAAAATGTGGCTAGGCGCTGTCCCCAAGCGCCGTCGCCGTTTGTTTCTAGCCTTCTTTAGAAAAATGTCACTGTCCTAAGACTCCATTGGGGGCACTTTGAACTATTGACAAGCAGTCTATAAATAATCAGTCTCGAACAACCATTCTAATGCTTGGTTCACTGTTTCCTGCGAGTTTATCAGGTTGAAAATTATCAATGGGAATACCAAGTTTAGTTAGTAATGTTAAATGTGGTTTTGAAAAGATTGGTGTTGAATTATTACTGTTAATAATAGAGATGAACTTTGGCTCATTGTGCCATATACCATCATCATCCATTATACCCGATATTCTAACCCAATAATGTTCTCTTTGTTTTAGATTCTCTGATAATTTCTCAATACCTAGTTCGCTTAGAATTTTTACTACCTTGGCCCTAGTGATAGATTCAGGGCAAATGAAAAGAACTCTTTCCCCATCAGAAAAAATAGCACAATATTCTAGGTTTTCATTTTCTATTAGAGTGTTTAAACGTTCAAAGCATTTTGCACCTGTGCCCCATGAATAAGGTGTCCAAAAGATTAGTGCGCTTCTATCCTTGGTCCCAGGTAAGTGATTGCTGACTTCCATCAAATACGTGTGCTGGTCGATTTTTTCCTGTTCTTCTTTGAGGTATTTCTTTACCGCTGTTTTATTTTGAGCCTTGGCAGTCTTAGGAATTTCTAATTGCCCAAAAAAGCTAGGAACTTGACAAATCCAAGAATCAACGCTCTTGCTCAATCGTTCTAGACTTATCCTGTGGCATAATAACCCTGTTTTGCCGTGTATACTTCCGGGTAAGCGAATGATTCTACGGGTATCAGCAGTAATCCTTGGGTCTACTTTGAAACCTGCCAGCAATACCTCATGGAGCAATTTATTGCGCGCTTGTTTTACGGCATTTTCTCTTTCCTTTGCATTTTCAATGGAAAATAAAGTCCTGTCTGGGTCATGGTAGAATAGATGAAAACCTTTGCTACCGGAAAATGAGATTGATAACAACTCATAATCATAGTTTTCTTCAATCCAGTTATGTAATTTCAGCGTTGTTATTCTAGCCTGTTCCAAGTTCTCAAGAGATAATGGAGAAAAGTCAATATCGAATACAATCAAATGGTTCAGAAGAATTGGGTGAGGTCTAGTTTCATCACTTAGTCTTGGCAAATCAATAGGGTTTAACCAAGAAGATGTGGAAAAATAGATGTCCCTTGGATTAGCTTGAGAAATTGATTTCCTGAAAGTCTCAATTGAACTGACTCTCCTTTTTGTTTTTCGCCAACTACCATCAGCACAGCGCCAGCGAAATTCGTGCTGACTTGGCTTTTCTAGCCAAGCAAAGTCAACTTCATGATTTTGATAATATTGATTAAAATCAAAATCTTCCATTACTAATTCTCACCTTAGACCAGCTTTCTTTAATGACTCTAGGAGTACACTCCCTAGTTCTGAAGGATCCTTGGCACAAGCAATACCTGCTGCTTCAAAGGCAGCAAACTTTTCCTCAGCAGTACCTTTTCCGCCAGAAATAATTGCTCCAGCATGCCCCATTCTCTTACCAGGTGGGGCAGTTGCACCAGCGACGAAACCGACAATTGGCTTGGTCATATTTTCAGCAGCCCATGCAGCAGCCTCTTCTTCAGCAGTGCCACCAATTTCTCCAATCATTACTATGGCTTCGGTTTGTTCATCTGCTTCAAAAGCAGCCAAGCATTCAATGAACCCAGTTCCATTTACCGGATCTCCACCAATTCCAATGCAGGTAGACTGTCCTTCACCGATACTCATAGTTTGAGCAACCGCTTCGTAAGTTAAGGTTCCAGACTTAGAGACAATACCAATTCTGCCTTTGGCATGAATATGGCCGGGCATAATTCCTATTTTTGCTCCCCCAGTCTCTCCCGGAGTGATTATACCTGGGCAGTTAGGGCCGATTAGACGAACTCCTGGGCGATTGTAAACATAGGCTACGGCTTTTACCATGTCAAGGGTTGGGATACCCTCGGTTATACAAACGATTACACCTTCGCCTTTGACAGTGTCAAAAGCGTCTGCAGCCTCCATTATAGCCTCTCCAGCAAAGGGGGGTGGTACATAGATGACAGTAGCATCAGCATCAGTTGCAGTTATTGCCTCAGTCATTGAATTCCATACCGGATAATTGCTTCCCTGTAATTCAACAGTTTGTCCGCCTTTTCCGGGTGTGCATCCACCGACAATATTAGTACCATATTCAACCATTTTATCCGCATGGAACATTCCTTGCTTACCAGTTATACCTTGAACCAAAACTTTGGCATCCTCTTCTATCCATATTGGCATTATTGTGCACCTCCACTGATAAGAGCGACGATTTTTTGTGCACCTTCTGCTAAATCATCTGCCGGATGAATATTCAAAGTAGACTTAGATAAGATTGCCTTGCCTTCATCAACATTTGTTCCAGCGAGTCGAACTACCAATGGTACTTCAAGCGAAAGAGCCTCAGTTGCTGCGATAACACCACGGGCAATAATGTCACAACGCATGATTCCGCCAAATATATTGACTAATATTCCTTTGACATTTGGGTCCTCAAGAATAATAGAGAAAGCAGTTTTCACTTGCTCTTCATTTGCACCGCCACCAACGTCAAGGAAGTTTGCTGGTTCACCACCATACAATTTGATAACGTCCATTGTGGCCATTGCTAATCCTGCACCGTTCACCAAACATCCGATATTTCCATCAAGTTTCACATACGACAGACCAGATTCTTTAGCACGAACTTCAACGTCTTCCTCTTCGCTTAAATCACGTAATGAGTCCCAATTCTTATGCCTGAATTCAGCATTTTCATCAAAGGAAACTTTTGAATCAAGAGCGACAATTTCATCGTTCTTGGTCTTGACCAATGGATTAATCTCTACCATTGTGCAATCATTTAATACAAACATTTGGTACATGCTGGACAACATTTTCATGAATGATTTCAAGGCTTTACCGCTTAGTCCAAGAGCAATACCCAAATCTCTATTTTGAAAACCCATCAATCCCGAATTTGGGTCAATAGTTATTTTATGAATCAATTCTGGTGTTTCATGTGCAACATCTTCAATGTTCATACCACCTTCAGTTGATGCCATTATCATGACAGCTTTGTTTTCTCTGTCAACCAGTAGGGCAAGATAGAATTCGTGTTCGATGTCACACCCAGATTCGATGTACAAATTACTGACTAGTTTACCTTCATCTCCAGTTTGAATTGTAACTAATATATTACCAAGAATATTTTCGGAATATGATTTCACTTCATCTCTAGAGAAGGCAATTTTCACACCGCCGTCCATCACATGAGCTCTTGTTTTGGGATTGTAAAGAGTTCCTTTTCCTCTGCCTCCAGCATGAATTTGTGACTTAACTGCAACCACTTTTGAATTTAGTAAGTCATACGCATCTAACGCTTCTTCAACAGTTTTGCAGTGTACTCCATCTAGAACAGGGACACCATTTGCCCTAAGCAATTCTTTTCCTTGATATTCATGGATATTCATGACTCTCTCCAAATCTGTCCAATCGAAGACCGTCTTTGAATACTTTGCTTGAACTGAATATCTAAACACTGTGGCAGTTAGGCTAAATTATGTCCAACGACTTCTATTGGTTTGTCATTTTAGGATTGTGGTCGATCATAGTTGTATTTGGCATAAAACCATTTTATCACTACCTTAGAAAGCAGGGTTCAGAACACATGGTTGCGGTATATTACAACCGAAAAGTTGCTCATATGCTGGCTGGCGGTGTGCCAATAATAGCCGCTCCAATGGTCTTTGAAAACCCATTTTGGGTTTTGATTGGAGGGATATTGGGATGTTTAGGCTTAGCTTTAACCCATCTTACTGACCGACGATTATGGTGGATGCAAACAGATCAAAATATGAATGATGCATCTTTTGCCTTGATGTTGGGAATTTCAGTTTATGCTATTTGGGAGTATAGTAACGAGCCTTGGTTAGCAATACTACCAGCACTCTACATGGCCTTTGGAGATGGAGTCACCGGAATTATAAGAAATAAAATGTTCCAAAAAAGAACAAAAAGTGCTTGGGGAAATATTGGAATGGCAATGTTGTGCTTACCGTTGGGTTACTTCTTTGGACAATTGGCAGAACCAGAAATTCCGTTGTGGGGGCTAATTTCTGGGATGGTAGCATCTTATGTAGAGAGATATGAATTTGGCGTTATAGATGATAATATTCTCATCGTGTTATTTTCTAGTTTAGTTTTAGTGATTGGCCTAAATATTGGACCGATATAGAATACAAGGTACTTTATTGAATGACTCTTCGTTTGGTAACATGACACTGAGCGTTGGAGATAGTTTGGTCGACTTTACCTTAAAAAATGCTAACAACAGTATCGGTGGAGATGAAGTCAACGCAGTAAAATATGCCCAAGACAACGGCCTAATAGTAGCGTTTGAGTGCAATCATTGCCCCTATGTAGTAGCTAGTGTTTTGCGGATGAATTCATTAGCCAAATACTGCTTTGACAATGGTATCGGATTTGTTGGAATCAACTCTAATGATTCTTCAGTATACGAAACAGACTCGTTTGAACACATGGTAAAGAGAGCGGATAAGGGTATGCCATATCCTTACTTGCATGATGAGGATCAATCAGTTGCGACAGAATATGGCGCAAAAAGAACGCCAGAATTTTTCTTCTTCAACAAAGACAAATTACTGACGTATAAAGGGCGAATGGATGATTCTCCGAAGAACCCAACTGATGTTACATCAACTGATTTACTAGATGCCATTAATGCAGTATTAGCAGGCGATGAGCCTGAAATTAAAGCAACAGAATCAATTGGCTGCTCGGTAAAATGGAAGGCATGATCTCATGAGTTGCCGTAGACAGTGTGACTGGGACGATAATCAAGTTTGTCGCAGTTGTGGCATTGATTATTCAACCCCAGATGATAATAAGTCAAATAATGAATCAAAAGATGATTAACCAACGGATTGATTCAAAGACTTAACCACAAACCGGTTAACATGCAAGTGGTTATCTTAGCCGGTGGTATTGGCTCAAGGTTAAGTCCATTGACTAAATCTATGCCTAAACCACTACTACCAATGTTGGATAGAACTTTACTTGAGCAAGTAATCTATACAATTCCAAATAACTTAATCGATGAAGTTATTGTTGCAGGAGGCTATAAAGTAGACCTGATTAAATCGTATTTTGATTCTATAGAATGTGACTTTGACGTTAATATTGTTAATGAAAAAGAACCACTTGGTACTGGTGGGGCTCTTGGTAACTGTAAGGATAGTGTAAGTGGTACCTTTGCTTGTTTTAATGGGGATATAATTTCATCACTTGATGTCGAAAAACTTCTACAATTACATAATAAAAACGGCGGGATTGGCTCTCTAGGTCTTTGGGAAGTTGAAGATCCAACGAGGTTCGGTATTGTTGGACTAGACAATTCTGAAAAAATCACCCAATTTAAGGAAAAACCCAAACCAGAAGAAGTATTCTCTAATTTGATAAACGCAGGCTCATATATTTTTGAGGAGGATATCTTTGACTTTATGCCACAAGGTCGGCATTCGCTTGAAAGAGATGTATTTCCACAACTAACCGATACAAGAATGCTAAATGGCATGAAATTTGACGGTTATTTTATCGATGCAGGGACAAGAGAGTCTTGGTGTGATGCGGTATCAAAATGTGTGGAAGAATCACGATTTACTTCTGGTACTAGAGTTGAAAATTCGTGGTGTCACTCCACTAAAAATCCATCACTTGACAGTAGTATTATGTCTTCAATGATTGCATCAGGTGTAGAAATCGTACAGTCTTCAATAACACACTCGACTATCTTAGATAATAGCAAAATTGGTAGATTGAGTCAAATATCTGGTAGCTTAATTGGTCGCAATAGTATCATTGGGGAAAATAGTCGATTGACAAATGTTATTGTTGGTCATGATTCGGTAATCCCACCAGGTACTACGATTACTGATACTACTTGGGAAAACCAGTGAATTGCACATTATGAGTGGAAGAACTCAAATGCAATGTTGGCCTGCCAAACTCATGGACAAACCCTTGATAGTTGTTAATTTCAAAACATATCAAACAGCATGCGGCGAATCTGCAGAGCAACTTGCTACAGTAATGGAACAGTTTGTGAACCGAAATTACCGCATGATTGCAGTAGTATCTGCATTTGACTTGTCTTCAATTTCTACTAATTGTGATAAACTTGAGGTTTGGTCTCAACATCTTGACCCAGTTGGAAAAGGTAGTCACACCGGTTGGCTAGAGCCTGATTTGGCTATTCACCGTGGAGCAGTTGGAACAATAATCAATCATGCTGAGCACAAAGTTTCATTGGAACATGTCAAGGAATTGATGGCTATGTTACCGGAAAATTTTCCTATTTGTGCATGTGCTGCAGATGTTGATGAAGCGATTGCTTTGGCTAAACTAAGTCCAACTTTCATTGCCGTAGAGCCTCCTGAACTAATTGGTGGAGATATTTCAGTGACATCAGCAGATCCATCCATTGTTTCAGACACCGTTGCAGCAGTTAAATCGACCAATCCTAATGTCCGAGTACTTTGCGGTGCAGGTGTAAAAAACGGTGCAGATGTCAAGAAGGCAATTGAACTAGGCGCAGAAGGAGTCTTACTGGCAAGCGGAGTTACCAAGGCTTCTGATATCAGTTCCGTGTTGGATGATTTGACATCTTGATTAATGGTGTCTCAGCAATCAGTCACAGCAGGACTTCTCTAAGGCATCTTGGGCGCAGAAGCAAGTCTTTGCTGGGATTATATCTGCACGGGAACTTCTCTCATTGAAGAGAGCAGTAACTTTTGCAAGTTCTTCTGAAGCATCTCCACGGGCTTCTAAACAGAGTTTTAGGCCCAATAATCCCCACATGTTATCTTTCCACAACTTAATGTCAGCTCGGTAAACTTCCTCTGCTTCCTCAATGTGACCTTGTTCGAATAGTAGTGCACCAAGAATGTGCCGGACTGGCTGCATTTGTCCCCATGGCTCATTGTAAGCAAGGTTTAGTGACAGATCTACACCTCTGCGTAGTTCGTCAAATGCTGCTGTGAAATCAGCAGAATGACCATTTGCTTTTGCTAAGAATTGCCTTCTGTATTCAATTTCAGCTTCTAAGATTGCCGAATTAACATTTAGAATTGAAGGTCCTTCAGCAGGATCTTGGTACATCAAATTATTGTGCATAACTCTGCCAGCAAGAGCTGGATTTTCTAATGCTTGATTGAATAACACTTGTTCAGCTTCTGCTTCAGGAACCATTCCTTTGGAGGCATATGCTACACCACGAGCATAGTGTTGAGTGGCGATAGTTGCTGGGAATGCATCTTTGTCTGAATGCATTGGTTCAACAAGAATTTCATCCCACTTGCCGAATCTAATCATAACGTGCCAAGGCATAGTGACGTATGATTCTAGGAAGATTGCACCCATTGGGATTATTCCAGCAAGCATGAAATTAACTCCATGATTTTCATCTCCAGCAGGCAAGGTTGCTGCGGCTTTTCGAGCATATTTCAAAGCAGTCTCATACTGACCTTCAAACATAGCACACCAGACAATAAAATGGTGGTTGTGCATGCGATAAAATTTGTAGAATTGGGATTCATTTCCAGTAAGTTCGACATATCTGTCATCGGCTTCAACTGCTGCTATATTACATTCTACAGCCTCTTTCCATTGTCCAACCCACGCATCAATGTGTGAAGGCATGTGGACTAAGTGGCCCAAACCTGGCATTGCAGTACGCAATACGTCGGCAGCTGGAAGTGCCTTTTCAGGGAAAGGAGACAATTCAAGTGCGTGGCAATAAAGATGACAAAGAGCAATATGTTGTTTGGCTTATTCGCTACTTCCAAATGCATCTTCCATGATTTTCACCAATAGTAGAGTATTATCATCTGCAGGAGTTATTTCTCCAGTGGTGGTGTTTTTATCCCATAGTTGCCAAGCTTTTAGATTCATCAAACCCTCTACATAGATAGCAGTTACATCTAAATCGCCGCTGTACTTTTCATACAATGGCGCCATTGCTTCTGCAAATGCTACGTTCAATTCTGGGCTGTTGCCCATATTGAGTACTGTAGGGTCTGCAGCATCTCGAGCTTCAGCTGAGTGACGAGTTGATAGTGCTTTGATTAAGTCTTGTTCTAATTCTGAACATCCATCCATTACAGATAATGCTTGTTGAATTGAATCGTGACCAGACCCTAATCCAGGTGCCCAGTTGTAATTAGAAGAAACACAGTAGGAAATACCCCACC
>Ga0099800_1299_pt1 | contig 11179 bp, 8 predicted proteins | sample Uncmet6_SortRC_1_FD_89868 | JGI IMG/M metagenome (GOLD analysis project Ga0099800, IMG submission 89868) | Marine eukaryotic communities from CALCOFI LINE 67, Pacific Ocean - CN11_C50_N6_SortRC_1 | ecosystem: Environmental > Aquatic > Marine > Oceanic | place: Pacific Ocean: Monterey Bay | collected... | reverse complement strand
AAATACCGAAATTTTCCTATTGATATGGAAAGCTATGACGCCAACCTCAAGAATAGAAAAAAAAGCGAAACTATGATTGCCTTTATGCTGATACCTGGACCGAACCCCACTATCGAACCATTTGCTATCCAGCTGGCTACTGATCATATTGCTGACTCAACAAACAACATTATTTATACCCCAGAGGATGACTGGTCATGGGCAATAGCTAAAGGAGTTATTCAGGAATATTCTATTTTAGAGCAAGCACTCATGATGTAGCCGCCCTGAGTTTTAACATAAGAGTTTAAATTATCCGCAAAGATATAACTGAAGCCACGCAAAGACTTGTGAAGATTTCAAGATCAGCGAAAAAACAATATTTTTTCCATTGGCGACCTAAATTGTTATGACAGATTAGATAGAGCATGTTAACCTTAATTTTTACATTACAACTCTGAAATGATTTATCAAAATTTACGTTTTTGGTTAAAAATGAAAGCTGGGGAGGAGAAGTATGAAAAGGTTGAGTGGTTTCAGATCAATTTTATTATCCGGGTTAATAGGGTTTTCTGTTAATGGCACCGCTTTAGGTCAAGATGCTGAAAAAGCCAAAACTGAACCAGCTGCAGAAGAAGTAGCTGCAAAAGAAGGTGAAACAGAGTCCGAAGTCGGAGAAAGTGAAGCAAATCGCAAAAATGTAAAGTACACCGTGCTATACGAATCCGGTTTTGGGATGACCCTTCCTACATCTGGTTTCAATGCCGGTTATTTTTTGAAGCCTGATCAAATGGTGGATTTCTCTTATATCTCCGGTGGCACATCAAGTCTGGGCTGGTCCGTGATCGGTGTGGGTTATAAATGGTTTCCTGGTAACAGTATGTATTTACATGGTGGTCTTGGGCAAAGATCACTCAAATTAGATATTGACCTCGGAAGTGCAGAACTAAGTAGTCTAGGATTAGACATCAGACTCGGCAACAGATGGCAGTGGGGAGGCTTTACTCTTGGGATCGACTGGCTTGGCTATTTCCTGCCAATCTCTTCCAGCGCTTCGACCAGCGCAGCCATACCTGATAACAATAAGGATTTGCAAGATGCTGAGGCAATAGGCCAGGTGGCCCATCTTCAACTCTTCCGGTTGGGTTTTGGCTGGTCTTTCTAGAATAAACATACACTAAATTAATCTAAGCCCAGGACACACTACTATAGCGTGCTCTGGGCTTATTAACATGAGATGAAATAGAACGAGAATAAGTGTCATAATGACTAGTTGGTTTCTTAAGTCCAAATAAGCTATCAATAGGGTCGAGAGCCACGATGACTGAAAGAATCCCAACGTAAGGAATCACCCAACTGCCATGCCAGCAATTTCGATACTGATGCCGATAAAAAATGCGGGTCACTTTCTCATTCCATGCCTGGAATCAATAATCCATCAATCACTGACTGATTTTGAACTGATCGGCATTGACGACGGTTCTGCGGACGAATCCTTAAACCGCCTCAAGTCATATGCCGCAGCCGACCATAGAATTAAAGTCTTTAGCAACCAAACTCCTGGGATCATTAACGCACTATCTCTCGCTTTCAACCATTCCAAAGGCAAGTTTATTCATCGTATGGATGCGGATGACGTCATGCCCAGAGACAAACTAGCAACCCTGCATCGCCTCATTTCGACAAGAACAGACAAAGTTGTAGCCACCGGTAAAGTGAAGTACTTCTCTACACAGGACGTGTCACCTGGTTATCAGCGATATCAGGACTGGATCAATAGCCTTAGCACCAATCATAGATACCAAAGCCATATCTACAGGGAATGTGTAGTGGCATCACCCAACTGGATGGTCGATCGCAAGTGCTTTGAACGTGATATTATCATGAATAGCCTCGCATACCCAGAAGACTACGATCTCGTGCTACGCTGGCATCAAATGGGTTACATATTTATCTGCTCTGAACAAATCACTCATCTATGGCGAGACCACGGCGACCGGACCTCTCGAAACTCTGAAATCTACGATCAGAACAGCTTTTTTAAATTAAAAACCAGTTACTTTATTAAGAACGAGATCAACGATGACAACCAAGTACAACTCATCGGAGCAGCTGAGAAAGGAAAGAAAATCGCCAAGATCCTAATCAACCATGGCATTAAGTTTCAATGGTTTGATCTTAACCAAACAGTGGAAAAATATGGACACCAGATCAGACCCGTATCTGAAGTGAACAACAAACATCCAACCATTCTGTCAGCATGGCCTTTAGTAAAATCACAACAGGAAAAGATTGTAAATTATTTAGACTCTAAAGGATTGACCTTTGGCAACAATCTATGGCTGTTTTGACGTAGAAAGTCCCCCTATTTCTTTTCCCGACTATCATCCCAACCATTAAAATCGTCCATATTGCTCAACAGCAACAACTCAAACTCAAGGGTGGAGAGCCGACAGTTCCCGAACAGAGCAGGCTTCCATCGAAGACACTATGCTGGTTGTCAACCGATTCACCCGAAAATTGATGACCACTCCCTGCCGCCTAGCTTCCTGGTATAATCGTGGGATTGCCTCATCTAGAACGTGTAGAAATTTTTCCGCAGTTTCCTGATGAAAACCAATAGACAGAACTTTAGGCTGGTCCTCCACTGATTTTAGATCCACATTCTTTTGGAAGCTATCAAGAATGCAATCAGCACTCACATAGTCAGCTAAGCAGCCATTATTTGGAATCTCCTGCAACGGCCCTGCCGGAGTAGAGATTTCCCAAGGCTGAGACAGCTGATTCACTCCTGGCCACAATTCACTATTACGATCGTATAGATAATACTTGCCCCAACGTTGTTGAAGAGGCTCAATCCATGCCGCAGAGCAATCCCAAATAAAGCCTTCAGCAGCCAATGCCTCAAGCACATTGGGAGCCGCTAGCCATGCACCTGCCCTGAAACTCTTCGGGTAATCAAACCCAGCGTCTGTTAGCCGCTCCACGCTATACTGAATCACAGCCCTTAGCTCTTTCGTGGTATATGCATCGATACAAACTTCATGCCCCCAATCACCTTCATGGACCTTTAAAGGAGTTTCATCATTAAATAAAGTGGGTTTTTCTTTTGGTTCGACTCCGGAAGCGGCAAAAAGGGATTTCCAACCATGAATATGCAAACCGTGTTCATCACCAGGACGCAACACTCGGTTGATCCGTTCCGTCACATCATCCGGACTCATATCGCCTCGACTATAGTATGATGCGTTTAGAAACTGCTGAATCGGTATCTCTTCGTATCTATCTCTAAAATCCGACATGACCTTGAGATTATCATCAGTCAGATTTCGCCCTTCCCAATCAACACTCACGATAATATCTAGTTTTTTTTGGGCTTGAGACATATTGCGGGCTCTCCTAGTTGTACCTTAGCCTGTTGCTACCAGATGCCTAACTTATCAAAGCGGCATCAAACAGGCTAGAAGTATTTCCCCCCCCAAGACTTTGTAAGTCATTGTTTTTTATGTTTTTTCAAAAACCATAGTCCACCCTAAGAAATCATCTTGCCACAGCTGACATAGCATCTCCATCGGATGGAACCAGCTCATTAGCACACTCCAGATTGAATAAGTTATTGATGGAGACCAAAACCTAAACATACTGCAACAGTTATATCAGCCCCCCCCAACCGGCAACCATGTTAAAGCATCTAATTTACACGAATAAAAAAAAATGATTTACCACCAAATTGAGGAATAATAGTTGCAATCTAATCACTGAATCATGTTAGATTTCTGGAGACTTTTATGACTTTTCTTTCCTACAAAACCTTAACCTTAAGTTTAACAGGCATATGCTCGCTGGCATTAATCAACTGCGGCGGAAGCAACCATGAATCAAAAACTTCATTTTGGGACCTTCCCGAATTGATCGAAGAATGGCAGACCGACGGCTACCCTGATGATACCTCGGTCATGGGAAACAACCATTGTCCAGATATCATGGATCATACTATGGATTCAGATCAACAATGTCACTCCCAGCAGGAAGCTAAATCGTCATTCATTCACGCTTGTGATGGGAATCATACTGATAATGAAGCCGACACCAATGATCTCGGCGATGTCGCCCAAAAAGTGGAACGGGGCGCAGACTACTCTAACACCAGTGCATGTTATGAGGCTGAAGCTGGGTTTAAAAGAGTTATCGAAGGATCAGTTCGGGCAGAACTCGCCACCACCAATAACAGCGATACTAAAAGAATTGATAGTGAACTGACCATCGAATCAGAGCTATTTACCAAACAAATCGATATTTTCAATCTCATAATGGAAGCCAACGCCAGACAACTAGAATCTGAAGCTTCTATATTTGCTTTTGGCAAAGAAATATGGTCGAGAAACGCTCAGACTCCTAAAATAAACATTAGCTACATGGCGGATGATAACCTTCGGAACTATAAAATTACTTATGGCATACCCATTCCGATGGTTCCTGTCTCGCCAAAAGTAACGACTGGATTAAAAGTCACGGGAGATTTTTTCTTCAGTGCCACACCAGGCATTCTTAGAGATAATGAATTCAACATGCTATCCAGGATCGCTTCCGGTGCATATCTTCGTCCTTATGCAGAGGCTGAATTAGATGTTTTTGGTTTTGAGCTGATGAAGGCTACGGTAGCGGGATTCGCTCAGATAGTTTCCGATGATATGATCCATGAAGGAGCCCTGAGAAAAGATGGTTCAACAGCTCTAGTAGCCAAACCACATCAATCAGTCCTTAGCCAAGGTAATCTATATGTTATGGCTAGTATTCTAAGGTCTAAGTTCTACCATTTTTTCTTTGGTAAAGATCAATCCACCAGCAATAATCAAAACGACTGTACATCGCCTAAACCTGCGTGCCCATGTGAAGGTATTATCAGTGAATTAAGCCAGGCTGAAGGCAGTTGGGATCTATATAACCGTGACCTAGATGAAGACGATGAAGGCAATGAAATCAATAATCCAAATACTTCATCACTGATCTGCGACCCCATGAGTAAAACCTGGATGCTAGTTAGCAAACCTGTCTGGGAAAAACAGTGGCAGGAATCCGAAATAGATACCAAAAAAGTTAATAGCGGAGAATAAGACCGGCGATGAAAGAGCAGTCAGCTATAAATAGTTCCAAAATTAAAAAAACAATCACTCATCCAGTCATTGGCAGCGGCCTCGTGATACTCACGATCGGATTAACTATAGGTTTTAATTTATTAAAAATAGAAGCAAAGCCCCTTAAAAATAGTTACAACCAGGAGGAAATCCCCAATCAGAAAAATCATAAGGACTTTCAGGTTGAAACCCAAGCCGTCTTATCCATTCAAAATAACCATAGCAACACAGCGAAGCAACGTTTTAATGAAATTACGTCAAGTATCTACGACAAACTTTTATTTAAGAACATCGATCAGCTAATACTAGCTATCAGTAAAATCGATCACCAACAAGATGGAAAAGGACGCTTCTTATTATTTGCTAACCTAAGTGAGTTGCTAAAACACAGACCTGACTTATGCTTTGACCTAGAAAAAGCAGTCATGGCCATTGAGCAAGACCATCATAGCAGCGATGAAAGCTATAGCAGGCAGATTTCAATCTTGATCGGCGCCCTAGCCTCTGCCCCGAGCCCTGAAGCTGAAATAGTTTTGACTAGATTAATCGGACAGAAACTAAAACCCCGGATAGCTATCCAGGCGGTGATCATGATAAATAATTACGCAGCACCAACTCACCTCACAGTAGATGCCTTAGCTGATGTTTTACAAAACGAAGAGTTAGATAGTGAACTAGTCACAACCGGTCGCTTGGCCTATGGTTCTCTTGCCTCGATTCTCAAACCAGACCACAAAAAACTTCAGGATAAAGTTCTCAGTGATATCCTTACAGAAGCCCAAAAAGGCAATATTGATGATGCCGCCCAAAACCTATTTGGGGCCATCGGCAATACAGCCAACCCCATTTTTCTCGACCTGATTACTCAATCGCTGACAGCCCCCAACCCCAAAACGAGAGCAAGGGGATTGATAGCCTTAAGAGCCATCCCAGGCAAACGAGCTTCTGCTATGATGGCGAAAGCTTTAACCGAGGAACAGGATATCTCTGTATTAAAGAAAGGAGTGAAAGCTTTACGCTATCGACCTATAGATCCTCTATTTCATGAAGCCTTACAGGAGACTATTCTAAACCACGAGGATAAACCTGAAATCATCGCACTGGCATTAAAGAGTTCATTGCTAAACGCAAAATCTAAAACAAATCAACTCAGAGGGTTTCAAGACACTTTAGCCAAAATTCAAGCAAAAGTACAAAAACGGTCGACTATGTTAATGACACAGTCAGTCATTAACCAAATAAAAAAACAGCATCAACTCAGCCCTTCTTCCAACTTTTGATATTATTACCTTCTCAGCTTTTATTTTGTTTTTCATCATTTAATAATTGATATAATTAAACTAATTAATAGAAAAAACCGGCATGACGATAGTCACAGCTCCTCCCCCAACTTTAGATTCAATAAACATTGAATCCAAACATATCATTGCCTTACGATAATAAAAAACAACATTTCGTTATTTACTAAATTATGTTCGGGCACTTCCGATTCTCTAACGAGCATTACGATTAAGAGAGGATATAGTGAACCGAAAACAGATTTTGGCCGCACAAGCTGCTCAAAAAGAAGAAAGCGAAGAAGAACGCGAAGAAAAGAAGAGTCAAGAAAAGCAGGGGGTATGGACCTCCAACAGCGACTTGTTCATGGCTATTGCAGTCGTGTTTCTGATCATGTTTGTTTTCGCCATGATTGCTGCACAAATCCAAAAAGCTGAAGTTGTAAACGAGAATATAAAAAAGGAAAAATTTCAGGAAGGCAAAATACCCGAACAACAAATTGCTCAAGAAAAGAAAGATAAAATCGATCTGGTTGCGTCAATCACCAACATTAATGATCAGCAAAAAATAATTAAAAAAGATTTAAAATTTATGGCCAAGCTATCTGAAACCCTTCAAGATAAGAAGAAGCTATTTCTAGGACTTCAAGCGAAACATAGTAAAAGAAATAAAGAACTCAAGACTGCGAGCGTAAAGATTGATCAACAAAAAGTTCGGATCGCACATTTAGAAGAAGATTTAACCGAAAAATCTAAGAAACTCAAAATATCACAAAAAAAAATGGCTACTCAGTCAACCACTATCGAAAAAGAGGACAGCCAAATAAAAAAGCTAACGACTGAGGGACGAGACAAAGATAACGCTATAAAAAGCCTAAGCAATAATAAAAGAAAAATAGAACGAAAAATGGCTAAACAAGCAGCACTAATCAAAGCATATAAAGCTAAATTAGAGAAAGACAATCAAAAAATAGCAAAACTCAATCAAAGAATAGAAGAAAACAATACCAAAATACAAAACAAACAATCACTGACAGGTGAAATTGAAGAAAATATCGGCAGATTTGAAAACTCTTTAGCTGAAAGCACAGGCAAAGGTAAATCGCTATCCTCACAACTATCTGACCAAAAAGGTCGTTACAACAAACTAATGGGTAAACTGGATCAAACCAGTAAACAACTTGGATCAGCCAGTAACGAAGTAGGAAAATTCAAGGACCAGGGAGATCAGCTGCAAGAGGGTATAAAAGGTCAGGAAATTAAAAATATTGCTCTACAAAAGAAAGCCAAAAAAAGCACGAATAAATTAGAAAAAATAAGCTTAGAACTCGAGAAAGCAAAACAACAGCTAGATAATAGAGAACAATCAATCGCTGCATTAAATGAGGAATTAAAAAAGATTCAAAACAACGATAAAATCCTTGCCAATCGCATAGGCAAGGATATGCAAGATGCAGGAATTGAGTTGTTTGTTGACCCACAATCCGGCATGCTAATTCTGCGCCTCGACAATTCTTTTCTATTTAAGCGAAATTCATCAGAATTAACTGAGATGGCTAAAAGCAAGGTAAAGGAAATCCTACCCAAATATGCAAATAGTCTTTTTAGCGATCGAAAAACTAGAGCAAGAATATCTACAGTATCGATAACCGGTTATGCTAGTCCGAGGTTTAAAGGGAAATACGTTGACCCATTTGTCTTCGAATCAGAGTCCTATAATTATAATCTTGAATTGAGTTATCGTCGGGCTCAGGAAGTTGCTTCCTATATCTTCGGCAATGAGATTGGTGATTTCCCTCACAAGCAAACTCTGAGAACCAAAGCTCAAGTATCTGGCAAAGGATATATGTCACCGATCAAAGCCGAAAGCGAAAACAGTGTTGAGGATAAAGCTAAATGTGGCGAATATAATTGCTCGAAATCAAGAAGAGTTGAAATAAGCTTCCTACTCAAACCTAGCCAAGGAAAAGCCAAACCCAACCAGCTCATTGGCCATTAACCCACCAAAGCCTTTACTTAGCAGTAATCCATCCATTATCTCGATAATGCCATATAAAGGTATAATGCCAACATCTAATGATCATGATTTGAGGCGAAGTTGATAAACCCCATAAGTCCGAGCAACTTCTTCTCCCTCAAGGTTTTGCACACTGCCTTCAAGCGTAAATTCTGATTTACCCTTTGCTTCAGCCTCATTTTCAATAGTGCGCATCCGGCTTTCAGACATTTCAAAAGTAACCGTTACATCACTTTTGGCCACCTTGCGAAAATCCACCTTCAAACTCTTTAGAATGGGAAAGAACTTGCGATCAAAGTTCAGCATCGCAATCACGCCCCCTGGTATTTCAGCTACAGTAAAAATAGCCCCTGCATACATACCACCAAAATGATTTTTATTACCTTTAAAGGGTATAAGCGCCTTGATATAGCCTTTGTTCATATCAACCACTCGGAAACCGTTACGAGATGCAAATGGCACCGACTGGCCTATGCCGAAATTAAGCACCTTCAGTGCACCTTTTTTAATCGCTGAGCCAAAGGGCCCGGAAGCGGAAGGAAGCTCATCATTCAAGACCTGCCGCAGTTTCTCCCTTAACTGACCTGAGTTTGATAATCGCATAGGGTGTTCCTCAAATAACTGTAAATTCCCATAGAGCTTACGCAAGTCTTGGTTTCAACTCTAGATGGTCAAGGTTACTTAGGTTGTATGAGACAATGATCGTGCCCCGGTTCTAATTCCACCATAACTAATTGGAATATCTGATCTAATAGAGCCTTAGAACAGCGGTTTACCCTTTGCATATCTGGCACCATGCTGCTAAAAGGTGACTATCATCACCCAATAACTTCCACATATAAGCCCCATTGGCTTTATGAATTGTTTGAGAAGAGAACCATGATCGAAGAAAAACCTTTTGGCAACGACCGCACAGGCTCTCCGGTAAAACTATATCAACTGTCAAATCAATCCGGTATGAAAGCGGAAATAACTAACTACTGCGGGATCATCAAAAAACTAATCATCCCAACTAAAGATGGGAAGGAGGTGGATGTGGTTCTTGGCTATGATACCCTGCAGCAATACCTGGGCGACGAAGCATTCCATGGAGCTATTGTCGGTCGTTATGCCAATCGCATTGGTGGTGGCAGCTTTCAATTGAATGGTAAGCAATATGATTTAGCTACGGGCGATGATGACGTGACCTTGCACAGCGGCCCAGCTGGTATGAATGATGCTGTTTGGTCAAGTCGCAGTGAAATCACTCACACTGAATCTCAGCTAGTTCTTTCTTACCAAAGTCCTCATTTGGAACAGGGATTTCCCGGCAACATAGAAGTTTCGGTGATATACGCCCTAGCTCATGATAAAAACCAACTGTCTGTGAGGTATCACGCCACTACTGATCAAGACACCTATCTCAACCTCACCAACCACAGCTACTTCAATTTAAGCGGCCATAACTCAGGGACAATTCTTGATGAAAGCCTCCAGATTAATGCTGATGCTTATACCCCGACCGACGCTCAACAATTACCCACCGGAGAAATCGCTGCCGTCAAGGAGACTCCATTTGACTTTACCATAGCAAAGCCAATCATCAGAGATTTCTTTACTGATAACCCTCAGCTCAATATAGCTCAAGGTTTTGACCACAACTTTGTGTTGAATAAGAAGCCAGGCCACCGCCTGTCACACGCCATTGAAGCACGCTCATCTAAGACAGGAATCACCCTCGATTTATTTACCACCAAGCCTGGGGTCCAATTCTATGGAGGGATCTTTCTTGATCAAAAAGGAAAAGGGCAAGCCCGTTACTCGAAATATACAGGCTATGCCTTAGAAACTCAGTATTTTCCTAATTCTATCCATCATCCCAACTTCCCATCTACTTTAGTGACCACTACTCAGCCATACCATGAAGAAACCATTTATCATTTCAACTAGGCAAGATAGATAGCAACTATAATTAGGCAACAAGAAGTAGGCAAAAGCATGAGACTAGTCAGCTGACGATTCATTTTTTGCCTTTTAACAAGGACTCCCACCAAAAATCAGTATCATCATTATGATCCAACTCCAGCAGCTGACCGATCCTTGGAGTTAGCAAGTTCATGCCTTTCAATTTGGCTAACTGTTTGAGTTTCTCTCCGGGCTCATACCACGGATGGGTCGACAACCGAAACATCCCCCAATGTATTGGGATAAGCTTTTCGGCTTTGAGATCTTCGTAAGCAAGACCTACTTCTGGAGGCATGAGATGAACGGCTCTCCACAGCTCATTATATTGACCGCTATCTAGAAAAACTAAATCAAAAGGACCAAGTTTGCGTCCAATCTCTTTAAAATGACTGTCATAGCCAGTGTCACCGCTGAAAAAGACCTTTAAGTCAGCAACCTGTACTACCCATCCTGCCCATAGGGTTTCATTACGACTGGTTAGACTCCGGCCTGAAAAATGCTGGCCGGGGGTTGCTGTAAACGTCACTCCATCAACCTGAAACTGCTGCCACCAGTCAAGCTCAGTAATCCTATCTTGATTGATACCCCACCCACGGATATGGGAGCCCACCCCGAGAGGGGTAACAAAAGCTGTTTTTTTGCTTTTGAAAAAAGTTACGGTATCTCGATCAAGGTGATCATAATGATCATGGGAAATGACGACGTAATCAATCTGAGGGAGATCTTTGAGTTCAATAACGGGGGGTTGAAATCTCTGCACAGTGAACATCACCGGGGATGCCGATTCTGAAAAAACGGGATCAAATAGGATAATAGTCCCCCCCAGA
>Ga0099800_1298_pt1 | contig 11210 bp, 13 predicted proteins | sample Uncmet6_SortRC_1_FD_89868 | JGI IMG/M metagenome (GOLD analysis project Ga0099800, IMG submission 89868) | Marine eukaryotic communities from CALCOFI LINE 67, Pacific Ocean - CN11_C50_N6_SortRC_1 | ecosystem: Environmental > Aquatic > Marine > Oceanic | place: Pacific Ocean: Monterey Bay... | reverse complement strand
CTTGCTGCGAAGATCGACCGCGCTCAGCGCCAGCGCCGCGCGCCGCCGCGCCCCCGGGTGCGCCCGAAAGCCCTCGATGCGGCGCACGTCTCGACCGAGTTATTCGTGCGGAGGCCACCGTCGCGCGACGAACGAGCGGTCGTTGGATATGGCCCCGAAACGCTCTCGCGAACGAAACCCGGCCGTCCGCGCGCGCAGCGCTGCCGCCGGGCGCCTGCGCTGGACCGAGGCCGCGCACACATACTGCGAGGCCGTGCGCGGCGCCGGTGCACGGTGGAGGCGCCGGATGGCCGCGCGGCCGCGGCTCGAGCGCCGTCGCGCGACGCGCCAGTTTCGGCGCCGGAGGCCCGCGCGGGCCTGCAGGGCGTCGGGCCGCCGCGGCGACGGCCCAGTGGCCGGATGCTATGATATGGCCGACCTGTCGGCGACGCTCCGCGGCGTCGGGGCGCCCTGGGCGGCCGCGGCCGCGCGCCGAGGCCTTCGGCCGCGAACCACCGGTGGTCCACCGCGGCCCGATGCGCCGCCCTCCGGGTCTCGCTGGCGGCTCCCAGGCCTACGGGGCTCACGTGGAGGCTCCACCGCGGTCCCAGAAGACCAATGTAACTAATTTAGTGAGGCTGTGCCTGGGCTAGAGCCTCTTTGTGACACGAGGCGTCGCCCTCGAGAGCGCCCGAGTGGAATTAAAATGCTATTTACGGACATCCGTTGCCCTTGATTGTGGGTTCGAATTTCCACGCGCGCGTGACGACGACGACGACGACGACGACGGCGGCGGCGGCGGCGGCGGCGGCGGCGGCGGCGGCGACGACGACGACGACGACGACGACCGACCAACCCAGCCCTACTGAAGGGAATCGACTGAGGCGATAATATACGATCCCCGATGCTGCGAGAGGTCGATAAACATCAAAATGGGGTCGAGGGGATCAAACGCGCCCCATCCCAGCCCCCGAAGGACCGTCTGAGTCACCATGCGATTTGCAGCACTTCGCGTCTGCGCTTGTGCTTCAGGCTCACACTAGCGGAGCACGAAGCTGCTGGGATCGTTGCATAATTCCGCCCGCATTATCGCGCGGCTGTGGGCTGATAAAAACGTGGAACCATACCTTCGTCTTAAAGCTTTCTCGTTCCGTCCGAGGGTTAGAATGAGCAAAAAGTAGCTTTCTAGTCAATCAAGATACTAGTTTGGCATAAAGGGTAAGTTGAGTGAGCCTCAAGGCCCACCCCACTACCCTAGTTTACTAGCTAAACTCCCTCTCTCTAAAATAGGTTCGGCTGGCCACGGGGAGAAAGAATTTCGCCGGCGGGCTGCTTCAGCAACGCCGGCCAGATAAGAGCATAAGGAGCGAGTATCGACTCCCTGAAAGTGTCGCAAATGATACGATTAGCGCGCTAACTCAGTGCACGCGCCTGGCGGGGGCAATAATTCAACGATTTAGCCAGCATTTCAGTCCGGCGGTCGACCCGCGCGCGCGTGGTCGACGGAGGGCCTCTATGACATACTACGGCCGGCGGCCACAAATAATAAATAAATACTTCTATGGGGGGTCCTAGCCCTATGGTTGTTTTTGGCCTTGGACATTCCATCGGCTTCCGCCAAATAGTGGCTCGAGCGTTGTCCTGCTGACAGGCCGCAGGGCGACATTGAAGTGGCGTAAATGGATGAAGATTTAACTCTGCGGGTTTTGCCGGCGAGTGGCTCGCTATCCGGTTTGATGGTCGAGCTCGCGTAAGAAATATTTAACTTTTGGCTTCAGAGACGCACGTGTAGAGGCGATTAGAAGCGTCTTGCCACAGAGCGTCTTGCCACAGCGTCTTTGAGCGTCTTGCGCGCAGAGCCACAACCGCTCCCCAACAAACAGTTCAACACAAATCCGGTTTTTTATTGCCCAGCCCACATAGTAGATGTACTCTTAACTCAAACGAGCCATGTCCACGTGTAGTATAATTATACCTGTGCGTGGGTCATCAAACACTGTCGAAATTTTCAACGATGAGCTGCCGGAAGACCCTGCCGACGTGATCGACTTGCTGCGCGCAGAGCTCGCGCCGCTCGATACTTGGTGTGAGTTCGCGGTTGCATATCACCGTCAAGGCAGGCACGCACAATTCCGCGAGATCCTACACGGCGTTGTTGATGCCTTTGATGTGTACGAAATGCAAGATTTCTACCGACGTGAACCATCTTTATTTTTAAGAGGTCGACTTCGTATCTTAAACTTGCTCGCTGCCTCTGCAACAAACAGTTTCATTGATGAAGAGTTACGAAAGGATTCTCGCGAGGTACATCCCGAGCTTGATATGCGCGCGTATCTTCACGCTGAGCACATGATAGTCTAATGATCAGGCATGGAGACAGAAGGCACTTGAATACATTGGACGTGCAGACAAAATTTCAACAAATTGTCCCCAAACTTGGCTCGTGAAAGCGCTCTTTTGGATTGGTGAACACAATCACGATGAGAATGCTTTACGAAATGCCACATACTACGCTGATTCCTCTCTTCGAAGTAATGGTGGATCATCCTGCAATTCAAAGCTGGCGAAGGCGGCTATCTTATTCCACGAAACAAGTTATGCAGACTCGTTAAAACTTTATGTGAGTGCTCTTCGCTCAGATCCCAAAGCAGCAGGTGCGAGTGCACGTGTCGGTGTTGGTCTTTGTGCATACCATCTTGGGGACAAAAGCAAAGCTATGGCAGCTTTTGAACGCGCTCTTGCTCTCAGTCCAACGAATGTTGAAGCCCTCGTGGCGATAGCGCTTCTGCGACTTGAATTTTCTTTCACAAAGGCCGGAATTACGAAGGCTGCCATGGGGGGCGCGAATCTTCTGGTGGCCCTCAGAGTCTCGTGTTTTTTTTGTCTAACGAATAAAGGAGCTGGGCGAATAGGCGGCGACACTGCCGACACAACATGATGTTGATGTGGCAGCACACATGCTAGGGCGTGCCACAGAGTTGGTACCCACTCATTCAAATGCGCTTAATCACTTTGCAAACTACCTATTCTGGAACTGGAAAAAAGTTCCATTCACGGCCCGGGTTGTCCCAGGAAATATGAGTATTTCATGCTCAGCAGACCCCGCACAATATCTACGCTCTGGTGTCAGCATAAAGCTAGGATGTGCCGGTAACGGCACTTTCCAGGCGAAGATACTTGATGATTTGCCACAAATGACGTCACCCAACCGATGGATCATGAAAGTCGCACCTTCCAACATATTCTGCCTCGGAGTTGAACATGAAGAAATGCCCGTGTATGTCAAAAATATTCCCGAAGTCGATAATCTTGCAAGTCGTGCATATCACTGTTCGTTCATGTGTCTTTATGTTAAGCCGGCGTGAAAACTACTTTGCTCAGGCACCGTGGTCCCTGAGATCCAAGCGGAAGCTTATTTCATTCTTGGACGTAACAGCCACGCCCATGGCAACGTCGATGACGCGTTACCATACTACACGCAAGCCTGCAAAATTTGGCCAAGGTTTGCCCTTGCTCAATTTCGACTTGCACAAGTTTTCATTACAGTGTCAGTTCCGCTTAAACCTCAACTACAGGTTCATCTAGGTAAGGGCTGCCACGGGTGATCTTGTTCCAGCCACCGAAGCTGCAGAAACGGCGTTCGAATTGGCTCCGCATGTACCAGAGGTACTTCGGCTTCTTGGTTTATTGCGCCTCGAACTTGACCTGGATGATGCCGCACGTCAAGTTCTACACCTGGCCGTCAAAGCAAATAAAGATGATCATTTTGCATGGTTGGCTTTGGCTGTCGCAGAGGAGCGCTCATCCTTCAAACTACGAGGCACTGAATATGAAGTCAGTTCAGTTGAAATGGCGATTAGCGCATATAAAATTGCTGATGAGCTTGGGAACAAGCGCGGATTCGACGTTCCGCATCAAGTCAGCAACAATATGGGTGTCCTGCAGCTCCAGCGAGGTAATTCTAGATCAGCAACCAAAATAATTCTTGCAGCGCTCTGTACTGGCGAACAAGAGCACGGGCTCGACGATCAACGAAGAGAGCGAGAAATTACGTCCTCAAGCTCTGGGTCTGGTCCACTTGGCACAGCTGAGAGTGAGAATGCGCCACTGTGGTGCTGGGATCGTGTCATATGTGAGGGTGTGAAGGTTGATAAGCATGACACACATAATCTATGGTCAAATACACCCATTGTACCACCGCTTAGTGTTGGTGAACGAATCAAAATCGGGAATAATGACCTGAACGTGATTATTTCTGGCGTAAAAAAAAACGCCTCCAATGCTTCTAAGCAGGGCCTTGGTGAAGAACACGAGCAGATTGCATTACTGCCGGGCAAATTTTTAATCGAGTTAAGTGAACCAATTCGACACGCAATCGATTCTTCGATGCGGCAACCTTTGTATAGGCTTCAGCCGCCTAACTACAGGTCCTGGCCGGTAAGCTTGGCCCCGACGATGTGTGTCAATTTAGCGCAGCTTCATGCAGCCGCGGGGACTTTCACGGCAGCTCGTGAACTCGCTGAAATTGCATTAACAATGATCCCCAATAGTATGCGCGCCTTGTTGCTTCTTGCACGCACCTCTCTGGGCGCAAACAAGATCAACCAAGCTCAAGTGTATGTTGACAGGGCAATTGACTGCGTTTCGGCTGTTTCGGCTGCAACGGAAGGAGACGCAAATCACTTTGAGTGCATAGCAGATGCTCTAGCAGTAGCCAGCGCTGTACAGTGGGAGCTGAAAGATGACAATCTGACTCTGGGTATACTTCAGCGCCTTCGTAGCATATGCACCAAGAGTCGGGACAAGGAAGATAGCTATACAAATGTTACACTTGGGAAGCTTTACTTTGATGGGATGCTCACAAAAAACGGTGCTGACACGGGAGCATGTACAGCGAGTCGTGCACAACAACTCAAACACGCCGCGGACCACGCACGTCTCGTGCTTCGTCACACACCATCGTGTGCTGCGGTCCATAATTCAGCGTGATTCCTAATTTCAATAGCTTTCTCTTTCACTAGTTATTGGCTCAGGCAGCGCATATTCTTGGTCTTATTTTATTGGAGCAGGGCCAGTTGGACGATGCTGCTATTGTATTTGAACGTATCCGAGAGGACGCCCTTGGAAGCGGTCTCTCCAGTACATCTGGCGCTCCGAACACTAGTATGAAAACAACCAGCCAGGAAATAGCCCTCCTTAGTGCCCTCGTCTGGGACTCTACTGTGAATTTGGCACACTCGCGTCTCCTTCAAGGGAGAATGACAGAAGCAGCTGCTGGCTACTTAGCGTGCGCGAAATCATCACCCGTGGAATTGACAGGCGCATATGTTAGAGGCACAGCTATTCAATCCAGTCGTGCAGACCTGGATCATTGGCGCGCACGTGCATTGCATGGCGCAGGTGAAGCTTCTGGGGCAACTCGAGCTATTGCCTCCGCAATTCACATGCGACCAGATCATCAATTGCTTCGCTGGCATTGTATTACTCCGGGTCATCATCATTCTTTAGATTGCGCGAGCATGCTCTGAATAGGTGCAGTCATCGTTCTTGAGAGAGCATCTTCGGAGTCAACAAAGGCCAACTTATCACGCAACAAAAGTGGATCTATTGTCGACGAATTGTGCTTTTCTCGCAAAATTTTTGATTGGTTTGCTATCAACAATGAATTAAATGATCTATTTAAACTCCCCTTGCTCGTGTTACCTGAGGAATTTGTAGCGCGGTGTGATGCCATTTTGAACGAGGTGTGTAGCCTAATCCGCTCGCTACTGGGTGCAGGTTTGGGGAGCGTTGTGAATCAGGCGCCTGCCATTGTTGCGCATGCATGCGAACTACACGCGACAAGTGGGCGTTTGCGCGATGCACAACTCGAACAGTGTGGATCCTGACGTCCATGAATCCTTGCAAGTCCACCATAAACATCTGCTGACATAGCCCTGGTTTAGGCTTGCTCGCATTGTTGCAGAGCGCCGAAGTCGTGAAGCTGCCGCTACCACTGCAGCTGATGTTGTCGCAACAAAGTTAAGGGTCAAAGCCAAAAAAAAGGAAGAGGAGCTCTGCAAATTGCAGGAAAAGTGGAGCTCAGTATCATCTATCGATGCGGGCTCTGGTGGTATCGGTAAGCTCGAATGTCTTTACCCTTTGTTTTTCAGGCACCACAAATTGCAGGTGATATCGCTGCTGGTGATGTTGATATCGCTGCTTACAGAGACGTCCCAGAAAATGACCTTTCCAAAAGGTGAATGAGTTCCAGAATTTTTTGTCTTTTAGAGCAAATTCTTGTGCCGCATGCTCGGTTGGTTGAAGGGCATTCCATCTTTCCCTTTCCTTTCCCAAAGTACTGGCCCCCTCCCATCCCCCGCATATAGCCGGCATGCCGACCCGGCCAAATGTACAATAGCCAGCAACCCGACGACCACCGTCCTCGACGCTGGGTCTTTGACCGGGGCCAGCCAATAGCATACAGGGCCGTAGCCCCCCCAGCCCCGCCCCAGGACCCTACCAAAGCTAAGATGTACTAGTCCCGACTAACCTACTGTGCGCTTCATTTGCAAAGGATCAACATAAAACCAACTTTCCGGGCCGTTACGGCGACCAACATCACCGGAGAAGCAGCCCCATCCGTTCTCCTGACTCCTCATGAAGCCCTGCGGCCCACACGCTGCCTTGTGGCGGCTTCTGGCGGCCACAAATAACTTCAACAAAAAGCTGCATGTTCAACTTGAACTTCAACATGGGGTCGGGCAGGGCGCGTTTCAGCCACTTCTTTGCTCTGGGATTGTTGGAACAGATCAGAAGTGTATGCGGGAGCTTTATTCCAACGGATTTGCACGCGTTTTGTGATCAGCGGCTAATCGAATTTTGTTGGCCCGTAGTATTACGAAGCGCACAGTAGGTTAGTCGGGACCAAGTAGACGGGTCGTTTCGAGAAGCCACCCAATATCCTTTCCCCCTCTTTGGCAGGAGAAGTCAGTTTCGTTTCCGTATTTTGAAGGCCTGCTACTTCCCTGGGAAGGGTACTTATTTGGTACAGGATTTATAGGTGCGAGATAAGAAAAGAGCGGAAGATACGGCGACGCGTATCTATCGAGTAAAGATATAATGAGCTGAATAGGGCGGATACATGCACTGCAATGCCAGCTTCAAGCTAAGCTAAAGGTAGATATTGAAGGCGGAAGTCCCGCCACACCTGTTTCTAAGTAGGGGGATATTACCGGATTTCCCCGTTATTTATATTACCCTGCTCAGCCCCCTGGTGTGGGCCCCAACGTTCGATGTTAACCTGGATTTTGGGGAGGGGGGTGGGGTTCTTTCTTGGAAATCCTCCTGTTTGTCAGTTTACTCCACTTAACTCCGCAGTGTTCCGATTCCATATCCGCCAGACCGCGTGCGTCGAGAATATGACTGACGGCGCGCCCAAGGGCAGAGTCTTGCGACGCTGCCCACTGTTCACATTAGGAGTTGTTCTCTGCCTCTACCTCCCTTCGCTTTTCCTATAGAAAAGTATCACTGCTGCATATTGCCTCAAAAAACATTACTAGCCTCAAAATATGGTTCATGCCATCTCTGAAAAGCTATCCAAGATATCGTCCCCTGCAACGAATGAAGAGCCACTTCACCCGAATCAACGTCATCTTCAGACAGGCCTTGGGGATGTAGGATCTCCAACAAAATCCGGAAATGACGCATGTGCAAAACTTCCTCTGACTTGGCACCTCTGTGATTCGCGGGGGCCAGGGCGTCGACCAGTCTGTCAAAAACCGCACGAGTCTTCGACCATGCGGCACGGCAGCGCCCGCTCAATGCACAACCGCACCTGTCTCTATTTGGGTCCCACCGCATGAAGTTAGTTTCGATGGTGTGATTCTGATGACAATGCCTCACACAAGCGCGACAGACCTGATTGTCAAACTAGTTTTGAGAAGATACACCAATTTAATCGCGACGGTGGTGCCCGTGTGGGCTCGATACCAGCTTCTGTCTACACGGAAGACACGAGGCTACAGTCTCGTAGGTGCACCGCCGTACGAGATCTATGTCATTTTTCAGTGGAGGCGTTGTATCAAGGCAGTAGCGGAGAGCTGCTTCTGAAGAACTCTCCGAGTTTTGCTGAGACCTCGAGGTTTGACTTTCAGACTCCATCAGTCTTGCACGGAGCATATCAAACTGACGATTTCCGCCTGGGTGGAGATGTTCATACCTATGGCACTGGTCATATGTTCGAGACTACTTGGAGCTCCGTAATAGTGCTTTTTACTCTTGCGAAATTCTGGCACATCAGCGGACACAAGAACAATGCTGTATCTTGAACCTGCTGTGCAATCAAAGACATTCCGACAATAGAACGCATGGAGGTAAGCAGGTTGAAGACGTACATTGCCATCACCTGCCAGACACATGCGTTTGATGCGTTTTGAATCTAAAATCTCAAGGGGCGGCTACCAAGGCCAAGTTCACCAAAGAGGTTGAAGCCCCACGTGTAAACAGCATTGTGGGCCTCTGCGGCATGAGTCTCTTTTTTTGACAACGTTACGGCAAGATCTATGCCTTGCACCTGCAGTGGTGTGTATGATGAACATGGTGAGTGGGTGAGGGCGCTAGCTTTCCGCCCAATAAGGGATTACGAAAAAACTGCAACTGAATGACGATCACCGGCAGCAAAGGCAATTATTGACTGCACCGTGGGGACAACAACAGGATCTTCCCGGTCCCACAAATCCCCATAACCAAGTTGACCGTGGGCGCCACATCCCCAGGCTAAAAGCTGTCCTGATGATGCGAGTACGAGTGTGTGGGCAATACCACAAGAGATGACGGGGCTCGTCTGGGAACTAGGCACGGGGGTCAATGTCAAACGCAAACGCCGAAGGGCGTCGCTCAGTGTTTTAACTTGCTGTGGCGTGTGATGCCGGCGAAGGTCGGTGCCTCCGAGTCTCGAGTTTGCAGCATCACCCCATGTGTACACTATCACCTTGAATATTGGACCCGCTTATTTCTCTTATAGCGCATTATGCAATTATTTGACACGATTTTCCTCTCCAGGTAAGCAAACCTCGCATTGGCTACCGCGATTAAGATCTGCAACAACTGCCGTATGCGCCTCGCCTAAACCTTGAACGCTAATCTGGGGGTGGAGGATGTCTATTGAGGATAGTACCAGCCGCGATATCATGGATGAGCGGTGTATGTCGTTCTCCTGGTTCTAGCTCTATAGCTGTCGGTTTTGCACAGGCCCGGGACACAAAGCCAAGACCGAGCTGCCCCGAATGATTTCTGCCCCAACAAACAAGCTCACGACTATTGGCGAGTGCAACAGAATGCCATCGCCCGCACGCAATGCGAGAAATTATTGCATTTTTTTTGAAACCCTGGATTCGGGCCGGAACCATGTGATTTGTTTCATTGTCATCGTGTCCAAGGGCCCCGTATCTACCCCTACCCCACGAATAGACTGTACCTTGTTCGCAGATGGCAAACCTAAAAAGATCTCTGAACCTGCGATGATCAGGGACCAAACAAGACGCTGTCTGCCCCCTTCACTGGGCGAGCTGATCATCACGAGGTGGAGTCTCCCGCAGCAATTCCAACCACACCTTCTAGTTCTGTTTTGTTTGAAAATTGATTTGCAACACATTTAGAGTTCAGGCAGGCCTCGTCATTTCTTGAATCAACGGGCGGAAGGCTGCCTCTCGATCGCCCATTTTTATTGTGTCGTTGTTTAAATGACATGCAACCGCATACTAGCACGGCACCCGAAGCGAAAAGTAGGAGCGAGTGTTGATGACCACCTGTGCAGTGAACTAGATTCGTATTGTCAGCGTCGACGCGAATTGATTGAGGCAAGTCCGGCTGCAAATTTTCTTCATCTGCCACATCCTCCAGCTCGAAACTCCCCCAGACATATGCTCGACAAGGATGAGACATCAAAGAATTCTAATCATCCGGGAGGCTGTTTCATGATTGTATGTGCGTTTGCACAGTAAGCGTCGACGCATGAGCGCACAAACATCTTTCATGAGCGTTGACGCAAGAGCTCTAGAGGTGCACAGAATCTTGTTACCTCGCTCGTTTTTACCGCCGCAAATCCTCTGTGACTTAAGACAGGGCACTTTCGTATCCAAGGAGAACATCGAAGCGGCCATGAATCCAATCCAACCGAGTTAAAGCACTACACCCTCTATGAAGGCGCGGGCGGGCGTGGGAATACAATCCCCAACTGGTGGCCCGCCGACTACCACCAGAAATTGAACGAACTCAGAGACGGGGGTGCGTGGCGCTGATCCAGCTCCACTCCAAAGTCCGACTCTGAGTCGGAGTCGGCGCCGAACTAGAACGACGCCTCGAGCACCAGCCCATCAAGCTCAACAACTATGTAGCAACCCACAACTGGGACATGAAGAACCACAACAAACGTGCCGAAGCAGACATGGGACATGATGCCCGATATGTGCAGATAGCTGGAGGTCTGATCACAGGCGCGAGCAACAAACAACTTGAATCGGACGGCGAATCGGAACCCGAGGCCAAAACTGGAATCCCGCTGGCTCCGCCGGCCCCGCCGGCCGCCCGTCGCGCGCCCACTGTGCCCCCCTCGCCCACTGTGCCCCCCTGTTGTGTCGACCACCCCCCCGCACCCCGAGGCCTCTCCAGATAGGCAGGGCCGGGCGCGGCAACTGTGTCTCGCATCGTAGCTAGAAACCCCGGGCACCCGGAGCCGTATACTAGAAACCCCGGGCACCCGTTCTAGTTCGCTCTAGTAGGCCCCACGGCCCCGCGGCCGCCGGCGGCGGCAGAAAACCTCGCCCAGAACCCCCCCCCCTGCGCCGGATGGAACCCGAAACGCCCCCGAGAATTTTGGGTCGGCGGCTGGGGGCTTTACTCAGGCGCCGGGGCGGATGGGTGGGGTCCGAACTAGAGAGCGTCGAATTTCCCGCGTTCGTCTCTCTACTAGCTAGGTTTCGACTCGAACACTGCCACGCCCCACGAGGCTTATGGCCTCAAGCAGGGCAGGAGCAACGACACACGCCGTGGAATAAGACCAGGCGAGAGTTGTGAGTTCCTCGTCGGAGAACTCGTGTATCCTTGCTATCGCGGCGACAGCGATTGAATCAAACGTTTCCTTGTGCGGTATCCCAGCTTTAGCGAAGTATCTAGCTACCAAAGCCAGCTGCCGGGGATTTAGCATGTCAAGGTCGTGTGTGATAGCATTTGAGAGCGCGACGTAAAACTCC
>Ga0099800_1297_pt1 | contig 11262 bp, 8 predicted proteins | sample Uncmet6_SortRC_1_FD_89868 | JGI IMG/M metagenome (GOLD analysis project Ga0099800, IMG submission 89868) | Marine eukaryotic communities from CALCOFI LINE 67, Pacific Ocean - CN11_C50_N6_SortRC_1 | ecosystem: Environmental > Aquatic > Marine > Oceanic | place: Pacific Ocean: Monterey Bay | collected... | reverse complement strand
GATGATGTCCTCTATTCTTTTAACCGGCAGAGGTTAAAAGATCACCCTTACCACAAAGTTAATGGTGGTTCTTATGAGTACTTCAAAGCCATGGATATGGATAACCTGATTGGCGATATCAAAAAGCTAGATGATTATACGGTTCAGTTCCTGTTGAAAAAACAGGAAGCTCCTTTTCTGGCTGACCTTGCTATGGACTATGCCTCTATCTTGTCGGCTGAATATGCCGATGTGCTAACGAAAAAAGGTAAAAAGGAAGCGCTGGATATGGAGCCCGTGGGCACCGGTCCTTTTGTCTTCAAACGTTATGTCAAGGACCAAGTGGTCCGTTATACGGCTAACAAGGAATACTTTCGCGGTAAACCGGCTATCGATCGATTGATCTTTGCCATCACTCAGGATCCAGGAGTGCGGTTTCAGAAGCTGAAAACTGGGGAGTGTCATTTCGTAACTGAGCCTAACCCTCAGGATATTGCTCAGATGAAAAAAGATCCCAAGATCAAAGTTATGGAACAGCCCGGATTGAATGTCGGGTATTTGGCGATGAATGTGGAAAAGAAACCTTTCGATAATCCTAAGGTTCGTCGTGCTGTGCATCTGGCTTTGAATCGCAAGGCGTATATTGATGCCATTTATTTTGGCAACGCTCAGGTGGCCAAGAATCCGATTCCTCCAACTATCTGGTCCTATAATAAGAATACTAAAGACTATGATTATAATCCGGCAGAATCGAAACGTCTGCTGAAAGAAGCCAAAATTAAGGATGGGATTGAAGTTGAATTATGGACTCTGCCGGTTTCTCGTCCCTATAACCCCAATGGCAAAAAAATGGGAGAGATGATGCAGGCTGATCTTAAAAAAGTCGGCATTAAAGCCAAGCTGGTCACATATGATTGGCCGACTTATTTAGCTAAGTCTAAGAATGGTGAGCATGAGATGCTGCAAATGGGTTGGACGGGAGACAATGGTGATCCTGACAATTTCTTGCATGTGTTGCTGGGTTGTTCTGCTGTTGAAGCTGGGGCGAACCGGGCCCGCTGGTGTGAGAAGAGCTTTGAAAAGCTGATCAACCAGGCAAAGGTGACGAGTAATATTAAAGAACGGACCCGCTTGTATAAAAAAGCCCAGGAAGTTTTCAAAAAGGAAGCTCCTTGGGTAACTCTGGCTCATGCTAAAGTTTATCGAGCGATGTCAGCTAAGCTGGAAGGCTATAAAATTGATCCTTTTGGTGGGGATTATTTTGATCGGGTAGATTTCAACGACAAAGGGCACTGATATTTAGTGCTCTTGATTAAGCTTTGAGGAAGGCTGATGGCTGCATCTTTGTTAAAGCGTTTGCTGGTGATTGTTCCCACATTGCTCGGGGTATCGATTTTGGCTTTTGGCTTGATTCGACTCGTCCCGGGTGATCCCGTTCTGCTGTTGATTGGTGAGCGAGGAGCATCCCCTGAAGTATATGCCGAAATGAGGGCCAACCTAGGCCTTGATCAGTCTCTGCTTAATCAGTACATGCAGTTTGTCGGTCGCGCAGTGACCGGTGATTTGGGTACTTCTATTATTTCCAAGCGACCAGTGATGGAAGAATTTTTAGACCGGTTCCCGGCCACTGTGGAGCTGGGTTTTCTGGCGATGATTCTGGCCATTGCGATTGGGATTCCAGTTGGGATCGTGGCGGCCGTAAAGCGTAATTCCTTTCTGGATTATTTCTTCATTGGGGTGTCTCTCATCGGTTATTCCATGCCTATTTTCTGGTGGGGCTTGATCCTGATCCTGGTTTTTTCTGTGAGCTTGGGGTGGACCCCGGTGTCAGGGCGGATTGATGTCTTGTACGACATTGAGCCAGTGACGGGTTTTATGCTGATAGATTCGTTGCTGAGTGAAGAAGGCTGGCCAGCTTTTTGGGATGCACTGCGGCATCTGGCCTTGCCGGCGATGGCGCTGGGAACTATACCCCTGGCGGTGGTGACCAGGATGACTCGGTCCAGTTTGCTTGAGGTTCTGGGGGAAGATTATATTCGGACGGCGAAGGCTCAGGGGTATGGCTCATTGTGGGTGGTCTGTGTGTATGCGATGCGCAACGCTCTGATTCCTGTTGTGACTGTCATTGGTTTGATGTTTGGCTCGATTATCACTGGTGCGATTTTGACGGAAACTATTTTTTCCTGGCCCGGGATTGGTAAATGGTTGGTCCATAGTGTTACTGCCAGGGATTATCCGGTGATTCAGGGGGGGATTCTGCTGATTGCATGTCTGGTGATTATGATCAATATGGGCGTTGATTTAATGAACTCGCTGGTTAATCCTAAATTGAGGGATCTTCAATCATGAATCAATTAGTGGGTACAATCGAAACCGTGAATATACAGCCGGCAGAAATAAAAGAACCGCATCCTATGGCGGAGTTTTGGTACTTTTTTAAACAAAACACCGGGGCCGTGATTGGTCTCAGTATTGTGATGATTTTTTTGGTGTTGGCGATTGTGGCTCCATGGTTGAGCCCCTTTGACCCAGCTGAAATCCAGGATGGGGCATTGCGTTTGGGTCCAGCATGGACGGCGGATGGGCATTTACCTTATCTGCTGGGCACTGATGATGTGGGGCGTGATCAATTGAGCCGGTTGCTCTATGGAGCCAGGATTTCTTTGGGGGTTGGTTTTGTGGTGGTGTTTATCTCGTTAACAGCCGGGACTTTTCTGGGGCTGATGGCGGGATACTTCGGTGGCTGGGTGGATCACATTGTGATGCGCAGTGTTGATATTCTGATGTCTCTGCCTTCTATCCTGTTGGCGATCGTAGTGGTTTCGATTCTTGGCCCCAGTCTGCTCAATGCGATCATTGCGGTGAGTGTTGTGGCGATGCCTGGTTTTGTGCGGTTGACCCGGGCTAGTATGATGAGTGAAAAGGTTAAAAACTATGTGGTGGCTTCCCGGACTTTCGGGGCTCATCCAGCCCGTTTGATTTTTCGAGAAATTTTACCCAACTGCATGGCGCCGATCATGATTCAGGGAACATTAGGTTTTAGTGAGGGCATCTTGAATGCAGCGGCTTTGGGTTTTTTGGGCTTAGGAGCTCAGGCTCCCACTCCTGAATGGGGAACGATGTTGGCAGATTCAAGAGCCTTTATTGAAAGTTCTCCGTGGATGGTAACCCTTCCTGGTCTATGTATTTTGCTGGTTGTGTTGGGGTTCAATTTATTTGGTGATGGTCTTAGAGACGCCTTTGATCCTAGATTAAGAAAATAGTAGATAAGAATGGAAAAGAACGATCCTCAGATGTTAGGGCGTCAGTAACTAGGAAACAATGACTATGCTGCTGGAAATCAAAGATCTAAAAGTAGGTTTTAGCACCCTTAGAGGGCCGATGCAGGCTATCAATGGGATTGATTTGCATGTGGCGGCCGGCGAATCCTTGGGGATTGTGGGTGAATCTGGTTGCGGCAAAAGTCTGACCAGCCTTGCGGTAATGGGGTTGCTGCCAGATACTGCTAAGGTTACGGCTGAGCGTCTCTCCTTTAACGATCGCAATTTGCTTAAGGCATCCGCCGGCGAGCGGCGAAGGCTGCGGGGCAGTGATATGGCTATGATCTTTCAGGATCCCATGAGTGCCCTGAACCCCAGTTTTACCGTTGGTTTTCAAATGGATCAGTTGCTCAAGCTTCATGAAAGGCTAACCCGTCACGAACGGCGGCGGCGCAGCATTGAGTTATTAAATAAGGTTGGTATTCCCGACCCCGAGAGTCAACTCTATGTCTATCCTCATCAATTATCAGGGGGGATGTGTCAGCGGGTGATGATCGCAATGGCGATTTCCTCCAACCCTCGCTTGTTGATTGCTGATGAACCTACCACTGCTTTAGATGTAACGATTCAGGCGCAAATCCTGGCACTTTTGAGAGAGATTCAGAGTGAAGAAAACATGGCTCTGATTTTGATAACTCATGATTTAGGCGTAGTGGCACAGATGGCTAGTTGAGGATTAAAAGAACTGGGGCTCCCTTCAGAACAATAAACCAACGATTTGGGAGCTGCCTGTGCAGAAATGGCCCCCACGGATATCAGTAAGCTTAACACGGTCTGCGCTTTGATCGTCACTGTCATACCTCACGGCTTGGAGTTTTCATGTTTTAATCTTTTTTTGACTACCCTAAAACCAAGTTTATGTAAACCTCAGCTAACGGACACTCAGGACACTCCCATGAATTTAGGATCACTTAAATATCAATGACTGATTATTTTTAACAGCATAACAAGCCAAACCCTACTAAACTGAATGCTGTTATTGCCTTCACGAATATGGCGCACTCACAAAAAAAAAGTAACATACCGTCGATTCAAGGCTAAAATTTGCGGCACGCAATAAAGTAGCAGCCTTTAAATGTCTACTGTGCCGCCTTCTCACACAAACCTGCTCCATGTAACATCATGGTGCATGGGTCGGTCACATTAAAATCATTAATGGATGAGAGACTATTCAATAAGCAGGGGAGACGAAGGCAAAACTTCTCTTAAATAACGATGGTATCCACTGATAAAATAAGTACAACTCATAGCTACAGCCTTTTACCCATTCCCGTGATCGCCGCCATTTTCATTGAAACCCAGTTTGTGATCATAGCTTAAAACATAGTTAAATGCTTTTAAACAATGTTAAACCAGTTTTCCTCAAACCCTCCCCACCATATTCAAGTGTCACTATCTGAACAGAAAGTATGACCTTTGTCATATAAACAACACCGTTAGCGAAAAACTGGCAGAAGTTCGGAATATTTTCAAGAAGATACTCCAAACGAAACATTGGAACGCTTTATGCAATTAGAGCAGTGTTAAATCATTAGCTGGTTGAATGCGGAAAATTAAAAGAGGCTCTTATGAAATTTTGGCTAATCCCCTCACTTCTTATAACAACAGCGGTGCTGAGCACAGGCTGCGATCAAATGTCTGAACCACCACCACCACGGATCAGCAGTGTCCCTGCGCCAGGTACGGGGACTTCTACGACACCAACAGTGACACCTATACAGTCAGGTCTGTCTGAAGAAGAAAAAATGAAAGAAGCAGTGGACGAGATTCTACTGAAATTAGAAAAGCAAAAAGACGACCTCAAAGTCATTAATGGTGAGATCGAAAAGATTGTTAGTGATTACCCTAATGCTTCCACACAAATACGTGAGAACTTAGAAAGTGCCTTAAATAGCAAATACAGCGACGTCCAATTTGCAACGAATAAAATCAAAGAATTGTTCACAGATTTGGAAATCCTTCAGGTAGGTATCAGCAGCAAGACCGAAGCTGGTCCATACTATGATGGAGTCATTGCTGGCCAAACCAATCGCGCCTTTTTCGATGAACAAGGTAAAACCGAAGGTGACACCGGAGATCTCGACAAAAAAATCGCCAACCTTAGTTTTTCATATCCGAACCCCGATGCGAACTTTATCTTGGGATATCAAAATGTAGTCAATGCTGACTACGCTAACGGCCTTCTTTTTGGCTACCGCCGGTTCCTAGTTGAGCAACTAAGTGACAACGATAATAACAATAATAATAATAATAATGGTGGAGAATGTCCCTCAAAGAAGTATGGGAGCCTTTTTCAGTGTGGTGCTAATATCTGCGCTAAATCAGATGCTAACTTCCTAAATACCTGTGTGGCCCGGAAAAATGAACAGCTGACGACACAGGGCAACCCCAACATCAGTGAGTGTCCTACAGCATTTTATGGTAGCGTCTATCAATGTGGCGATGCTCTCTGTGCCAAATCTGATGCACAATATCAAAACATGTGCGTATTAACCGGCTCTGGAGCACCTATCAATAATAATGATAACAATATTGCTGACTGCAACTCTATATCCTATGGATCTATCTTCCAATGCGGCAATAATGTCTGCGCAAAATCAGATGCTGACTTCGAGGTCACCTGCGTGCTTAAGAAGAATACTCAAACACCTTCCAGCACCAATAGTAACTATGATGCCTGCGGTACTCCTTTTTACGGTAGTGCCTTTACCTGCGGTAATTCACTATGTGCTAAATCAGATGCTGCGTTTAAAAACATCTGCAGCCTTTGAGAAGAATTTGACTTAAAGCATCACGCTAAAACAGCGAATACGAGAAAAATCAAAGGCGCATTCATAACATGAATGCGCCTTTTAAATTCCAAACAAAAAATAAGCACCACTGTGGTCATTTTAAATGCCACCACCCAACCTTATTAGCCCTGCAGAAATGTCAGAGCTTATCTTCCTCAGCTGCAACCAAGACAAATAAAACCTACGTCATCAGCGCAAGCCACCTTCAACATTTATTGATTCAAAAAAGAGACTTACGGCACAACCAAAACCTATCCGGAGGGCTAGCCCCTGCTGAAGCAAGCCATAAAGTACTTTTAGCCTTTAGTTTCAGTCAATTAGCACAAGACCATGAGCCGTCAAATAAGCAACCCTGTTTTTACCATCGTGGGGATGAAACCGGCTTGAGCTTAGTTGACCAAACAGCCAGTTTACCCTAAACCTATGTAAAGCAATAGGATATCGGATAACTAGTCAATTAGTTCACAAGGAATCAAGATGAAAACCAACTCGTTCTCAAAAGTGAGCCTAGCTGTTTCCCTAAGTCTAATCGTCAGTAGCTGCAGTATCGCCCCAAATAAAGAAAAACCTGTAGGCACGGTCACAGTGCCTACTTTACCAATCCAGACCAACACCGGCGGCGTAAATACCACCCCAGAAGGCGGACAACATATACCACTGCCTTCAGGTGACATCATCCCGGTATCCATGATCGGCGGCACACCTTATATCCCTATGGTGGCCATCGTTGCTGATGATGATTATGCCAAGATTCAGAGCAAGGTTCAAAACCTGGAGGCTGCTGAAAAAAACGCTTTTCTCAGCCGTGAGCTAGAGACGGTAGTCACCGCTCTAAAAACATCGCTTCAGATCACCCAGACTAAGACGTATCCAAAACTAGGATTTATAGTCACTCATGTGGCTTTACCGGCCTATGAAAAACTCGGCCAGATAAAACTACCCTATTCATTAATAGCTAATCCAGTAGCTCTTTCTCAATCCAAACTGATGAGCAATGGCAAGATCACCGACCCCCGCCAGGCAAGTGTTGGCTTTAGCCCGCTCAAAGCTATGGGAGTAACGACCTTTGAACGAATCATCCAGGATGAGCTGGGAGTGACACCCAATGGAGCCCGGGTCAAAGTGGGCGTCCTCGATACCGGCATCACTTTAAACCACCCCACTTTTAATGAAGTCCAGAGACCTGTCTCCCGCATCACTTATATCAACGATGTTTCCAAAGAGGGCCGCGTTTATTTTCATCCCCAAGAAAGCATCACCACAACCATTCAAGATGGCCGCCTCACTGTCAAAGCCAACATGATTGCTCCCGTAAAAGGAGAGGTCAGCCCTGACCCAACAAAATTTACTCCGTATGAATCCGAGCTCATGGTAGAAAAAGGCAGTCCATTGTGGAAAGCCTTAACCACTGCCTCGGGAGCCCGGCTAGGACTTTGGACTGAAAAAAGTTACGTGGGCAAGGTAGACCTCACCGGTGATGGCAGCACCGAATCACAGTTTTTAGTGATCTTGGTACCCTCCCCCGCTGGAGCCGACGCCAAAGGAACTCTCTACATTGCGAGTAACGGCAATGATTTTCGCAATAGCAAACCATTGCAGGATTGGAACCTAACCGGTGACACTATCAACCTGGGCGCTGAAAAAATAGGTTTTGCCATGGGCAGCTTTGTGGTCCCTAACGCAAGCGCCGAAAATACAACAGGTAAAGTCACCGCAGCTGGCACCGGCAAAGTCAACGCAACTGGCACCGACAAAGATCAGGACCAGACTAAATTGTTTTATGCGGTTCCGGTTGGCCATGATGCTGGTGGTCATGGCACCCATGTGGCTGGCATCGCTGCCGGTAAAAAATTGATTCAAAATGACAATGATCAGACTCTGGCAAGAGGGGTTGCCTCAGAAGCCGAAATTCTATTTAGCAAAGTCTGCCTGTCCCAAGGGGGCTGCGTAGACACTTCCTCTGCCATGGCAGACCTAGCTAAACAGGGAGCAGAAGTGATTAATCTGTCTCTTGGGTTTTTATCGCCGGAAAATGATGGCTACGGGGTTTCAGCAATCCTAACCAATCGTATGACCGAACAATATAATGTTCTCTTTGTCCGCTCCGCCGGTAACAGCGGTCCGGGGATCAACACCGTAGGTAATGTCTCTTCCGCAAGGCTCGCCTTGTCCGTGGGAGCCACCGCCTCCAATGAAAATGTCCAGCGGGTTTATCAAAATGCTGGCGCTATTGATCCGGAAAAAGTAGATCCCAACGATCCTCTTTCTGACGCTTTTGTTACTGACTTTAGTTCTCGTGGCCCGACAGCAGCTGGTGGTTTTAAGCCTGATGTGGTGGCCCCCGGGGTATTGCTCAGCGCCCAACCTCTGAACCAAACCAATGGTCAAGCACCGGGCTTTGCTGTCTTTCAGGGAACCTCCATGTCTGCACCGGCGGTCACCGGCGCCGTGGCTCTGTTGTTAGATGCAGCTAAAATCTATAACAATCGCTACCCCCAAAGACCATTACCAACCGATGCCATCACTTTAAAGCGAGTGCTCATGACATCAGCGATGCCATTCAACGTTCATCGCTTCGACCCAAGCCTGGAACCAACGAAACAGTATGTTCAGGGCAAATACACCTGGATCGATCAGGGGATGGGGATGGTGAATCTACCCCGAGCCTGGGAAGTATTGAAAGCCGAAAGAGACCAGTTAATGGCCAGTCCGGTTTACACCGACGATAAAGGTTTGCGCCGAAACATCGCCATCGATTACCAGGTCAGGATTCTGCGGACTAACCCTAATGGCCAGGTCTTCAACGGCACCCGAGCTGCGGATGAGCCTAAATTCGAAGGCCTAAAAGGCAAGCCCGAAAAAAGGTTCGGCCGCGGGATCTGGCTGGACGCCAATGAACTCACCGAGAGAGTGGATGTGCAAATTGCCAGGCGCCTGCCGTCTTCAACCCTGGGAGCCGCCTATTACGGTGAACTGTTGCAAAAGCTTTATACCAGCGGTGACGTATTCAAATTAAAAACGATCTATCATGGTTCTTCCAGCCAATGGCTGAAAGTAGGAGTTCTAAAGCAAGCCCAGTGCTGGGATTCTCCGGCTTCAGATGAACTAACTGTTCTTGGAGCAGGCTCCAGCGACAATGACCAACAGGGTGCCTCAGGTCAGTCGGAAAGCACACTCCATATTTGCACGGACTTAAAAACGATTAAAACTTTACCAGCAGGAGATCATGGGGCGATCATCTCTGCTTACCGGTATGACCGCGACTCAGGCACAGTGGAAGCAACACCTGCCTTCCGCATCCCGGTTTACCTGACCAAGCCCCACCAAACCCTGGCAGGAGACACCGCTTATGAAGTATCCGGAACAGTGCGTTCCCTGGATATTGCCCGTCATTATGTAGAAGTTCCGAAAGGGACTTCATCAGTGACAGTAAAAGTGGAAGTCCCTTTCCATAAAGGGGATGAAATGGATGAAGACAGGGACTGTTCTCTGGTTATCGCCGATGTGTTTCAGGGAGGAAACACCCTGGTGGCCGGCAGAGATTCATGGGAAAACAAAAGGACCTTTGCTCAAAACTGCTCGACCCTGGGTAACCTAAAAATTTTGGATAAAAAACTGGCCACCGCCACCTACACGGTGATGGATCCTAATCCCGGCATCTGGAACATTGTAGCCACTGGCTATGGCCCGTTTGCTATAAGTCAGTACAAAATTAGAGTAGATTTTGCTAAAGCAGAAACAGACAAAAAAGAAATCCTGTTGGACCAGGATAACCTGCTCAGTGAAGTTCAAGTTAAAATATCCGGATCCAATATTACTCCGGACGAAAAATTATCGGCATTGGAACTTCAGGGGTTAGAGAAGAAGCAACAGATCACAGCCATCAAGGGTGATGTGGAGTTTTCCAGCAGGGTTTAAAACTGTAAAAATAAGCACAACCCTTGCTGCTACAGCTGATCCAAAAACAGATTTAGATTTAACCATCCTTCTATGCTCAGATCAGGATAGCAGTAACTGCAAACCAGCCGGCAGCAGCGGCAATGCCACTTCTGATGAAACAGTCACAATTCCGGTTACAAGCGGCAGCTATTTCTTAGTGAGGGTCAATGGCTATGCTATCCCTGATGCCGACAAAGCTGATTACCTTCTGTCACTATTATTGACCAATGAGCTAGAATCGTATCCAACTAAGTTGCAACTGGAAGCGGATGATAGCTTTGGCATCAGCAGCACCATTGCCAAGAATTCCCCTTATCTGAACTCTGATTACTTTGAGACTAAGGGCTTTGACATCATTGGCGACTTACGCATCCGCAACACCAGCAACCAGAATTTGTTGCGGATTCCAGTGAAGGTCCAGTCCCCTAGTAAACTTGCTGATGAAACCAGCGAGGAAGACAATGGTAAGGAAGAGGAAAATAATGGTGAGGAAGAGGAAACTAGCGGCGAAGAGACAGACTCGACGCCACTGGCGCAGCAATAACTCAGGTTAGAGACAGCATTTCTTATACTTCTTGCCACTACCACAGTGGCAAGGATCGTTTCTTCCCAAATTCTTGTGCATGTTGAATACCTGTGCCACCGGCTTTTTAGGCCCACAACAAGGAGCGCCAACTTGGCATTCTTCGTGAGCGGTATCGTTAGTGACTACAGCTGAAGCAACTTCGGCATCATTCTGCTCTGAAAGCTCTTGGTTCATCTTTATTTTCCTTCAGTTTATAAAGAAATCATCAGTTTAATGATCTAGTTTTATTCAACCTTTCCATCCGGCTTAAACCAGCGTCAAGTTTGGTACCTTTATCACATCTCAATATAAAAAAATAATAAATATGTAAACATCTAATATAAATAACTATATTGGGATTTCAAATCCACTCTGGCCTTTTGATTTTGATGCCAGTATCCTCCTACACTTCAAAAAGTATTTATGACGACGGACAGCCTCCAGCTAGCTGAGGCCCGTAGATATATTGAGTTGTTCAGGAGGAATCCATGGCCATCAAGCATCTCTTCGATGAGAGCACTAATACCCTTACCTACATCGTTCACGATGAAACCTCCAGGGATGCAGTGATTATCGACCCGGTGTTAGATTTTGACTTTGCCAGCGGCAGGGTCAGCCGACAAGCCATCACCCGGCTGAAACATTATGTGAACGAGCAGGGCCTGCA
>Ga0099800_1296_pt1 | contig 11292 bp, 8 predicted proteins | sample Uncmet6_SortRC_1_FD_89868 | JGI IMG/M metagenome (GOLD analysis project Ga0099800, IMG submission 89868) | Marine eukaryotic communities from CALCOFI LINE 67, Pacific Ocean - CN11_C50_N6_SortRC_1 | ecosystem: Environmental > Aquatic > Marine > Oceanic | place: Pacific Ocean: Monterey Bay | collected... | reverse complement strand
TACGGCTTGAACTATAACATCCTTAGGATACCAGCTCCCTTTAGTTTTCTACATGTTAAACCTCTTGGCTACCTGAGAAAGGGAGACTATAGCAGTATATAGTGGTAATCTCTATCTGCGACAGAACCGGATCGAGCAGTACCAGGAAAAAATGCAGTGCCGGCTGCCTAGCTAGAATGTGATCTTCCATCTTAGTAGCGATAAAGAGCTCGTGCGGAGAAAATGACCCCAGCTCATAGCTTCGGGTTCCTCTTCTTCGAGCATAGGAGCTCTGAGCTTGGTTTCGATGGTATAGGATGCACCAGCAGCTATGATGGGGAAGACTAGCAAGGGAATACCTGTGGACTTGGAAACACTGTACCAGTCGCCTTTAAAAGGGAAAATGACCTCGTATATAGTGTAAATGGGCCAGTCCCAAATTTGGTAAAAAATCAAAGACTCAAGATGATAGCGGCGGACTGTGCCTCTTTGGAGTGTGGCGGCGTAAGGGATGAGGGCGGAACCTAAGAGCAGGTTACCTATCGAGCCCGCAGCAGAAATCCAGCGGCTGTCAGATTTCTTTTTGGATGCTGAGATCCCTGCGGGTGGGATCACATGAACACAACCACCGACCAGTCTGCCACCGCAAATGTGTGGAAAAGGTCTAAATTTGTCTACATCCCAGCCATTGGCAAGGCCGACTATGGCGTGGAAAGTTTCATGGGTAAACACAGTGCCGAAACCACCGACTAATTGGGTTCTGCTTGGGTCAGGGTCTTCGGTGTAGATTCTCTCGGCAGCAAATGCAGACATTGAGAGTAGTCGGTAAACTAGAAAAACAGTGAGCAGAAGTTTCATGGTCAGTTACCCTTTATGGAACAAGTCTACTGAGGTCTTCGGTATTTCTTGGCTGTGGTTGAATCATTTTCGACATAAATTCCTGGCGGCGGTATTGTCGCAGGCTCAAGGGGAGAGTTTTTTTAGAATTCCGGAAAAACATTTGGAAAGGAAGCTATTTTAAGCGCTTGCTTCCTGCAGACCTTTACTTCTGGCGAGAGTCTGAGACTCTATGTTACCGAGTCTCTTGGGCCTGCAAGGCGCAGCGAATTTTTGAGGATTTAGAAACATTGTCGCCACTGGCAAGCAATTATGCTAGGGTGCGGAGCGCACACTAAAGCAAAGAGTAAAAGATCATGATAGAAGTCGGTAAGGTCCAGGTATTAAAGGTAAAAGCGGAGGATTCGTCGGGTTTTTATCTCGTCTGCCCCGAAGATGATGAGGTCTTTCTGCCTGGCACCCTAGCCCAACAGGGCGCTGCTGAAGGTGATGACCTGGAAGTCTTTGTTTTCATAGATGGTAGGGGCGATAGGCTGGCTACTAGCCAGAGGCCGCTGGCACAGAAGGGTGATTTGGCTTGCCTAAAGGTGGTGGAAGAAACTGATTTTGGGGCTTATCTGGATATGGGGGCGCCGAAAGATCTTCTGGTACCTAGCAAACTCCAGAAGTACCCGATGGATGTGGGAAGCTATCACGTTGTCAAAATACAAGAGGATGCTGAAACAGGTAAGTTATTTGGTACAGAGGTTGTGGGGGCCTTTTTGCAAAAGCCATCTGACCTAAAATCACGGCAGCATGTGGTGGTCCGACCTTTTCATGCGACCAAACTTGGATACAAATGTTTGATTGATGGTACCTACATGGGGATGATCTATCACAATGAGACTTTTATTAAGGTTGAACTTGGTGAAGAGTATCCCGGTGCGGTTAGTCAGGTTCGACCTGATGGTCGCGTGGACGCACTTTTGACCCGCACAGGGCGGGCAGCGACTAAGGATGCGGTGGAGATGGTCCTTGCTAAGCTTGAAGCAGCTGGCGGCCGGCTAGACCTCAGTGATAGGTCGCCGAAGGAAGAGATATATAGTCTGCTAAACATGAGTAAGAAGTCTTTCAAGAACGCCGTTGGCTCTCTTTACAAAAGCCGCAAGATCACGATTGGTCAAGGATATATCGAGACTCTTCGCTAGTTGCTGAGGTGTTGCGGAGATCTATACCTGCGGCAGGATTTTTGGCGTAATAATGTGTCATAATATTATATAGGACTGTCTGGGATGGGTACTGCCGGTTTTGCAGCCTATTGTGGGCTAAAGGTTTGGTGACTATATTCAAAGTTCAGAGGAGTGATCTATGGGTATGAGCAGGGAAGCCCGAGTATTGGCTTTCTTTAGTCTCTTCACTGCATGCAGTATCATGCTGGTTGCGATTGGTTTGTGGGAACATAGTCGTGTAGACAAGGAGAACCTGCTGCGTAATGAGATGCGGGAGTGTCTGATTGCAAAGGCGTGCTTGGAAGTGGAAGGGTTTGTTGTCGAAAACCTTAAGGAACGCTATGTAAAGCAAACTTTTAACTTTCCGGCCATTCTATCGTTTGTCTACCAGGGTTCGCCCTATCGGATCAAATCAAAATACCGTCATTTCTTTAAAGAACAGTTTCCGCCGGGGACGACTATTAAGCTGGTTCTCAAGCAAGATAGGCCGGAGTCGGCACTCAGTCAAAACTATATTTCAAATATTGATTCTTACTTGGGATCTTGGGTGGCATATGGTTTCGCAGGCGTTTTTATGATCATTGCGAGCATAGGTGCGCGGCTTTTGCAACGGCGGCCGGCTAGGCCTCAGGATAAAGCCGCATAGGGTGTTCATGTCGTGACTTAATTAGCTTGGTGGTTTCGCCATGCACAGCCTGCTGCAGCAGCTTGTTCCCATTGATCGAAGGCCTCCGCTAGTTATTCATGCCTCGCAACTAGTGGCTATGAATAAAGTCTGCTACTTCCTGCTCGTCCCAAAAGAACGGCTGGAGGATTTGACCGTGCAACCCCATACCTTTACTGTGTGTGCTATTACTTCTTAGGGTTAGACTTCTGGCGAAAAAGTTGTTCGGCATGTTTGCCGCATTGGCGATCAGATCAAAAGTCAACTTACTGATAGCTAGTAAAGAGTCCAGGTCAATTTTTTCCTCAGTATCTGTGACCTCGTGATAGTTTGTATGCAGGCCAGTGTGGAACACAGTTGCTATAATACCGGCCCTTGCAAATGGAACATGGTCTGAAGCCCCGTCTTTGCTATTGTCAAACAAGACGTCGATCTCATAGCGATTGGCACGTTCTGTGAGAAGACCTTGTATGGCACTAAGTCCATCGAAGCGGATCCCATAGACCCGGCCTTCTCCATACCCGACCATGTCTAAATTCAGCATGTAGGCTATTTTATCTTTGGGAATAGTTGGGTTTTGCAGAAAAAATGAGCTACCAAGAAGTCCCAGCTCCTCTCCGGAGAAGGCCATAATAACGATATCTCGATCAAGCAGCGATTTCAGAGGAGCTAGCGCTTTAGCCGCAGCCAAAATCGCAACTGTTCCAGAAGCATTGTCATCGGCACCGTTATATATCTCATTCCCAGTTGTACCGATGTGATCCATGTGGGCCCCGAGAACGATGATCTCATCAGAACGGCCATTTCCAGGTAGTATGCCAATGATATTGTCTGTTCTTACAGTCCCATTCGTTCGCCTGTGATTGACGCTAAAATTCTGGAGATAACTTGTACCACCTGTTCCTCCCGGCTCTAGGCCGAAACTTCTGAATTTTTCTGCGATATGGGTGGCGGCTGTGCGGTTGCCATCACTACCAGTTAACCTGCCCTGCAAAGCATCGGAGCTTAGGTAACTTAGCTCTGAGGTAATAAATTCTCTATCAATGGCTGCTGCGCCTTTTTCAATTAGCTCAGCTACATCTTTCGTGCCGCCTGGTTGCCCTGTATTTGTTGAGGGTGGAGGTGGTATCGATACATTGTCTTGATTTCCCGGCGTGCCTGAAGAACCGTTTTCAGTTCTAGAGTCATTATTTTTGGTACCACTTTCTTGATTAGCGGAGCCTCTTTCTACTGAGTCTCTCGCATCTATCCGATTTTTGTTCGTTCGTCGTTCTAAGGTTTGGGGGTTGGTCGTGACTCCTAAGTTACAACCGATAAGAAACCAGGACGCACTTGCTAAGCTAATACATATTCGTAAGGTACATGCTTTCATCAGATCAACTCCTACTATTAACAACAGCCATTCATTATTCAAAATCGCACCCAGGGACGCTTCGGCAGTTTTGCTTGGGTTATTCAGTAGATTATTTTATGATGTTAAATACAGGTGCTTAGCTATAAGTTAATATAAAGAAAAAAATGAACACCTTGTTTTTTTTGGTCCATTTTACGGAAGAGAAATGTGGTTTTTGACTATGGGTGGGCGGTTTGATCATCTTTTTTCCGGCCTAAACCTCTAAAATAGATATCGAGTATCTGGTGGTGTTCTTACAGCTCCGAATAATATAGGGTCAGGACGGTTAGCTCCCACGATTGTTAAATGATAAAGACTGATAGACATGGCTTCACTACCAATTTTTAAATGGGGCCTTATTCTTTAGGTGGTGACGGGAAATATTTAGGTTTTACTAGTCAGTGTCATTGCCTGCGCTTGAACTTGCACTTGCACTTGCTGCGCCACTTCCTCTGACCTGTGCCTTCCCCTGTGCTGTTGATCTAGCCCCGGCTACTCCGCCATTACTGTTTGCACTTGCTGAAGATGAAGCACTGGCACTAGCAGTTGCGCCGTTGCCTGATGCTTCGCCAAATGCCGCCGCTTGGGATGATGCGGCCGCTTGAGTATTACCAGGTCCTCCTGACTGCGCTGATGACTCAGACGATGACAGTGCCTCCGATGATGAGTTTGCTTCAGTCGGCAATGCACGAGTTGCTATTTGCTTACCTTTGACGCTTTGGCCGAATAAGATCGTATCCATGTCTTTGATAATGGCTTGAACGACGATATCATTGATATCAACTCTCTTGGGTACATCCATGGTTGATTCTACAAAGATATTTGACCGTAATTCATACTCAGTGCTTTCTTCAATAGCAGAAAAGTAGGGTGTTTGGGACTCAGATGAGACAGACCAAGTGGTATCTCCATCGACTAACTTATCGAAATATTTTGGGTCGTCGGCTTCAATTTGGCAAGCTAGGCTCAGTGATGGTGATAAAGGAGTATCAATTCTTTTGCAGGTTAGGTAAGCCCCGGTAATCACCACTGGGGTGGATGCTGACTCTTGCCCCCCATCTGTGCCACTTTCTGCCTTAGTATCGCTAGACCTACCGCTAGTTAGCCTGGTTTTAACATCTGGAGAAAATACCGCAGCGTCACTGCAAGCTAGTGCAGAGAGAAAGAGAAAGGATATAAAGATGTGATAAACGTGGTTCAATCTAACTCCAGTTGGTCCATTGCTATCCCTATGGCGGGGTATCGGAATTTGAAATTAAGAAACCCATAAAAACTAAATACAGCTTAAAAAGCAGGTATATACAGGTTTATTTGCACCGGATAAGATTGCGGGATACTTTGATTTTTGCCTTGCTCTACATGGTTAGGAGCTGATCGCAGCAGGTCTTCATCGATTAAATTATAGCCTAGCTGATAGCGGCTGGCCCTAAACTTATCTTTACCACGATATTTTGTCAGACTTAATTACAATTAACGTGCACCGAGCTAGCCTGTCTTCATTGCTGGAGCGGTTTTTGACTACAATACCTTTCATATTTTATTACTAAAACCTCACATATGGCGCAGTAAGATATTGCTATTATTGGTACAAATATTAAAATTTAAGTCTCTTTTTATTTGTGTCGATAAGGTGGGTACTAAAGGCAGAGAATTTAATTATAGCGAAGTACGCAGCCTATTGTTTGATAAGGTCCGTAGTTGTTATTTAGTAAACTCTCTTTCTTTGAGGTTTTGGACTCTTTCTGGGCAAGCACCCTAAGGGCTGCCGGCATAGAGGAAGATCAAACTACCAATGCTGAACGCCTTGCTAGAAATTTCCTAATAATTCTTCAAGAGAAGTATCACGGGCTCTGTTGAGCTAAATATCTAGAAAATAATTTGATAGAGAAGGTAACAATATTTTGACTGAATTCAATGACAAAACTTTTAAGAGGTTTTTTGCGGTCATCAAAGATACGGTGGCAAACCCCAAAATTAGCAGCTGGAGCTTTATGGGTATCTTTTTAGTGACCGCCTTCGTAACGACCGGTTGCAAAAAACCAGCGACTGACGCTGATGGCAAGGTTTATGAAAGTGATCAATCTAGTAGCTTGCGGTCAAAAGGCGACGGGAAAAAAAGTGAGGAACTGGGAGAAATTGACTATTATTCTCTGGTTTGTAAAAATTTTGAAGATAAAAGTGAGCTGCGGGTGGATACCTTTTGCCATGTTGCCGTAAATGACAAAAAGTTAGAAAAACTAGATGACCTCGGCAGCCAAAGGAACTGGAGCTATAGCAATCAGGATTTTGAAAGCGAAGTTAAAGTCACGTCGGCTAATTCGGGTCCTTATCATGTTAAATACAGTGTGAAAGGCAAGGCTTGGGAAGATGTAAAAGGCGCAGCGGAATCGCTTGTAGTAGAACTTAGCTATTTGGACGCTGGGGGAAATCAAACCACCCTGTCTAAATCTGCTAAGGAAGTCTTGGCCCGGCGTTCTGATATAGGACGACGTCTAACAGTTATCCATCGTTTAACTCCTTTAAAATTGAGCGAAAAAAAATTCAGCTTCGATCAGTGGCAAGCTTCTTCTAGCGATAATGAAAGCTCTCTGAAAAATCACGGTTGGACGATTTCTTCTGATGGTCTGCTGGCTGGCTATGAGGGAAATGCCAAAGCCTCCAGTCTGATCAATATGAAGAATGCTATAGATTTCGAGTTTGATGTGGAAGTTTCTAGCCGCACTGCAGCTGATGTGGGGATTGTTTTTGGTCTAGGAGAGAGTGAACCACGCTTCCAGTATATTCTCAGTTTTGTAGAAGGTTTAGTCAAAATCACAGGTCCAACGGGCGTCGCATTAGACCAAAAAGAAAAATGCTTGAGTGAGTTTATAGCTGATAAAGGTATCACCCATGTAGAGGCTGAGAACATGAAAAGCAGTATTTTTGAGCGAACTGTTGACCTGAAAATGGGCGATTTTTATTGGCTGCAAATTCGAAAACTGCAAAGAATGGTTGAGTTGAGATTTCGTGATCCGGCTGGCCATGAAGTAGTGGCAAATCTTTGTCTAGAGAAATCTGGCTCGAGTAAATTTGGCTTGTTTGCGGCTAGTGATTCCTACACGACATTTAGAAATCCCAGGTATAGAGATTTAAAACCTAAAGCCCTGAGCTACCAAGTAAAGGCTTCGGTGTCTGCAGAAACCAATATTAGTTACTCATTCGCACAGGCCCCGCCTCCAGGGTTAACGATTAATCCGGACGGCAGATTGATGTGGCCCGCCGAGAATATGCTACCAGGGCAGTATCCTCTGAAACTATTGATAAGCAACGGTCAGGGATCGAAGAATATGCAAAATATACTGCTCGATATATCCTGGTAGCACTAGCCCTTAGATCTTAAATATGATGATTTATTATCTGAGCAGCCAGTGACCAAAATAACACTAATGAGCTATGAGATGATCTTCGGCTTTGGCTTTTTTGAAATATAAAGCAGCTAAATATTCTTAGAGTTTACAGCTATCTTTCCAAGCTGACTGTAGGTTATAGGGTAAATTACTGAGTTGGTTACAAGGATAAGCTTTCATAGTTTTAACTTCTGCTTCCTGGAAGCCTTGGTTAAGAAGCCAATCACGGAAATAATAGTTATGATCGAGCCCCCACGGAATAATCACTTTTCTGGTTTGATCAGGATTTTTCACAGCCAGTTGGTACTCTTCCTGTATCTTTGCAATAACTTTTTGATTGCGCAGCCCCAAGTTTGAACGATTTATATACCAAAGAAACTCTTCCAAAATACTGTCTAACCCGTCTGGGTATTTTCCTTTCACCAAACCATATAGTCCGGTAGCAAAGAACGACTCCCAGCCAGGTCCAGGATTGGGACCTAATGTGAGATCAGCAAAGGTAAACTTCACGGCATCACTCTCCAGGCATTCGCCGCTTATGCCACGACAGTTAGCGGTTTTAATAGCTTCGATGAGCAGGTTGAAAGGACTTGATATGTCGTATTGTGCATAGATAGCCTTCTCTTTATAAACGTCTTTTTGATAACTGGTATTTACTACCTGTACCTTGAATGAGTGACATGCTGTAGATTGAGCGTTGTAATAAGAGGCTGAGGGATGCTGGTTAAGTTCGACTATGCCGTCAAAGTATTCTTGCCATACAGCGTTCCCTAATTCTGGATTAAAGGGGTTTTGTGTGTATTCTTGGTATGCTTGATTGTTGATTGGAGGCAAGCTAATGCTTTTCCAGTCTGCTAATTTAAAGTGCGATCTGCAGTTTATTTGCTCTAGCAAAAAATGAACATTGCTTTCTGCTGATACCCTATGGCTATCTTCATTATCGCTTATAAATTTGCGGATAACATTGGCGATTTCTGTGTAATAGTCAGTGTCACCTTCATGCACAAGATCCACGAGAGCTATTTTGAGATTATCTTTTTCGAAGATTCTTGTTTCACTGCTGGCCCAGCGTTCGTTATCTACATAACTTGTTTTCATTGCTTGAGGCTTTGCGGTATTGTTTGGTTCCGATAGGCAACCTGCAGTTAATACACTGATTACCAAAGCATTACATATACTGTTTCTCATTTCTTCTCCTAGCCACTTGGTCATTGGCTTAGTAGGAGCAAGATACGGGCCGCTGCGGCTCAGCTGAAATCTATCATGTTATCAGTGTCTAATACGAATTATTACCGTCTGGTAGTCTACTTTTTAGGCATTTCAGGTGCTGATGTTTCTGGCAGTGGGCTTAGCCTTGTTTTGATTAAGGTAATCTCGAACTTCTCACTAGGATGGTCATTTTGAAGTATCGTGTTGATCAGATTGTCTTTTACTGCTTTTGCCTCTTAGAACCTTTTCTGTGCGTCACTTACGGTTGATCTTGTGACCAAGCAATTATTGCCTGATCAATTCATCCTTTTTGTTTGAACGTTTATAATATAGCTGATGGATGGGAGGTGATTGATGATAGATCGTAAGTGGACACGGGCGGAAGTCAAAGAGAAGCTTGCTATTATCAAGAAAGATATTGATAGATACGCAGATGGTTGCACACCCAAGGAAAAAATAGATTATATCCGCAGCCAGATTCGAGCTCGGGCCGAGTTAATCAATAGTGAGAATATGCTTGAATGTCTTATTTTCATTATGTCTGCTTTCAATCATTTTGTGACGTATCGCGAATACGACTTAACTGAAACCAGGCAGTTTATGGAAATTGCCCGTCGGTTTTTGCATCTGCAGAATATTCACCCGAAGAAATCGACCCTCTCTTTCTTTTATTGGGATCTCTATTATTTTTCCAGCCAGCTAAGTCACCTTAAGGGGAACTTTTTAAATGCTGCTTGGGAGTTGGAAATTGCTTCTCGCTATAAAAGTAAAGATAGTGATCGAAACAGCGTCTTAGATAGTATATTCAAGGCAGAACTTTCCATGAATATGGGCAATAGTAGACGGTCAGTTGAGCTTTTCGCTGAAGCCGATAAAAAACTTACTAGCCTAAAGGGGATTAAGGGAAAGCAATCTCTTTCTGAAAAAATTCGGATCGGAGTTATTCGTAACAAGCGGCTACAGGGTCATCCTGAAAATGCACTAGAGTTAATTCATACAGAAATTGACAAAGCTGGCGGATCAGAAGTTTTTGAAAAGGAGTTACTTTGGGAAAAAGCATGCTGCGACACCCAAGTAAACCCCAGGCATAGTCTGAGGCCATTCAAAAATCTACTAGTTAAAAACGGTACTCACTATCAACCTGTATACTTATTAGAGGCCTATCTTTGGAAAGGGGCTTCTTCAAAAAACGCACCACTAAAACTTTATAAGCTAAGAACTCTAATAGAAGACCCCAAACTCGACTTGAAAAACTATTGGTTTTTGGTGAAGATTATTAAAATAATGGAACAAGTAGAGAAGGATAAAGAGTCAATTCTTATGAATTTGACTAGTATGCGTCCGATTCTTTCAACTCTACCAACGATCAAGCAGATAGATTGGAAAATGATGGTTTTACTGTCTTTGGGTAGGTGGTTGCTGGCTAATAAACTGAACTTTATGGCCGAAGCAGTGCTTAGTGAGTACCAAAACCTTAGCTTAAGACTAAGTGGCGGAAACAAAGATGATGTGCTTAATTTAGCAAGTGATCTGAATATGACCTGACCCTGGTAATAGTAAAAATTTAGATAGGTTTTTGGGCTTTCTGTCTGTGGTAGCCACTTCATCGAAAATTCGAGTTCTGCGCCAGCTTGCGTCTACAATCTCTTAATGGTATCTATAGTCAATCTTTTGGTCAAAGAACAGATATTGCGGTGAGCATATTGCTACCATAACTCCAAAATTTGATTTTTTAGCTCAACATATTAAAGTGGATACATCACCGTTAATAAATGAGGATTAAGCTGCTTTTGTGAAGCTATATAGTCGGGATTGCTTTTAAAAGCAGGCTGCCAAGGGCATATAAGACTTAAGTCTCTTGTTTAAATTGGCTGGTGCCGTGTGGTTGACGAAGTCATTACTATTTATGTACCTTCTAAGTAGTCGTCTTGCTTTTTGTTTATATAACATCGAGGTCCAGAGTGAAGTCACTGAGCCAATCCTCTTCCCAGAATTGGCTGATTATTTTTAGCCTTATTTTTGCTGGCGAGATGATTTTTAGTCTGCCTTTTCATGTGCCTCGGTTTTTTAGGCCAACGCTACTCGAGGTTTTTCAACTGTCCAATACTGGGCTGGGTGACGCCTTTGCCGTCTATGGCATTACTGCAATGCTCAGTTATTTTCCGGGTGGCGTGATCGCCGATTACTTCTCTGCTAGGCGGTTGATGACATTCTCCTTGGTGGGCACAGCGGCAGGAGGGGTGTATTTTGCTAATATCCCAGAAGGCCATAACCTGTATTTTCTCTATGGATATTGGGGTATTACCTCGATATTTCTCTTCTGGGCTGGCATGATAAAAGCGACTAGGGATTGGGGTAGGGAGTATCAAGGTCGTGCCTTCGGACTGCTGGATGGTGGTAGAGGTCTGGTTGCCGCTTTGGTCTCTAGTTTGGCTGTGGTTATTTTTGCGGATATTTTGCAAGAAGAGGCCGCAGCAGGTGTGGCTCAAAAGGCAGAAGCTCTTGGTTCCGTGATTTATTTGTATACAGTATCCACTCTTATAGCTGCTATTGCTATCTGGTTTTTTATACCCGAAAAAGCTCCCTCTCTTAGTAAAGAAAAACCATGGAATAATG